>Ga0207703_10000751_pt1 | contig 32040 bp, 21 predicted proteins | sample KBSSwiS12_FD_184304 | JGI IMG/M metagenome (GOLD analysis project Ga0207703, IMG submission 184304) | Switchgrass rhizosphere microbial communities from Kellogg Biological Station, Michigan, USA - KBS Switchgrass S1-2 (SPAdes) (version 2) | ecosystem: Host-associated > Plants > Roots >... | reverse complement strand
ACGCGGAACGGCGATTTCGCGCGGAAGTTCGCGAGCAGCGTCGAGGTCGGGATGGTCGGCATCAATGTGCCGATCCCGGTGCCGGTCGCCTATCACAGCTTTGGCGGCTGGAAGCGGTCGGGGTTCGGCGACCTCAATCAGTACGGGATGGACGGAATCCGCTTCTACACGCGGACCAAGACCATCACCCAGCGCTGGCCGAGCGGCGGCGCGGTGCTCGACCAGAGCTTCATCATACCGACCATGGGGTGAGTCCCGCGCGGGCGGCGGATTACCGCCGCCCCCGCGCTGCTGAAGAACCGCCGTTCAATATCAATCGGCCGGCTGAGCCTCGGCCGTCTGGCAAACGAATTCGACCAGGCGCCCGTCCGGGTCCCGGGCATATCCCGCGAAATAATCGGGATGGATATGCGGCGCGAGCGCGGGTGGCCGGTCCTGCGTGGCGCCATTGCGGGGCGAAAGCGCAAAGGCCTGCTCGACCAGGGCGCGGCTCGGCGCGCTGAAGGCATAATGGACGTCGACCGAAGGATCGCCCTCGACGAGCCAGAAATCGAGACGGCCGTCATGGCCAAAGCCCTTGGCTGGACCGTCAACCACGAGATCATAGCCCAGAGGCTTCAGGACGCTTCGATAGAAGGCAATGCACTCCGACATTTTTCGGGTGCGAATCTCGAGATGGTCGAGCATTTTTCGTGTCCTGACTGAAAACTGGCTGGAGTGGCCAGTCTAGTCGGCGGTGTGGCCGATTTTCCGCGCTAATGCGGCTCAGCTCGCATATATTCGTCGCAATATCTCGCTATTGCGCTGGATTCATGTCCATGACCAACCTTGATCGCTTCGACCGACAATTGCTCAACGCGGTGCAGGCCGATGCCGGCACGACCTCGGAAAAGCTGGCCGAAACGATCGCGCTCTCTCAGTCCGCCATCCAGCGGCGCCTTCGCAGATTGCGCGAGATCGGCGTGATCGAGCGTGAAACCGCAATCCTCGATCCGCGCAAGGTCGGCAGTCCGACCGTCTTTGTCGTCGCCTTGCAGATCGAGCGCGAACGGCCCGAGCTGCTCGCACAATTGAGGCGCTGGTTCGCTTCGGAAGCGCAGGTGCAGCAGGCCTATTATGTCACCGGCGAGGCGGATTTCGTGCTGATCGTCACGGCGCCGGACACCGAGGCCTATGATGCCCTGATGACGCGGCTGGTAAGCGAGAATGCCAATGTAAGGCGCTTCACGACCAATGTCGCACTCGGCGTGGTGAAGCGCGGCCTGACGATTCCAGTCGCTGAAGACTGACGCTTTTGCCGCATTTCCGCGCGCATCGGCACGATCCGGCTGAAATCGGGCGCGGCGCGGCTGCAATGCGCGGCGAAGATCGTGGCGGGGACACTATGCTGAAGGAATGACATCGCATTCCCGGAATATCGCCGACACCGCACGCCTGATCTGGCCGGACTATCGGCCGACACCCCTCATCGAATTACCGCTTCTCGCCGGGGCGTGCGGCGTCGCACGCGTGATGATCAAGCTCGAAAACGAACGCCCGCTCGGGAACTTCAAATCGCTGGGTGGCATGTATGCCGGGCTATGGGCATTGTCGCAGGCGTCTGGAAGCGGCGATATCGGCGCGTTGCTGGCTGATCCGCCGTCCAGCCTGCCGACGCTGATCTGCGCCAGCGACGGCAATCATGGGCTGGCTGTCGCAGCCGCCGCGCGGCGGGTTGGCGCAAGGGCGATAATCTACCTCCATGACCGGGTACCGCCGGTCCGTGCCGAACGGATCGCCGCGCTTGGGGCAAGGATCGTCCGGGTCGGGGGAACCTATGACGATGCCGTTGCCGCCGCCGCCGCGGACGCCTCGGGCCTGCTGATCGCCGATACAAGCGATCGCCTGGATGACGCGATCGTCGCGAGAGTTATGCAGGGCTATGGCCTGATTGCGTCGGAAATCAGGGACCAGCTCGCCGCTGCCGACCGGGATTATCCAACCCATATATTCGTTCAGGCCGGCGTCGGCGGCTTTGCGGCGGCTATGGCCGACGGCCTTTGCCCCTTTCCGCGCAAGCCCGGTCGCATGATCACAGTCGAACCTGAAACAGCACCATGCGTGGCGCGGGCGCTTCGGGCCGGTGCACCGGAACTGATATCCGGCGATCTGGAAACATCAGCCGAAATGCTGTCCTGCGGCCTGGCATCGTCGCCGGCGGTCGCTGCACTTTTGCGCCATCAGGCCGTGCCCGTGCTGGTCAGCGAGGCCCTGCTCGGTGACGCGCCGGCGGTGCTGCTGCGCGCCGGAGGACCGGCGACGACTCCTTCCGGCGCCGCGGGGCTGGCGGGGCTGTTATACGCTTCCACGGATCGGATGCTGAGGAGGAGGATGGCAATTGAGGCCGATTCATCCGTCCTTTTGACGATCACCGAAGGGCAGCCATGTTTGCTTCCAACTGGCCGCCGGCCTTCCCGGGACGTGGTCGCGGGCACCACGACGAGCCGGTGACCCGACAGTCACGCCCGCTCCGCCAGGGCCAGCAAGGCCTGCGCGCGCGCCAGATGGGGCCGGTCGAGCATGCCGCCCTTGTAGCCGATCGTGCCGACGCCCGGATTGGCGGCGAACAGATCGACGATCTCCTGCGCGGAGGCGATCTCCTCGGCGTTCGGGGTGAAGGCCTGGTTGATCACATCGACCTGCGCGGGATGGATGGCGAGCATGCCGCGATAGCCGTCGCGCCGAACCTGTTCCGCGCGCGTGCGCAGGGTTTCGAGATCGCGGAAATCGCCCTGGATCGTCTCGATCGGAGCAACGCCGGCGCTCGCCGCACCGAGGAGACACAGGCTGCGCGCGAGCTGGTAGGTGAAGGCGTAGCTACCATCGGGGTTGCGGTTCTCGCTCGCGCCGAGCGCATCGGCGAGATCCTCTGCTCCCCAGGTCATCGCGACGAGCCGCGGCGCGCCGGCATAATCGCCCGTGGTGAACATGGCCGCGGCAGTTTCCGTCACAAGCGCGATCACCCTGGTCGAACCCGGTTCGATCCCGGCCGAGGCCTCGAGGGCCGACAGATAATGGTCGAGGAGCTCGACATCGGCCCGGCCGCGCGCCTTTGGCAGCATGATTCCGCCCGGACGGCCGGGCATGACCGCCGCCAGATCGACCAGAGCGTGCGGGCCGTCGAGCGGGTTGATCCGGATCCAGAGCCGCGAACGATCCTCGGGCTGTGCATCGAGAAAGGCCCGCACCATCGCGCGCGCCTTTGGTTTTTCTTCGGGCGCCACGGCATCTTCCAGATCGAAGACCACGATGTCCGCCGAGCCGGCGGCTGCCTTCGCCATCTTCTTCTCGCTGTCGCCCGGCGCGAACAGCCAGGAGCGCATCTTCAGCGGTACTGCATTGATCGTCATGGCATCCCCTGCTCCGGACAGCCAGTGCCGCCCCGCTATGCTCACAGGATTTGGGCGCAATAGGATTCAGGCTCAATAGGATTTGGGCAGTTCAGGTATCTTCCCGGCAAGATAGTTGGACACCCGGGGCGGGCTGAGTGGGGCGACGCGGCGATCGGGCGTTGCCGAGATAGCGCATCAAGCGCCGCGATTCAGGTGATCACGCCACTGCGGCTGAGCGGGTTCTGCCTTTCCAGTGCGATTCGCTTGGCGATCTCGCGGTTCAACTCAGTCGGATGTTCAGCGAAGGTGCGCGGGGTCATACCGGTGAAATGTTTGATTTCGCGGATCACATGCGACTGGTCGTAAAAGCCTTCGACCAGCAGATCATCGAGATCGGGATCGCCATGCGTCATCGCGACCGCCGCGCGCAGCGCCCGGTATTTGCGCGCCAGTTCCTTGGGCGGGGAGCCGAAATAGCGGTTGCAGCCACGCTGAACCTGCCGCAGCGAGAGGCCGGTCAATTCGACCAGGTCGTTGATGTCGGGCGCTGCGGCACTGGCGAGCCAGGTATTCACCTGGCCCACGAACGCCTGATAGACCGGCTTCTGCCGCTTCATCAGCGTGACCAGCATTTCTTCGAAAATGGCAACCCGCGCATCGAAATCCGGCGTGGCGCGCAGTTTCTCATAGACCTGGGTGACGGTGTTGCCGAAAAGATCCTTCGCATCGAACAGCCGGTTCGCCGCCGCCGAGGCATCCATCGGCACCAGCGCCGCCCAGCCAAGCGGCATCAGCCCGACGCCAATCGCCTCGGCTGCGCCCTCGCAGCTCAGGTTCGAAGATCCGGTAGTGGGGCCAAGGATATAGATGTCCGGCATCGCCTGCTCGACGCCGTCGACAAAGCGATAGCGAGCGTTGCGGCCCTGCAGAATGAAGCGGAACTGCGCATAATCCGCCCGGTCGACCCCCTCGAAGCGATCGTCACCTTGCTGGAAATGATAGAAAAACGAGAAATGATCGGCCAGCCCGGCCCGCGGCTGGCGGAAATCCATTGTCAGATTCGACATGCGCGGCAACCCTGTCGATGCTGTTTCTTATCCGGCGTCGCTACGGGAAATTGTCTTTCCTCGAAAGTCATTTCAGTCAGCAGATCGGGCCACAGAGAGACGGGTGCGGTTGATCCAGGCTTAGGCCTGCCAAGAATGGATTGTTTGCCCGCGCCTCCAGATTCCGGGCAGGCAGCCCGCGGAGATATTGAACGATGGCAAAGACATTGACTCACCTGGAGCGCCTGGAGGCAGAGGCGATCCACATCATGCGCGAGGTGGTGGCTGAAACAGAGCGGCCGGTGATGCTGTATTCGGTCGGCAAGGATTCAGCGGTGATGCTGCATCTCGCGCGCAAGGCCTTCTATCCCTCGCCACCGCCCTTCCCGCTGCTGCATGTCGACACGACCTGGAAGTTCCAGGACATGTACAGACTGCGCGATCGCATGGCGAAGGACAGCGGCATGGAGCTGCTCGTCTATCAAAATCCCGAGGCAAAGGCGCGCGGGATCAACCCGTTCGATCATGGTGCGCTCCACACCGACATGTGGAAGACGGAGGGGCTGAAACAGGCGCTCGACACATATGGCTTCGACGCGGCGTTCGGCGGTGCGCGGCGCGACGAAGAGAAGAGCCGCGCCAAGGAGCGCATCTTCTCGTTCCGCACGGCGACCCATGGCTGGGACCCGAAGAAGCAGCGGCCGGAACTCTGGAACCTCTACAATGCCCGCAAGAACAAGGGCGAGAGCATCCGCGTCTTCCCGATCAGCAACTGGACCGAGCTCGACGTCTGGCAATATATCCAGCTCAACGACATCCCGATCGTGCCGCTCTATTTCGCCGGAAAACGCCCGACCGTCGAGCGCGACGGCATGCTCTTGATGGTCGATGACGACCGCTTCCCGCTTCGCCCCGGCGAAGTGCCGGTAGAGCGATCGATCCGTTTTCGCACGCTTGGCTGCTATCCGCTGACGGGGGCTGTCGAGAGCACTGCGTCGACTTTGTCGGAGATCATCCAGGAGACGTTGCTCACCACCACCTCCGAGCGTCAGGGCCGGGCGATCGACAAGGATGCGGGCGGCGCCGGCATGGAAAAGAAGAAGCAGGAGGGGTATTTCTGATGGGCTCGGACACCACCCCGGTCGCCTCTTCTTCCCTCCTTCCGCTTGCGGGAGGGGTCGGGGGAGGGCTCCCGCTCACCGCGACCGGAACGCTCGTTGATAGCGCGAGCCCACCCCTCGATCCCCTCCCGCAAGCGGGAGGGGAGGAAAGCAGGTATCAGACCGAAGCTCTCATCGCCGAGGACATTGACGCCTATCTCGACCAGCACCAGCACAAGACGATGCTGCGCTTCATCACCTGCGGCTCGGTCGATGACGGCAAGTCGACGCTGATCGGACGGCTGCTCTACGACAGCAAGATGATCTTCGAGGACCAGCTCGCGGCACTGGAGGCCGACAGCAAGCGCGTCGGCACCCAGGGCCAGGAGATCGACTTCGCACTTCTTGTCGACGGCCTCGCCGCCGAGCGCGAGCAGGGCATCACCATCGATGTCGCCTACCGGTTCTTCTCGACCGACAAGCGCAAGTTCATCGTCGCCGATACGCCGGGCCACGAACAATATACCCGCAACATGGTGACCGGCGCCTCGACCGCCGACCTCGCCGTCATCCTGATCGACGCGCGCAAGGGCGTGCTCACCCAGACGCGGCGCCATTCCTATCTCGCCCATCTGATCGGCATCCGGAACCTGGTGCTGGCGGTGAACAAGATGGATCTGATCGGCTATGATCAGGCGAAATATGACGAGATCGTCGCCGACTATGCCGCTTTCGCGGAGAGCATCGGCATCACCGCCTTCACGCCGATGCCGATTTCGGGCTTCAAGGGCGACAACATCACCGACCCCAGCGAGAACACGCCCTGGTACACCGGGCCGACGCTGATGCAGCATCTCGAAACGGTCGAGGTGAATCTGGCGGCGGATCAGGCCAAGCCGTTCCGCATGGCCGTGCAATGGGTCAACCGACCCAATCTCGATTTCCGCGGCTTCTCGGGCCAGATTGCAAGCGGATCGGTCAAGCCCGGCGACGCAATCCGGGTTCTGCCCGGCGGCAAGACCTCGACCATCAGCCGCATCGTCACCATCGATGGCGATCTCGATGAAGCGGTGGCTGGGCAGTCGGTCACCCTGTGCTTTGCCGACGAGATCGATTGCTCGCGCGGCAATGTTATCGCGGCGGCCGACAATCCACCTGAAGCGGCCGACCAGTTCGAGGCGACCATCGTCTGGATGGACGACGCGCCGCTGCATGTCGGCCGGTCCTATTGGCTGAAGCTCGGCACCCAGATGGTCTCGGCCACCGTCCACGAGCCGAAATACCAGATCAACGTCAACACGATGGAGCATCTCGCGGCCAAGACGCTCGATCTCAACGCGATCGGCGTGGCCGAGGTGACGACTGACCGCGCGATCGTGTTCGAGCCTTATGTCGACAACCGTACGCTCGGCGGCTTCATCCTGATCGACAAGATCACCAATGCGACGGTTGCTGCAGGCATGCTGCACTTCTCGCTGCGCCGTGCGCAGAATGTGCACTGGCAGGCAGTCGACATCACCCGCGACATGCACGCCAACCTCAAGAACCAGAAGCCTGCGGTGCTGTGGTTCACCGGGCTTTCGGGTTCGGGCAAATCGACCATCGCCAATCTGGTGGAGAAAAAGCTCCACCGGATGAATCGCCACACCTTCCTGCTCGACGGCGACAATGTGCGGCACGGGCTGAACAAGGACCTCGGCTTTACCGAGGCCGACCGGATCGAAAATATCCGGCGCGTCGGCGAGGTGGCGAAACTGATGGCGGATGCCGGGTTGATCGTGATCACCGCGTTCATCTCGCCCTTCCGGGCGGAGCGCGACATGGTGCGGGCGATGCTGCCCGAGGGCGAGTTCATCGAGATCTTCATCGATACCGCCCTGGCCGAGGCCGAGCGGCGCGACGTGAAGGGCCTGTACAAGAAGGCGAGGTCGGGCGAGCTCAAGAACTTCACCGGGATCGACAGCCCCTATGAACGTCCGGACAGCCCCGAGCTGCGCATCGACACGGCCGTGATGACGCCCGAACAGGCGGCCGACCTGATCGTCGATCGGATCATTGCATGAGCGGCGTCGAGGAAAGCGACGTCCGCCTTGCCGAGCGGCTTGCGACTGAAGCGGGCGAGATCCTGCTCGGCCTGCGTTCGAGCGGGCTGACCGGGAAGGAACTCGGCAAGGCGGGCGATGAAGGCGCCAATGGCTATCTGATGCGCGCGCTGCGCGCCGCGCGGCCGGATGACGGGTTGCTGTCCGAAGAGACGGAGTGCGACGGCGCCCGCCTCGCCAAGTCGCGCGTGTGGATCATCGACCCGCTCGACGGCACCCGCGAATATGGCGAGGCCCGGAGCGACTGGGCGGTGCATGTCGCGCTGGCGATCAACGGCGTGGCGACGGTTGGGGCGGTCGCGTTGCCCGCGCTGGGCATGACGCTGACCTCCGGCGCGCCGAAACCGCTGGCGCCCACCAATTCGCCATTGCGCATGCTGGTCAGCCGCACCCGGCCCGCCGCCGAAGCGGTGGCCGTGGCGGAGGGGCTTGGCGCCGAGCTGCTGCCGATGGGTTCAGCGGGCGCAAAGGCAATGGCGGTGGTACGCGGCGAGGCCGATATCTATCTCCATACCGGCGGCCAATATGAATGGGACAATTGCGCGCCAGTTGCGGTCGCGCAGGCAGCGGGGCTGCATGTCAGCCGCGCGGATGGATCTCCGCTCGTCTACAACCAGGAGAACACCTATTTACCGGACTTGCTGATCTGCCGGCCCGAACTGGCGGAGCAGGTGCTGTCATTGTACCGGGCTCTGCCCGTCGCGGCTGCGTGACAGTAGAGCCGAGCGATCGCGCCCTACCCCGGTTCCCCGCCGAGTTTCGCCCAAAAATCCTCGCGGGTGTTGGTGCGCGGGAAGGGAACGGCCGGAACGGGCACCTCGAGGAAGCCACATAGCGGCTCCCAGCCCTGCGCCACGTCGAATACCAGCAGTCGCTCGGCGGGGATGGCGGCCCGGACATCGGCCTCGCGCTGGTGATAGGCGGCAAGCGCCGCGTCCTTGTCCGCGAATTGCCCGGCAAAAGTCTGCACGCCGATCATCTCCATGATGGCGTCGCTCATGACGCGGATCTGGGGCGGCAGCTCCATCGTCGGATAGATCGTCAGGAATTTGCCGATCGTTCCCGAAAAGCTGTTCCACCAGGATTCGTCCGGGCGGACGCTGTGAATGACTTTCGCGTCGGGATAGGCCGACGCAAGTTCGCGCCAGACATGCGCGCCCGGCCAGTCGATCTGCGAGGAAAACCCGTTGAAGATGCGCACATGATCGAGCGGTTCTCCCACCGCGACCGCATGCCAGAGGGTGACCTGCTCCGGGCTGGGGAAGACCTCCTCCATATGATGGCAGGGCCCGAAATCGAGAAGCTCCAGCGCGTCTTTCAACGATCTCGTACCTGTCCGGCCAAAGCCGGACCCGATTACCGACAAGCCCATATTCGCCCCCCTCGCGATTGCCATCCCGCGTAACATTGATTGGCCTGGTTCGCGATAGTTCCGGCGGAAGATCCTTAAAGGCGGGCTGGCCCTAGCGGACGCCAATGCCCTCCCAATCGAACTGGAGCCGCGCGATATCGCCCAGCTCCCTGGGCGCGGTGGCCGGAAGGAACAGGAAGCCCTGGCCATATTGGCATCCGAGATCCACGAGGCGGGTAGCCTGGGTCGGGGTTTCGATGCCTTCGGCGACCACCTCCATCCCGAGCTTGCGGCCAAGCGTGATCACCGCCTCCGCGATCGCGGCATGTTTCTGTTCGAGGCCGATGTCCGACACGAAGCTCCGGTCGATCTTGATCACATCCACCGGAAACTGGTTGAGATGACTGAGCGACGCATAGCCGGTGCCGAAATCATCGAGCGCGATCTTGACGCCTTCGCGGCTGAGGAGCCGCAGGGTGCGCTCGACCAGATCGGCACCCCGTGCGAGGAATACGCTTTCCGTCACCTCGATCTGGAAGCGGCTGGTCGGAATGCCGGCCGCGCGCAATTGCTCGAGCACGAATTCGCCAAAGTCCGTCCGCTGAAAATCCGCCGCTGAGGCGTTGAGCGCGACGTGCCCGAAATCCACGCCGCGGTCAGTCCAGTCGCGCATCTGGCCAAGGACCTCGGCGAGCATCCGGTCCGTGATCGCGGTCGATACATCCCAGTCGTCAAACGCGGCGGAAATCGTCGCGGGATGATGGATCCGGCCGTGATAATCCGTCCAGCGCGCCAGTGCCTCGAAACCCGAGACCCTCCCGGTCAGGAGATCGACCTTGGGCTGGTAGAAAGCGCGGATACGATCGTCGCGGAGCGCGCTACGCGCCAGGTTGGTCATCGACACGCGCTGCTGAAGCTCGACGCGCATATGCGGATCGAAGATCAGCAACTGTCCGGGGCGCTGCGCCTTGGACGCGTAGAGCGCGATATCGGCATGCTTGAGGAGGTCGCCAGCATTTGCGCCGTGAAGCGGATAAAGGCTTGCCCCAAGGCTGGCCCGGCAGTCCAGCACGGCGCCCTCATAAGGCACCGGCTCGCGCAGGGACAGGAGGATCCGATCCGCCACGGCGCTTACCTCCGCCTCGGTGCCGATCGCGGGAAGGATCATGGCGAATTCATCGCCTCCCAGCCGGGCTACGGTATCGATGGGACGCAGCGCGGCACAGAGGCGCTCGCCCAGGGTGCGCAACACCGCGTCCCCGGCACCGTGCCCCTGGGTATCGTTGATCTGTTTGAACTGGTCGACATCGAGCACCAGCAGGGCGACCCCCTGCGCGTCCGCTTCCGCCGCGATGATCGCCTCGGCGAGGCGGGCGTCGAATAACCGCCGATTGGGCAACTGTGTCAGAGCATCATGGCTCGCGCTCCAGTTGATCCGGTCCTGCGCGGTCTTCTGGTCAGTGATATCGCGCGCGATGCTCACCAGCCGGCGGGCCGTTCCGTCTTCATCCAGAACCGGCGACACCGCGACATCCCACCATTTGGGGCGCCCCTGCGCGGTCGGGCGCGACGACGTGAAACGCCCGGTGCGGCCCGCCAGCGCGGCCGCGATGGCATCGCTTGCGTATGACCGATTGGTCACCGGCCAGAGAGTCAACCAGTTGCGTCCTACCAGCGTGGCATCCTGTTCGAACTCCAGGCTGTTGCGGCAGGCATAGTTTGCAAAGAGCACCTCGCCCGAGGCGGCGAGCAGTTTGATATTGTCCGGGCTCGCCTCAACGATGCTGCGGTTGAAAGCTTCGCTTTCGCGCAGCGCGGCTTCGGCTTCGCGCCGGGCAGTCACATCGAAATTGACTCCCATCAGCCGAAGCGGCGTACCGTTCGTATCATATTCGACGCGCCCCATGCCGTTGACCCAACGCACGGCGTCATCACCAAGGGGTACCCGGAACGTGAAATCATAGGACTCGCCGCTATCCGTGGCGCGCCTGATCGCGGCCCATATCCGCGGACGGTCGGCGGGATGCACGCGCTCTGTCCAGCTCTGCCCCGGAAACATCGGCTCCGAATCCGCGGCGAGCCCGAGAAGCACGAGGCTTTGCGATGAAAGCCGGGTGACATTCTCGGTGAAATCCACTTCGAAAAGGCCGATCCCGGCCGCCTCATGGGCTTCGCGGATCCACTCCTCGCGGCCGCGCAACGCGCGCTCGATATTGACCTGATCGTCAATGTCCTCTGCGACGCCGTACCACCGCAGGAATTCACCATCCGCCGATGGCCGCACGCCGGCCCGTACCCGGTGCCACCGGTAACCCCCATCGAGCTTTTTGAGCCGGTAGCGAACGTCGAGGCGTTCACCGGTCCACAGCGAATGCGACCACGCCTCCCTGGTCGACGCCACATCATCGGGATGGATGGCGGTCATCCAGTCCGCCGCGCTGGTTCCGAACTCCTGGAGCAACATCGGCCCTGCCTCCAGGATGTTGCCGGCCGCATCGGCGGTCCAGGAGATGTGCGGATTCAGCGCGACCGCAAACCGATAATGCGCCTCGCTCTCCCGGAGGCGTTCGAGCGCCTCCTCCTGATCGTGAACATCTTCCGCCAGGCCGTACCAGCGCAGAACCTTGCCGTCCTTGCCGGGCTTCGGAAAGGCGCGGATCCGCATCCAGCGCAATGCACCGTCAGCGCATATCAGGCGCGCCTTCACATCGATCGGCTGCCCGTTGCTCAGCGACACGGCAGCCGCGCTCGTGATGGTCCTGCGATCCTCCGGGTAAAATTGCTGCAACCAGCCAGTGCCGAGCGCGGCGCTTTCCGGCACGCCGGTCAGCGTGCTCCAGCGGCCGCTGACGGTCAGGACATTGCCGGCCGGATCGGCGGTCCAGGGCATCTGGGGCGAAAGCTCGACTGTGTTGCGATATTGATCTTCGCTTGTGAGCAGCGCCAGTTCCGCCTGACGGCGATCGGTCAGGTCGATCAGGACGCCGCGAATGGCGACGACGCGATCGTCCCGCCGGATCGGACTGATTCTCGCCCAACAATATCGCTCGCTTCCGTCCGGGCGGACAACCCGGAATTCGCGACCGGAGGGGTCATAGCCATCGGTCGCTTCACGCAGCCGGCGCTGGATCAGTTCGCGATCATCGGGGTGGACGCAGGCCAGCGTCGTTTCGAGCGTGGGCTTGAAGATTAGTGGGTCCTGGCCGGCGATTCGAAAGACTTCGGCCGACCACAGAAATGCATTGCTGCCGACCTCCCAGCGCCAGACTCCCGTCTGGGCGATGGCAAAGGCCTCGTCGAGATCCTCGGCGCTGAGGCACATCTCTCGCGGCAGCGATGCGACGCTCGTCTGCCCCCCCGCATTGTGCCGGGTGACGCCGATGGGAGGTTCGCGCGACTCATCTCCCTGATACCGCTCGGGATTCCAGTCTTGCCTGTCCACTACCAGCCATTGCCCCGTCTCACCGATTCCTACCGTGGCAGGAATTTGTTAAGAGAATCGCACTGGATGCGAGATGCTTGTGATGCCGCTGGGCCAGCCCGCTCTCGCAAAGTCGGCGCAATTGACACGCAGGGCGCCGGGCCATGTACGGCAATAGCCAGACTCTGCCGCCGGCCCTGTTCTACCCTGCCATTGCCGGCTACCATCTGGCCAATGACTATCGTGCCGCTGCCCCGACAGTGCGACGCACCTGATATGCGCTCCCGCCTTGCGTTGATCGCAGCGAGTTATGCGCGGCTGACGGGGCGCCAGCTCGCGCCGCCCGCCGATGATCCGGCGCTCGCGCTATGGACGGCACCCCGCGTGATCGTCGCCCATGGCACTGAGGCCGATCCGGTCTTCTTCTTCGGTAATCGCGCCGCGCTCGACCAGTTCGAGATGACGTTCGAGCAGTTCACAACCATGCCATCGCGCCTGTCGGCTGAGCCGATGCTGCGCGAGGAGCGACAGGCGCTGCTCGACAAGGTCGCGCGTGACGGCTTTGTCGACGATTGCACCGGCATCCGCATCTCCGCCACCGGACGCAGGTTCAGGATCGAACAGGCGACTGTCTGGAACCTGATCGACCAGCAAGGCAGCGTATACGGCCAGGCGGCGACCTTTGCTTGTCGGGCGGAAACGCCGATAAGCCCGTCACTTTGACGCCCTGGAAAAGTAGAGCCGATGCCGCACGCCAGCAATCTCATCTTCTGCGACGGCCCCGACAGCCCTCACGCGTTTGACAATGTCCCGTGTCAGCCCTGCAACGGCGCCCTCGATGCGCCATGCCCGATCTGCAAGGGGCATGGGCAATGGAACACCGAGATCGATCTGGTGAGTTTTCGCTGCAAGCGCGCGAGTTGCGATCATTGCCTGGGCGCGGGCTGGGTGGAGACAGGCGATGATCCTGTCGGCCTGCCCGATATCGTGCTGGCGCCGGAAGGCTATCCGAAGTGGATCACGCGCTATGTTTCTCGGGAAGATGTAGCCTAGCATGGCCTAAAAGGTGGACCCCCCTTTGTTTTCCAGGCTTTCCAGCGCTGAGCCAAGGCCCTCTTGTATGGCCTGAAGCCGCTGTTTAACCATGTCACCGACAGATTTGTGTTGATGGGGCCATTTGGTCTGTCAAGTTCCGACGGCATTGGTTAGACCAGTGAGCGCCGAAACAACTACGGCAGACGGTCACAACATGGGACTATGAGACATGGCGAGCGTGGGCGCGCAGGACAGGCTCTATCAACAGCTCGCCCGGAAGCTGTTCGATGATCTGGCCGCGGGGAAATATGTGGTCGGGGATCGGCTGCCTGCGGAGCGCGATCTGGCGATTGAGCACAATGTCAGCCGGCCAACGGTGCGCGAGGCGATCATCGCACTCGAGGTTCAGGGGCTGGTCGAGGTCCGGGTCGGATCGGGCGCCTATGTGCGGAAAATTCCGGGATCGAGCGAGTCGCCCGGCTTCCACGTCACAGGTTTCGAACTGACCGAGGCGCGGCTGGTGATCGAGGGCGAGGCAGCAGCGCTTGCCGCTGCCCAGATCACCGATGCCGAACTCGACGAACTTGACGCCCTTGTGCGGGAGATCGCGAGCGACAATCTGCGTGATGAAGGCAGTGACGATGCCGACCGCGAATTCCACTATCTGATCGCCCGGGCCACCCGCAACGCGGCGATGGTCAATACCATCGAGCAATTGTGGCGGCTGCGCGATTCCTCGCCGGATATAGCCCTGCTGCTCACCAAAGCGCGCGCCGCGAAGGTCCAACCCGTGGTCGAAGAGCACCGCGCGATTGCGCTGGCGCTCAGGTCACGCGATCCCGCCCAGGCGCGGGCCGCGATGCGCGCGCACCTGTCCGCTGTGCTTGATCATCTGCTGTTCGCAACCGAGGAAGCCGCCATCGAGCAGGCCCGCCAGGCAGCCCAATCGACTCGTCAGCGCTTCGCGGCGGCGCGGAAGATCTAGGCCCGGATGCCCCTGCGGGGCGTCACCCCTCGCGAAAGGCGTGGCGGAGCTGATCCAACATCGGCTTGACCAGGAAGGACAGGATCGAGCGGTCGCCGGTCTGGACGAAGACTTCGGCCGGCATCCCCGCCTTGAGGACGATCTGGGGCGCATCCGCCATGCTTTTGGAATCGAGCTGCACCTTGATGCGATAATAGCTCTGCCCCGTGCGCGTATCCTGTACCAGATCCGGCGAAATGAAGATCACCCTGGCAGCGATATCCGGCGTGGTCTGCCGTTCGAGACCCGAAAAGACCACTCGCGCCGACTGCCCGATTCGCACCTGATCGACGTCCTGCGGCCGCACTCGCGCCTCGACGAGCAGCTGATCACGATCGGGGACGATCTGGAGGATCGGTTGCGCCGCGGGAACCGCGCTGCCGAGCGTGGTGAACGCAATCCGGTCGACCACGCCGGATTGCGGCGCACGGATGACGCTGCGGGCAAAGGTATCGCCTGCCGACGCTGACCGTAGCTGTTGCTCATTGATCTGCGTCGACACCTCGGCGAGGGCGTTGGCGGCATCGCTTCGTGCCGACTTGTCGACATTGAGCATCTGTTCGCGTGTTTCCGAAATATGCGCGCGCGCTTCGGCGATATTGGATTCGAGCGCTGCCTTGGAGCCCTGGAGCTCGACGGCGGTGCGCTCCATCTGGTTGATCCGATTGATCGGCACCAGCTGCCGCGCATAGAGCTTGCGCAGTCCGGCAAGCTCGGGCTGGATCAGCACGATCTGCTTGTCGGTCGCGTCGATCTGCACTTCGAAGCTGCGGATCTGGCTTTCATATTGGCGGATGCGATCGCCGAGCAGCGCCAGCGTGCCGCGGCGTTCCTCACGACGCAGATTGAACAGGCGCCGCTCCGACGCCATCGTCTCGCGCGAATCAGCGCCGTGAACGATCTCGGGCGGGAACTGGATCGCCGGTGCTTCGTCGCGCTCGGCCTGCAACCGTGCGCGCCGCGCCAGCAATTGATCGAGCCCTGTCGAGGCGGATTGCGAGCCGACCTTCGAGACGCTGGTATCGAGGCGCATCAGGATCTGGTCCTTGGCGACATGATCGCCATCGCGCACGAGCAGCGCGGTCAGTACGCCGCCTGTCGCATGACTGATCGTCCGGACGCTGGAATCGACGGTGACTTCGCCCGAACCGACAACTGCGCCGCCGACCTTCAGGATCGCGCCCAAGCCGAAAAAGCCGAAGACCAGCAGGCCGATCAGCGCAAAGGCCCGGCGGGTACGGGTCCGCAACCGGCTCGAACCGAAATCCTCGCCTTCGGGCATGATGAAGGCGTCTATGGGGGGCGAAATCGTCATGGAAAAATCAAACCCGTTGCGGCACGACGGTCAGGCCGCCGGAATCGCGGCTGGGCTGGTTGGCCCGATTGAGTTGCGCCAGAATTTCATCGCGCGGTCCGAAACCCTGGGCCGCACCCGCGCGCATCAGCAACACCAGATCGACCGTGCTCAGCACCGCCGGGCGATGCGCGACAAGCAACACCACACCGCCACGGGCCTTGACGCCGGTGATCGCGCGCGCGAGCGCCGCCTCGCCTTCCGGATCGAGGTTCGAGTTGGGCTCGTCCAGGACCACCAGGAACGGATCGCGATAGAGCGCGCGGGCGAGCGCGATGCGCTGGCGCTGGCCGGCGGACAGATTGGTGCCGTCCTCTCCCACCTGCGTTTCATAGCCCTCCGGAAGCTGAAGGATCAGCTGATGGACGCCTGCCGCAGTCGCCGCCGCCATCACTGCTTCGGCCGGCGCCTCCGGCTCGAACCGCGCGATATTCTCGGCGATGCTGCCGGTGAACAGCTCGACCGATTGCGGCAGATAGCCCATGTAGCGGCCGAGCACCTCACTGTCCCACTGATCAATCGTGGCGCCATCGAGACGGACGGTGCCGCGGACCGGCTTCCAGACGCCGATAACGCCCCGTACCAGCGAGGATTTCCCTGACGCGCTCGGGCCGATGATGCCGATCGCCTGACCGGCCTCGGCACGGAAGCTGACATCAATAACGGTCTGGCGATTGCTGCCGGGAGGTGCGAGCGTCAGCTTGTCGATCGCGACGGACTTGGCGGGCGGCGGCAGCTCGGTGCGTGCCGCGGGATTGTCCGGCAGCTGGTGCAGGAGATTATTGAGGCGCCCCCAGCCCTGCCGCGCCGCGACAAACCCTCGCCAGTTCGCAATTGCCTGATCGACGGGCGCCAGGGCGCGGCCCGAAAGAATCGAGCTGGCAAAGATGATGCCGGCGGTAGCCTTCCCATCGATCACCAGCATCGCCCCGACCGTCAGCACAGACGACTGAAGGAACATCCGCAGCACCTTGCTGAGACCGCTCAACGTCGAGGTGGTGTCGGTGAGCCGCGACTGTTCGTGGAGGAACTGATGGTGAACGCGTTCCCATTGCGCCATGATGCGGCGGCGCATGCCGAGGCTGTGGATCACCTCCGCATGCCGCCATTGACGATCGCTGACGCTGCGCCGCCGGGCGGACGCATCGGTGACAGCCGCGACATGCTTCTTGCTGACCCGCTCGGCGACCATGGTGAGGGCGGCGAGGATGATCGCGCCGACCAATGTCACCAGCCCGAGCCAGTAATGGACGAGCGTCAGAATCAGCAGGAAGAAGATAATCCAGGGCAGATCGATCAACGCTGGCGGCCCGGAGCTGGCGATGAAACTCCGCAACTGATCGAGATCCCGCGTCGGGCTCACCCGGTCCTTGGTATCGGGGCGCTCCATGGCAATGCGCATTTCGATCGTCTGGACGCGCGCGGCCAGACGGCGATCGAGCGCGGCGGCGACATCCGCGAGCATCTGCGCGCGCATCACGTCGAACGCGCCGTAAAAGGCGTAGGCGACGCCGATCATCAGGAAGATGGCGAACAGGGTGGGCAGGCTTTGCGCCGGCAACACCCGATCATAGACCATCATGAGATAGATCGAGCCGGCGAGCGTCAATATGTTGAGGCAGGCACTGAGGAGAACAATGCCGACCAGCCCGCTCCGCAGCTTCATCAGCGCGGATCCCAGCTCCGACCTGCTCCTGGGCCCCGCGAGGCTCACCATAACGCTCCATCCTGCAAAAGGCGACGAATAGTCGCGTTTACGTCAAACACCAATAACACAGTGAGATAGCTATTCAGACCGCGTTCCGAAGCGCGCGTTCCACCATTTCTGTGTCCTCTGGATTGTTCACTTCCCAGAAACCGCCCGGAAGATCGGGAATTTCGACGGTCTGAATCTGAAGGCCATTTTCGAGGAATCGAAGCTGTTCCAGGCCTTCGACCTGCTCGAGCGGGGTCGGTTCCGAAGCTGTATAGCGGCTCAGGGCCTGCGGCGTATAAGCGTAGAGGCCGATATGGAGCTTGAGAGCGACGTCGGACCCGCGCTGGTACGGGATCAGGTTTTTCGAGAAATACAGGGCGCGGCCCGTGCGATCTGTCACGACTGTCGTGCCGCCGATGCGACCTGCGCGCATGTCCGACACCAGCCGTTCCTCTGTCGCTCGATCGCAGGTGACATAAGGCGTGACAACCGTTGCTCCGGTCTCACGCCACGCGCGGATGAGCGCAAGCACGTCGTCGCGCCGTATCAGCGGCGAATCGCCCTGCAGATTGATCACCAGATCGGGCGTGAGGCCGATCGAAGCGAGCGCCTCCGCCGTGCGCTCGGTGCCGTTGCGGCATGCGGGCGACGTCATCACGACCCGACCGCCAAAATCTTCGACGACCCGGGCGATCGCCGGAGCGTCAGTTGCGACGACGATCTGTGCAACGTCAGCCGCGCGCAACGCCGCCTCCCAGCTCCACTGAACCAGCGGTTTTGTTGCCCCATCCGGGCCCCGCAGCGGCGTCAAAGGCTTTCCCGGAAAACGCGTCGACGCAAGGCGAGCGGGGATGACGATCAATACGGACGGGTCAGCCGCCATCAGAGAACCCCGACGCGCAGCAAATCCTGAAGATGTACGATTCCCTCGACAACGCCGGTGTCGGCATGGACGATATACAATGCCGAGATGCGATGGCCGCGAATGAGATCGAGCGCGATGCCGATATCATCTGCCGCCGTGAGCGTAACAGGTTCCATCATCATCACCTCAGTTGCGGTTTGACCATCGAGATCGGCAAAATGACGGCGCACATCGCCATCGGTGATAGTGCCGAGGAGCTTTCCCCGCTCATCGACAACGCCTGTGATTCCAAAACCCTTTTGCGTGATCTCGGCGATGATCCTGGTCGCGTCGGCCGATGCGGAGACCAGAGGCACCCGGTCGCCGCTGTGCATGATCTGGCTCACTGACCGCAGCTTCCGACCGAGATCTCCCGCCGGGTGCAGGCGTGCCATCTGGCTGCGCAGCGTCCCGCGACACGTTGCCACGAGCATCGCAAGGGCGTCGCCCAATGCGATGGTGGCAATCGTGGATGCCATTGGAGCGACGAGATGGCCCGCACCTTCGTCGCATCTCGGCAACAAAAGGGTCTGGTCGCACTGGCTCGCAAGCGGCGCCTGCGAGCTGGACGTGATGGCGATGGTCACCGCGCCCAGATGCTGGGCATGCTGTACGACCGGAAGCAACTCACGTGTCGCGCCGGAAACCGAAATTGCCACGAACAGATCCGCGCCCAGGATCGCCCCCAAGTCACCGTGCAACGCATCGGCAGCGTGGAGAAATTGCGCGGGAACGCCGAGCGAGCACAGAGTGGCGGCAAGCTTGCGCGCCGCGATGCCTGATTTGCCCATTCCGGAAACCAGGATTCGCCCGCGACAGGCTGCGATCGACATGGCGGCGTTTACCAGGCTGTCGTCGAGCCCGTCATATAACAGGCCCAGCGCGCGTTGCGCCGCCACGACAACCCGACGCGCCTCCTTGAGCAGATCGTCCGCGGAGAGATCCAACGCGTTGTCGATCACAGCCGATTCCTCGCCAAACAAGGCGTCAAGTCATGAAAAAAGTTCAAGAAATCCCCCACAGATGCGAGCGAACTACCATTGCGGGATACATTCGCCAAGCCATAACTCGGCCATTCCGGATTGACTGGCAGCCTTGCGAGCTTGACGCACACTCCATTGCGAGGCCAACCGCCCTTGGCTGCCAGCGCGTTCGCGCGTCGTCGTGGCCGTGCAAATTCCCTGTTATTTCCGCGGAACAGGGAATTTTATATTTTTTTCGGCGCCATTCACGCTGGAATTTTCAGAATATATAGCCTTTATAGTTACTTATATAAACCCCTATCGCCCCGCTCAGGCCGGAACAGGGAATTATCAGGGAAAATGCGCAGCGCATGCACCGTCCGCGGTGCCGCGCGCAGCATCCAGGAGCCAGACGATAAGAAAGAGCAGCCCGGGCTTCTGGGACGTCCCGTGCGGACCTTATGACCAATCCGGGGATATGATTGAATCGCTGCACGGGACAGACCGTGTGATCGGTACCGAATTCAAGGCTCGGCGCTCCACAAGCCCACTCCAGGGAACGCCCAATGCACATTCCTGCTTCAGGCGAAAACCAGCGGATCGGCAGCGACAATCAATGCGCCACCGACATGCATATGCCCCAGATCGTGGTCGAAGGGCGTGCCAGTGTCAGGCGTGCCCGATACAATCGCGGCCTGCTGCATTGCCTGGCTTGAGCCAGCCAGGATGAAGTCGCCAGCGTGCAGGGCGGCGTTGCCGACGCCGTTGAGCACGATGAAATCCCCACCGCCGAGATCGATCGCGGTCGTGCCGTTGACCTCGTGCATCGAGTTGGCGACCACCTGATAGTTGGCGAAGCCGAACGCAGAGAGGTCGATCTTGTCGGTGCCGGGGGCGAAGTCGCCGATCACATCGCCACCGGTGCCGTGCTCGAACACGAAGGTGTCGGCACCACTTTCGCCAAAGAGCACATCATTGCCACCCTTGCCGTTGAGCACATCATTTCCGGCGCCGCCGAGCAGGTAATTGGCAACGTCATTGCCAGTCAGATGATTGTCGAGCTCGTTGCCGACACCATAGGGCGTGGTACCCTGGAGGACCAGGTTTTCGACATTGGCGTAGAGGTAATAGCCGGCCCCTGAGATGTTCGCGTAGACGGTATCGATGCCGCCGCCGACCGCCTCGAAGGTGAGATCGGCAGGCGTGTCGACATAGTAAGCGTCGTCACCCGCGCCGCCATCCATCAGGTCGTAATCGCCAAGACCTGAGTCTCCATGCAGCACGTCGTTGCCGTTGCCGCCGACCAGAATGTCGGTCTGGAAATCGGTGCCGCCATAGAGCGTGTCGTTGCCATCCTGGCCATAGAGCGCATCGGCCTCGGTGCCGCCATCGAGCACATCGTCGCCATTGCCGCCGACCAGATAGTCAATCCCGGCATCGCCGAAGAGATGATCATTGCCGTCCTGCCCGAACAGCGAATCCGCGCCCACGCCGCCATGGACGACGTCGTCACCCGCACCCGCGATCAGCAGGTTCGACCCGTCATTGCCGGTGATGATATTGGCGAGTTCGTTGCCGACACCAAAGATATCGCCAGCGCTTGCGGCAAGCGTCAGATTCTCGATGTTAGCGTAGAGATAATAGCCTGCGGTCGAGATCACCGTGTCGGTGCCCTCGTTCGCATTCTCGAAAACCAAGTCATCCGGCCGGTCGGTGTGGAACTCGTCATTTCCGGTTCCGCCATACATCCGGTCCGCCCCGCCAAGGCCGTCGAGGATGTCGTTGCCGCCCAGTCCGCGGAGGTCATCAGGACCTGACCCACCAACGAGGTGGTCAGCGTTTTCAGTGCCGATGATCGCCGGGAAAACAAGGCCGACATTCGGTTGAGCTGGAGGCTCGGACATGGGAAGGGGCGCAATCGGGGCCGCCGGCACGATATGGCCAGCAATCGCCGCAGCACCGAAACCAAGTGCGGCGTTCACATCAGCCACCATCGCATTTTTTACGAGCAACGTGTCGGTTGCCGAAAACGTGATGAGCACGTCCGAGCCCGACTGAGTGAGGCTCTGGAAACTTGTGTAACCGGCAATCGCGATGAAGTCGTGCGCCGCTCCGTTTTCGAAATCGGTGATCACATCGGCACCGAAGCCGGTTTCGTAGCGGAAGGTATCGCGCCCCTGCCCACCGGTGAGCTGGTCAGCGCCCGCACCGCCGGAAAGCACATCGTCGCCGAACCCGCCGAAAAGATGCTGGCTGCCGGCGCCAGCCAGCAGGATATCGTTGCCGTCATAGCCATCGACGCTGCCGTTCAGCGCACCCTGCCGCCCGTCATAAATGTCGTTGCCGCCGCCCATATTGACCGCACCGTTGATCGCGCCGGTGTTGACGAGAAGATCGGCATAGGTGCTGAGATCGACGAGCCCGTTCAGCTGACCGCTATTATAGGTCGTGGTGAGATAATTGGCATATGGCGAGAAGCTGCCGGCTTTATCGATCTGGAGCGCAAAATCGGCAGTGATCGAGCCAGAATTCCAGATCGTTGAATTCGCGCCTTCCAGAATATGCAAACCGATGCTGTCGAGGATCGAGGTCCCGTCGGTGACGCTGATCGAGCCCGTATTGACGAACACGGGCTGCTCTTCGAACTGGTTTGCGACGAACTGGACTTCATAGCCGATGCTCGCGGCCCCGCCATGCACGGTGACCGCGCCGGCATTGAAATAATGGTTCGGCCCCTTGCTGTTGGCGATCCCTTGCACCACGCCGATGGCCGTGGCGCCTGCGGAAACACTGATGGTTCCGCTGTTGACGAAATCGCCCAGCGTATAAATGCCGCTCGCACCCGTCGCATTGCCGGTTTCGCTTACGACATGGATCGTGCCCTGATTGTAGATCGAATCGATCTGGCTGATCCCGATCGCATCCGAAGCCGCCGCGGTGACATCAATCAATCCGCCGACGCGATTGATGACCCGCGTTTCCGCCGCCGCGAGCGCGGGCGCGGTCGTCATGCCGATGGCGGTCGCGGCTGAGCCGACGGTGTGGAGAATAACCGATCCGGAATTCCAGATGCCGGTCCCGGAGCCCGTTCCATCGAGAAGGACCGCCGCCGACGAAGGCGCCTGGCCCTGAACCGCCAGAGGCGAGGTGTCGGTCAGAAAGAAGGATACGCCCGCGCCGATCACGAGATCGTCACCGGTCTGGATAACGTCGTCGGCTATGTCCGGAAGCGTGATGTCCAGCGGCCCTGCGGTAAAGCTCAGCTTCGCGGCGGTGAGGCTCGCGACCGTCGCATTGCGGACGAGGATGGAATCGCTTGCCGACAGCGTGATCAGGACATCGGCGCCGGTCTGGACGATGCTCTGCGCTGCGGTGAAGCCATAAATCTCGATCCTGTCACCTGGGCCGAAATCAGTGATCTGATCCCGGCCGTCCCCGCTTTCGAACAGAAAGCGGTCATTGCCCGCGCCGCCGGTCAGAATGTCGTTGCCCTTGTTGCCAAGGATGACGTCGTCGCCGAAGCGCCCGTCGATCACATCGTCGCCACCCGCACCGAGCAGCACGTCGCCCAGGCTGGAGCCTGAAATCATGTCATTGCCGCGGGACCCGATCACTTGCTCGAAATGGCGAAAATAATCGACTTCGGTGATCGTGGTCGCGATCCCGGTTTCCATATCGAGCGAGACGCTTCCCAGGGATTCAAGGTAGGACAAGGTGTCGAAACCGTCGCCGCCATCAAGCAGATCGCTGCCGGGGCCGCCATCGACATAATCATCGCCCCCGCCAGCGACGATCAGGTCCCCCCCGCCGTCTCCGAAGAAATTCTCGGCGCCCGCGCCACCAAGCAGAACGTCATTCCCGGCACCGCCTTCGATCGAGCCGCTATGGGTTCCGGCCGTGCCGTCATAATGATCGTCGCCGCGGCCGAGCATCGTCCTGCCGCTCATCGATCCTGTGTTGATGATGCTGTCGTTGCCGTCGTTCAAATAGACCGTGCCGTTGATATGGCCGCTGTTGAGAAGCGTATCCGCAATCCCATAGGCGGGGATCGGTTCGCGCACGTAGAATGCTATGTCGGCGTTGATCGTTCCGGTGTTTACATGGACGAACGGTCCACCGATGCTTTCTTCGTCGAGCATGATCCCGATCGACGCATAGGGCGACTCAGGATCTGTGCTGACTGTAATCGTGCCGTTGTTGACAATGCCGTTCTGGATATATTGATCGGAATAGATACCGATCGCATAGTCGCCGCCATGGACGGTCAGCGTGCCGTTGTTGGTGAAGGTACCGGAATAGCCGGCGAACTGAACGCCGATCGCGTCATAAGGGCTGGTGACGAGCATCGTGCCATTATTGACATTGTTGAAGGCGAGCGATGGCGACGTATAGCCCGTGAGGACGCCAATAGCGGTGCCGCTGGCCAGGCTGACCTCGAAATAGCCGTCGTTCTGGAAGCGAACGGTTTGTGTCGATGGGGAATAAAAGCCGTAGCCGGAGCCGTTGGTTACATCGCCGCTTTCATCGACCCAGCTGCTATGGACGATGAAGCGGCCGTCCGATGCGTTTTCGAACAGCGCGTCCAGCCGCGTGCCCGCGAAGGGGTCGGTGTAAAATCCCGTGAGCGCTCCGATGGGGGTGGTCCCAAGCGTGTTTAGGGTCCCGTGATTGATGAATTGCAGATGTCCGTCGCTCGACAGATCGACATAATGCGCCCTGACGCCGGTCCACGGTGTCGTGTCGGTCGCGGTCGCGATGGTTCCGGCGGCGATGGTCAGATCATTCTTGAGGGCCTGGGCGGTGTTGGGGATCGCGGTGGGATCGTCGCCTGAAAAATTATCCGCCGTGAATTGCGCTACCGTCGTACCCTTGAAGCGCATGATCGGCGCCGAGTTGGCGCCTTCCCCCCCCTCGACATTGAAATACAATACGACGTCGCTGCCGACCTGGCGAAGCTCGGTATAGCCGAGCTCGAAAGGGTTCTTATTCTGTGCCCAAGCTGCAAGCGCCATCGTGAGGAACTGGCTGAGATCGACCGTATCGCCGCCCGCCCCCGTCTGAAAGTCGGTGATCGTAAGGACACTGCGGTTTATCGCAGCAAAATAAGCCGCTAGTTCGACGGTGTCGTGCCCGGCACCAAGCGACAACGCGATGTCCCCGGTCATAGCGTGCATGAGAACATGGTCGTCGCCGGCGCCGGCGTTGATCACGTAGTTTCCGCTCTCGCCTATGCGCAGGATTTCCAGGGTATCGTCGCCATCACCCGCGTCGATTGACCCGTAGAAGGCTGGAGCGCCGCTAAAGCCATCCACCAATGTGATCTTGTCGTTGCCGGCGCCACCAGAGATGATGTCTTGCACGTGGCCGGTGATGATGTCGTTGCCGGCGCCGCCGTTGAGGATATTGTTGCCGTTGTCGGCATCGAGCGTATCGTTGCCGTCGTCACCGTTCAGCGTGTTATTACCGGTGCCGCCGTGCAGTATGTCGTTGCCGCCGCCTCCCGAAATCTGGTCGTCACCCGCCAGCCCGGAGATGATATCCGCGCCAGCCGTGCCGACCAGGACGTCGTTGCCCGCCGTACCGGTCATCGTGTCCCCGGTGCTCGCCGGGTGGGCGGTGATGTCGACGCCAAAATTATAGCTTGTGAAACTGCCGACCGACGTGTTGGCGAAAATCATCGCCACGTTCAGCACCGTGCCGAAGCTGTTCAGCAGCTGCAACTGGGTGTCGGCGCCGACCTGCACGAGTTTGGCACCGCCCGTCGCGAAGGGATTGGCATCGGGCGTGCTGAGAACATTCCGAGCGTAGCCAAGCCAGTCCAGGAGACGATCTCCGCCATCCCCCGCCGCGAAATCGGTAACGGTGATCGTGCCTCGGGCCTGAGACGCCAGCATGGGATCGAGAGCGATGACGTCGTTTCCGCTGCCCAAGGTCAGCACAGTCCCGCCGCGCGGCGGCGAATGGAATGTAATTGCATCGTCACCGATGCCCAGATCCACGACCAGTTTTCCGTCTGTGCTGGAGGTGAAATCAACCGTGTCCGCGCCGGTGCCGGCGTCGATTGTGATCGTGTTGTAGGTATCCTGAAAATACCGGTGATTCACGATGATCGTGTCGTTTCCGTCACCGCCGGAAAGGCTGTCATTGCCGCCGTGCAGATCCCGCACGAGATCGTTGCCGGCACCGCCGGTCAGGACGTCGTCGCCATAGCCGCCCTCGATAGTGTCGTCGCCATTGCCGCCGCTGATTGTGTCATTGCCAAATCCGCCGACGATCACGTCCTGGCCGTCATTGCCGGCAAGCTGGTCGTTGCCCGCGCCACCCCAGATCGTGTCGTCGCCCGATGTGCCGGTGGTTACGACGCTGACGATGGCCGCGCTATGGGGATCATATCCGCCGAAATTCGCGCTGGTCAGCGTGCTCGAGTCGACATTTGACAGGCGGAAAAGGACCTGCAGCGAGTCATCGCCGCCCGTGCCGTCATAGTCGAAAGCAACGACCGTGTCGCCTCCCTGCTGGACCAGGCGGAGATGGCCTGTCGAGAAGGGATTGCTTACCCGGTCCCAGCCGGGGGCGGCGAACAGCACGCCGCCGAGATCCAGCGTATCGCCTGCGGCGCCCGCAACGAAATCGGCGATGACGATCGGCGTTGGATTGTTATCGTTGAAATAGAGCTCGCCGAGCTCGACCCGGTCCTGGCCGGCACCGAGCGTAATGGTTCCGCCCGCGTGATTGGTATCCAGATAGAGATAATCATTGCCGGTGCCGAGGTCGATTGCAAAGGTCGCCGTCATGGGCGCGGTATATTGAGCGTGATGAATGCCGACGCTTACCCGGTCATCGCCATCGCCGCCATTTATGGCGATCATATTATGATGGGCGATATTTTCGTCGTAGCTGGTGCGATCGATCGTTATGATATCGTTGCCCGCTCCGCCATCCAGCCGGTCATCACCCAGATCGTCCGAGAGTATGTCGTTACCGTCGCCGCCCTGCAGCCAGTCGTTGCCGGTGCCCCCACTGATCTGGTCGTTGCCCGTGCCTCCGTCGAGCACATCGTCGGCGATACCGCCGACCATGATGTCGTTGCCGCCCAGGCCGTAATAGTGGCCGCCGGTGACACCGACATCGATCTCGTCATTCCCCTCGGTGCCATAGACCGTAGGCGGGACCAGAGGGCCACCATGGGGGTCATAGCCCGCGAAATTCTCCGCGGTGAGCTGGCTCGCGGTCACATTCTGCAGGCGAACGATGTCTCGCAGATACGCGTCGCTATGTCCGGAGCCGTTTCCGTCGAAATCGAGGCGGACAATGGTATCCGCGCCGTCCTGCACCAGCGTGAGGTAGCCGCTGGCGAAAAGATTGCCCGACGGCACCGGCGAGTTCGAATAGGCGCCCTGGATCAACCACCCCAGATCCAGCATGTCGCCGCCTGCACCGGCTGTGAAATCGGTAATGACATTGTGCAGCTGGCCGACCTTCAGCTGGGCGCCCATCGCGTAGCCAAAGGTGACCCAATCCGGGCCCGCTCCCAAGGTCATCGTCGTCAGTGCGTTGACCGCGTCGAGGTGGAGGACGTCCTGTCCCTCCCCGAGGTCGATCGACAGAGTCCCTGTCCCGTGGGAACCGACGATGACCTGGTCATTCCCCGACCCGGCATCGATGATGTTGGTTGTGACCGTTCCCGCCTGGGCGGTCCCGTCCCAGATATAGTCGGAGAGCGTGATCTTGTCGTTGCCGCCATGGCCGCGAATGACATTGCTGCCGCCATCATCGGCGATGACATCGTCGCCGTCCGTGCCATCAATGATGTCGTCCCCGGCGCCGCGATGAATGACATCCTCGGGCGACATCAGGCCACGAATAATAGAGTCCGTCTCGACGATCCTGGCCATTCCAACCCCCCGGTCAGTTGCGGGGGCGCGGAAGCGCCCTGCATATTCGGAGTCGAATAGCAGCGCTTTTCCATCAAGAAAAGAAAGTACTAGGCCATCCGTGCAGCCACGTGGCCCGAATTCGTTCGATTCAGCCGATGCGGCGAGCCTCGCCCTCGAGAGAGCTGATCAGAGCCTGAGTGAGGCCTGCAGAAAGCCGACCGGCAAACCGTCGCCGCAGGTACCGTCGCCTCGTCGCTATACGACCCTCAGGCAAACCAGTCGCCGGCGTGGATCATGGCTGACGTGGCGACCAAGTGGCTGGACGACTCGTTCTCGGATGAAAGATGGGCATCGATCGGGAGGGCCGCCACACTCACGCTCGCCGTGCCGCCGCCAAGGATGAAGTCGCCGGCATGGAGACTCGCTTGGGGGACGCCGTTGAGCACGATGAAATCCCCACCACCGAGGTCGATGGCAGTCGTACCGTTCGCCTCATGCATCGAGTTTACCACCGTCTGATAATTCGCGAACCCGAATGCCGAGAGATCGATCTTGTCGGTGCCGGCGGTGAAGTCGCCGATCACGTCACCGCCTGTGCCATGCTCGAAGACGAAAGTGTCGGCACCAGCCTCGCCAAACAGGACGTCATTGCCGCTCTTGCCGTTGAGCACGTCATTGCCCGCGCCACCGAGAAGATAATTGCCGATAGCGTTGCCGGTCAGGTGATTGTCGAGTTCATTGCCAACGCCATACGGCGTGGTGCCGCGCAACACGAGATTCTCGACATTGGCGTAAAGATAATAGCCGGCCCCGACGATATTGGCGTAGACCGTGTCGGTGCCACCGCCGACTGCCTCGAAGGTCAGGTCGGCAGGCGTATCGACATAGTAAATATCGTCTCCGGCACCACCGTCCATCAGGTCGTAATCGCCGAGCCCACCGTCACCATGCAGGATATCGTTGCCGTTGCCGCCGACAAGAATGTCGGTCGCGAAGTCACCGTGCAGCGTGAGCGCAACCCGCCCGCTCAGCTCGACTTGGTTCGCGGGGTCGAAATCTCCCCACAATATGTCATCCCCGTCCCCGCCATATACGGCGTCCGCCCCATAACCGCCTTCGAGCAGGTCGTTCCCATCGCCGCCGACAAGGAAATCGACGCCCTCTCCGCCCACCAAGTGGTCCGCGCCAGCCTCACCGAATAGCTGATCATTCCCGGTACCGGCGTAAATCTGATCGTTGCCGGCGCCCCCGAGCAGCACGTCTCCTGCATTGTTTCCGTAAATCAGATTGTCGAGGTCGTTGCCGACTCCAAAGGCGGCACCGTCGAGCAAATGGAGATTTTCGATATTGGCGTAGAGATAAAAGCTGGCGGACGACCAGAGCGTATCATTGCCTCCGGCCGGATTTTCGAAGACCAGTTCGCTGGCTGAATCGACGTAGAAGATATCATTGCCCGCGCCACCGATAAATGTATCGTGTCCGGCGTCGCCCCTGAGGATATCGTCGCCAGCGCCACCGGTCAGTACATCATCGCCGCTGCCGCCGGCCATTGCGTTGCCGTTCGGGCCGCCGACGATCTGATCGTTTCCGGCGCCACCGTTCAATTGCCCGCCACCTGCGCCTGCTATCAGCACATCATTGCCGTCACCGCCGTCTATAGTCGCGAAGCCGGCACCGCCGTCGAGATAATCATCTCCAGCGCCGCCGTTCAGGGTGTTGTTGCCGCTGCCGCCGTATAGAAAATCCTTGCCAGCACCGCCAACGAGGATGTCGTCCCCGCCATTGCCGTACAGGGTGTCGCCATGGTCATTGGCGATGATATGATCGCCCGCCGAACCGCCGATTGCGGTGTCTATGGCAGTACCCGCAGCGATATAAAGATTATTGGTCATCCCGGCGAAGCTCGAGAATGTTCCGGCGATCAGATCGATCGTTTCATGTTCCCCTGACCCACTCAGGTCGAGGCTGTTTCCAGTGCCTGTATTGAACAGGGTCACCACAGGATGTGTGTTGATCGTAAAATCGTAGAAATTATGGAGCGGGCCGGCGATGTTGCTATTATAGCCGTAGATCCGCCCGCCGCTGAAAGGCGTGGACGTCGGCGCCCCGTAGAGCTGCTGGATCGCCAGGATATCGAGCCCCATGACGGTATGAGGCGCATCGCGATAGCCAGTCCCTGAGCTGTCGGTATAGGAGCCCCAGTCCGTGCCGGTCACGGGGTAATTGGCGTGATATTTCGCGTCGCTATCGCGCCAGGAGATGTAGGACATGGTAGTCCACATGCGGTCATCATAGGCGCTGTATTGTTCAGTCGCCGCCGCTACGTCGCCGTCATAATTGCCGCCATGGCCGAGCCCGAGCGCATGGCCGATTTCGTGAATCACCGCGGACAGGCCGTAACCGGCAGCTGTATTGAACGAGCCGGACATGTCGAAGCCATAGACTGACGTGTCGATGCTGATCGTCGTCTGCCCCTGCATGCTTCCCAAGGTGAAGCCGGAACCGTTGCTTGAGGAAGATGCCGTGTTGGCCTTCCCGTCATTGCCGCGATGCATCAGGATATCGGCCGTACCGGCACTGGTCGCGGCAACGAAAGTGATGTTCGCCACTGACGACCACATCGCCAGCCCCATCTGGAAGGTGGTTTTCTCCTGCGTGGAAAAAGACGAGGCGGGATCGAAGAAATAGCTGATCGTGGCCCCTGTGCCAGCTGTCGGGCTACCATATTTGAAGGCGGTTATCCCGTTGTCGCCCCAAAAGGACGTGGCATCGAGGCTGCCGTCGGGATTAAGGGCATTGAGATAGCTGACTTCCTGCGCAAGCGTGGGGCTTGAGCTGGCCGGGGTGAGATTCGCTGTCGGAGCGCGCGCCGTCAGGGTCCGCGCCTCGACCGCGTCGACCGATCCCTCTTCCCGATCCGACCGATAATCCCCGGTACTCAGCACGATAGCAGCCCCCTTGCCGCGATGTGATAGCTGCATGCATCTTGGCACACAACGCTTAACGGGAGGTCGTTTGCCGTTCTGAGCATCGCCCGCCCGCGCATCGACCTTCAAGAAGCGGCGCGGTCAGCGGCCTCGGGTAAAAAGAGCGCCGGCGTCGAGGCGGTGCGCTGGCAAGACCTGCCCGTCGAACCGGAGTCCGCACTTTATCGCCGGAAGCACAGCATATGATCGATGTTGTGCGGGCGTCCCATGATTTCCTCAATTGTCGTCGCGCGAATACCGCCGAAATAATCGACGATCTCAAGCGTGAAGCCTTCCCCGACAATCTCGTCCAGAAAGCCACGCGGATCCGGATAACGGCCGACCGTGAACTCCATGAAGATCGTCAGGGGCTGGCCGCGCGCGAGGATGCCGGTCATGCCGCGCCAGACCTGCTGCTCATAGCCTTCGACGTCGATCTTGATGAATTCCGCGTCGAGCGCTTCCGGAAAGGAGTCGAGCCGGCGAACCGGCACCACCCCGGTCAGATCGCTCCCGGTGTGATCATGCACCCGGCCGCCGCCAGGCTGGCGCGCCTGCACATCCATTGTCACAAAGCCTTCCGCGCCGCCCAATGCGCACTCGTGCACGGTGGCGAAGGGCGTGAAACCATTCACTTCGACGCTGTTCCGGGCGCGCTCGGCCAAGGCCCGATTGGGTTCAAAGGACAGGGCCTTGCCTTCGCTGCCCGTCAGGTCGGCGAGCAGAAGTGTAAAATACCCCAGATTCGCGCCGACATCGATCACCGTCGAACCGCGTCGAACGGTTCGCATCATCGCTTCGGTTACCCACATCTCCCAGAAGCCGTCGAGCATCAGGTGGCTGCTGATCCCGATATCCTGGGTGTCCACGAACATCTTGTAACGGCCGAGCACACGGCACAGCATTGTGGTGTCGCCGAGATAGGCGGTGCGACAGAGCGCCCGAATCTCGGCTTCATTGAAAGTGCGCGGATGCTCGAGCAGACGCCAGATGTCGTAGATTTCCGCGGATTCCATACTTTCCCCAACTCAACGCATTTTGTGGCTACGGCGAGCCGCATGCCACGCCGCAAAGCGCGCGGCAAATGCTTGAAGCGGTGGCACTTCGCGCGCGCGACCAACCCCCATGTCGCTCAGCCGCCCGACAAGGTGTTCAGGCGTGCAGGGTCGGCCGGTTTTCGGATCGGCATAGAGCGGATAGACGATCAGCGCCGCCGCCACGAGCTCGGCAAGCGAGCGGCGCCTGGTTCGCCGCCCGACCGGGGCAAGATCGCGGGTCAGACCCCAGCCGGCGTAGAAGGGCTGCCCATGCACCACGACGGAACGTCCACGGACCAATGCCTCGAAGCCGGTGAGCGAGGTAAGGGTGTGTATGACGTCGACGCGGTCGAGTAACGCCACGAGATCGGCATCTGGCACAACGCGATCAGCGAAGCGGAGCGCTTCGACTTCGGACAAACGTCCGCTGCGCAGGCCGGAGACTACATCCGGATGCGGTTTGTAGAGGATCAGCGCGTCGGGCTCGGCTGAACGCACCCGCGCGAGCAACTCTGCCATAGTGGCGATGCCTGCCCCGCCGAGCAGTACCGAACGATCATCTTCGACCTGCCCCGGGACGAGGACGATCCGACGATCCTCCGGCAGCGATAACGGCACGCCGCCCAGATTATATTTGGTAACAGCAGATTCCCGCAGAAGCACGATCAGCCGTTCGGCGCGGGCCAGCATATCGCCCGTGAAGTCGGTCGTCTGGAGCATGTGCTCAAGGTCGCTTGGCTGGGCCGGATCATAATGCGGACATCGGCGGTCGACCGTGAGTGACACCGGGGGCA
>Ga0207703_10000750_pt1 | contig 32045 bp, 33 predicted proteins | sample KBSSwiS12_FD_184304 | JGI IMG/M metagenome (GOLD analysis project Ga0207703, IMG submission 184304) | Switchgrass rhizosphere microbial communities from Kellogg Biological Station, Michigan, USA - KBS Switchgrass S1-2 (SPAdes) (version 2) | ecosystem: Host-associated > Plants > Roots >... | reverse complement strand
CAGTTTCAAACCCTGCGAAGCCCCGGGGAATTTCATACAGGAGCCGCCAATTTCGTATTGATCCGTTCCGGACGTTTTCTTACGCGGAGTCTGGACAACGCCATCCTCCACGGCGTCACCCGTGACTCGCTTCCGACACTCGCCCGCGACAACGGCTACCAGACAGAGGAGCGGGTGTTTTCCGTGCGTGAGATGTTGGAATGGGCACGCGATGGAGAGGCCGCCCTGTCCGGAACCGCGGCGGTCCTGGCAGGCGTCGGGGTGCTGGTGTGTGGCGATCGCGAGTACACGGTTCGCAACGGCGACGTAGGCCCGCTCCCGCGTCATCTGCGCCAGAAGCTGGTTTCTATCCAGCGCGGCGAGAGGCCGGACCCGTAAGGCTGGACCACCCGTATCTGGCCGCCACGGGCGCACCTCACCTCGCTGCCAGCTGGTCAGTCCAATCTGACTTGATGTTTGGCCGATCAGGTGGCAATGTGGACAGGCCAATATGCGATCAGCAGCTGCCCCGTGGAGCTGCTGGCACGTTCGGTCGCAGTGCCATAAAGGGAGGGGATTATGGCCTCGGGAAGCGTCCACGGCAGGCTGGAGTCATTCAGCCGCAAAATTCTGTCATTCGCCACGGGTTCGGCCAGCCTCGTACTGGCCGCCGCCATTCTGAACGCAGCGGTTCCGGAGTGGAGTTTTGGTCAGGCCACTTCGACCTGGGTTCATTACGACGAGCACGGCCGGCTGCAGTACGCCACCGATCCCCAGGGCAACCGGATCATGGATTACTCCAAGGCCGGTTATGAAGGAGGTGGCGTCGCTCTCCCTCACGTTCCCGCTCGCGCCACGGTGAAGCCGAGCGGCGGTAACGATACTGCGGCGATTCAAGCCGCAATCGATACCGTGTCCGCGCTGTCTCCTGATCCATGCGGTTTCCGGGGCGCCGTCCTGCTTGCCTCCGGAAACTTCAACGTCTCAGCCACTTTGAACATCACGAGCAGCGGCGTGGTGCTCGCCGGCAGCGGGTCCGATGCGAACGGCACCATCATCACCATGACGGGAAGCCCGTTCACGCTGATCAGCGTCAGCGGCTCAGGCTCGCTCACGCAGGGCAGCCCCGTTGCGATCACTGATCCATACGTCCCTTCGGGCGCCGAGTCCTTCCACGTCAGCGACGCATCGGGATTCAAACGCGGCGACGCGGTCGTGCTCCGCCGGCCCGTCACCGCGCCCTGGATCGCCTTCATGGGAATGGACAAGCTGGTGCGCAACGGTGCGCCCGAAACCTGGATTGCAACCGGAAGTGTGATTCTGACCGACCGCACGATCAGGCGTGTGGTGGGCAATGAGATCACCCTCGATGCGCCCGTGACCGACTCGTTCGATTCCCAGTACCTGAACCCGCCCGGCGGCTCGATCGCCACCTACACGTTCCCGGGCCGCATTTCTCAGGTGGGTATCGAACACCTGAGCATCGTCGCGCCCGCCCAGGAAGTCAGCGGCACGCAGTACGAGGCAGTCGAGGTCAACAACATCCAGAACGCCTGGCTGCGCGACCTGAACATCCACGATACCCAGAACTCGATCGTCCTGAACGCGCGCACCAAGGCGATGACCCTCGAGGGGGTCAACGTGATCCACTCCTACGCACAGAGCAACGCCGCCGCGCCATTTGATTTCTCACTGTCCGGCACCCAGGTGCTGGTCGACAGGTGCTCCGTCACGGGTCACGGCAACACCTGGCCATTCGCGCCTCAGTCGCGACTCGCCGGCCCAATCGTCGTTCTCAACAGCACCGCCGATGATCGCGGCTTCGATCCTCATCAGCGCTGGGCCACCGGCCTGTTGTGCGACCTGTGCAACTTCCCCAACTCCCACACCGCAGACAAAGCGGGTGTGAGCTACTCCAATCGCGGTTACTTCGGCTCCGGCCACGGCTGGGATGCGGGCTGGTCGGTCGCCTGGAATGTGACAACGACCTACTTCCTCATTCAGGCCCCGCCGGGCGTCGATAACTGGTGCATCGGCTGCATCGGCACCGTGCTCTCGGAAGCCGCCCCGGGCGGCGACGGCACGATCCTGCCAAACGGCATTTTCGACTCGCTCGGAACCGCTGTGACACCCGGGAGCCTGTATCTCGCGCAACTCAAGCAGCGCCTGGGACCCCAAGCGCTACACCGGATCGGCTACGCCGATGTGAACGGCACTTCGCTTCCGGCCTGCAGCCATCGACACTCCGAGCACTCGCATCAGCCTTCGCATGATCACGACCGAGAGTGCGACGACGATTGATCAGGGAGCCAGCGGAGTGCCGCGCCAGGCGTGATGACGCCGCCGCCCGGTGAGCCATTCCTCAGGGGTATGCCGGCCGCAGGCCCGCCAACACTCCCGCAGGATTTTTTGGACCCACGGGACGGTGAGGCCGCACTCACCGGGCAGAGCCCGAATGACCTGGCGAGCCGTCCAGTCAGGATGTTGTTTGCACAGCGCCGCGATACGGCTGCGCGCGAGGGTGCACCGATCGAGCGGCCAGCCGACTTGGCGGTGGACGGCGCTGCGGTGGGCTGCGGCGGCACGGCAGGCGCGTACGAGTTTTTCCGTGCGGGTGATTGCGAGCGGGTGTTGGGGACCGGCAGCGGCGATGAGTTGGGGGACGCTGTAGTGGGGATGTTGTGTCCACAGTCTCTGGACGAGCGCCTTCGCCTCGTTGCGTAGCAGGTGTCCGCGGGGGTGATTGAGTCCCAGACGCTGCGCCATCAGCATGGGCTGAGTCCCCTGCCAGCGGCCGCCGTAAGGCGAGGCAGGTGGCAGGCATTGAGTTGGTTGGCGGCGGCGCGAAATGAGATGGGGCGGCCCGTTCGGTATGCCGGCGGTTGACGCAGCGCCCATTCGATATGCACGCGGTAGGCTTCCGCGCGTTCGAGGGCCGCTGTCTGGACGGCCGCCCGGGCGCGGGCCCGCAGCCGGCGCTGTTGCGCCTTCGAGCGTGAGGTAAAACCCAACACCTGGCCCTGCCGGCGGCACACGGCTAACCCGGCTTTGGTGCGCTCGGAGATCATCTTGCGCTCTTGTTCGGCGAGGGAGGCATAGATGTGCACGACGAACGGGTCGCAGTTGCGTCCGAAGGCGGCCACCATGAAGTGCACCTGGTGCTCCATCAATCCGGCGACGAAGTGCACATTGCGCGCGAGGCGATCCAACTTCGAGACGATCAGGGGGCAGCGTCGGGCGCGGGCGGCCTCGAGGGCGCTCGCCAGTCCCGGGCGCAGGGCGTCTAAACCCGCAGCCGGCGCGGTGCGCCAGTAGGATTCAGATCGTAGGGCGCGCCGGTCATCGCTGATGAGCGAGCGGCCGGCTGGCACGGCAGGCGGTTCGGTGTCGTCTGGGTTCGGGCCCGATCTGTGCTCGCGAATGGGACGGGGATTCGCGTTGGAGTGCAGGACACGGCTCGCGGTCGGATCACGGTTTCAATCGGCGGTATTGTTGGTTCCACCAGACGACCAGTTGCGCGTGCTGTTCATGACTCACCCAGGTGATGTTCGACTCATCCTCTGCCGCGCCCCCGAAAATGAGAGGTTTCACATACCACTTGATTCGGCCCGTGAAGCGCGCGTCGGATTGCGGGAGCGGCAGAGGCTCGGCGGAGTCGAACGGTTCGAGATACTGGATGTCGATCGGGACCGTGGGAATCCGCTGTGTTCGACCCGTCGGGTCGCGAACGAGGAAGTCATCCCACCCCACGATGCCCACGATCTGGTACTGCGGAAGAAAATCGGATAGTCGGTAACGCGCGGTTGCCGTCTCGACCTCCGATTCCGCAAACACGATGAAATAGTCGTCCTCGAACCAACCTTCCTGCATGAAGTCCACCGAAGTCGCTCGTCGCGAGTCGAGGCGGGCAGTGTATCGCGGACGTCCGGTCAGCGAGACCCTGCCATCCAGGGGTTACTCGTGTACGAGGCTGATTGGACCGACGGACGAGGGGTAACTACCGTGGCCGGATGGTCATCCAACTCAACTCCCTGCGCGACCTTCACGAGCACGGATACCGTGTGAGTGTCTTTTGTCGGCGGTGCGGCCGACACGTCTTTCTCGATCTGCCGGCGCTCGTGGCGGCGGGGCAGGGCGAGCGAGCGGTCGTGGGGCTTTCGATCCGCTGCGCTCGCTGCGGTGGGCGGGGCGAGGTGTCGGTCATCTGGGATTGCTCGCGGCGCGATTCGCTCACCCCCTGAGGTGTCGCGGCGGGGTCGTGGGAGTTGGCAGGCGCGAAAGCGGTGACGTGCCGGACGCAGACCCGTGCTGGACGCGACAGTGAATGCGGTGCGCAGCACACCCCTGGCGGCGCGAGGCCGCCAGGGGGTGGAGTGGGTTAGAGGAGTTTGGCGCGCTTCAAGGAGAACACGCGCTCGCCCGCGATCAGATGATCCAACACCGGAACTTCGATGCGACTTGCCTCGGGCGTCGCGCAACCGAGCGCCGCATGTTCGCTGTCAACGTGGACCGCGCTGACGGCGGCGCTCGCAACGAGAGCGCTCGGCGCCGGTGTTGCTCAGGGCCGTGGCCCACATCACAACATGGCCGGTGATGCGGACTTTGCGTCATCGTCGATGATCGGGCGCGGGCATGGATGGCGGCAAAGGGACTCGAGCGACCGGTAGCGCGCTACTGCAACCGCGGGACACCACAGACGCGCCTGCTCGGAACCGAGCGGCGCACAAGTATCTGATTCAATCGGCTCCTGGGTTGGAATCGAAAGTGTCGGCAACTCGTTGATTTCGCGAAAGTTTATTCGCAGGTGTGACCGCAGTACCCCAAATTTAATCTCTAAAAAACGGTGCTGCGGAACCCCTGGAAGAACTCTGCTGATATGGCCTGAAATAGCCGTTCCCGGATCAATTGCCTGCACTTGCTTCGTTATCTTCCCGTTGTGTATTCTTATGTGTGAGGAGTTACACAAATGGCCACAAATCTTTCCATAGACCCGCAACTCATTGAGGATGCTCTCCAAGTCAGCGGGGAGCGCACCAAGGCTGCGGCCGTCACCCAAGCCTTGCGCGAATTTATTGCGCGCCGTCGGCAGAAAGGTGTGCTGGAGCTTGCAGGCAAACTCGAGTGGGACCCCGGCTACGATTATAAAAAGGATCGTTCACGCACCTGAGGTGATTCGCCTTGAGCCTTCTCGTCGACACCAGCGTCTGGTCCCTTTTGCTACGTCGCGACCGGCCCGAGGACGTCCCTCAAGTGACCGCGCTAACCGGATTCCTGGAGAGCGGTGTTCGCATTCTCGCCACGGGTCTGATTCTCCAGGAACTTCTTCAAGGCTTTTTGGGGCCGAAAGCCAAGCAACAGATTGTCGAACGCTTCGCGGCCTTTCCGCTCCTCAATCCGGATCGCGAAGACCACATCGCCGCCGCGGAGTTACGCAATCGCTGCCGCGCGCGTGGCGTTCAGGCCGGCACGATCGACGCTTTGCTTGCCCAACTGTGCATCCGCCACGAGTTGACTCTGCTTACTACAGATGTCGACTTCGACCACATCGCCAAACACACGTCTCTTGAAGTGTGGTCACCGTAGACCCGGTACTCTCCGAGTTCCTGAGGTTGCTGTTTGATGCGCACGACGTGGCGGCAGCTCCCGGCGGGGGATGCCGTGCCTCCAGTAAGGATCGGCGTTGGGACAACCAGCCGCCGCAACGATGCGCAAGCCGCCGAACTCGAGGGCGCCAAGCGGGCTAGATGCGCTTGGCGTCATCCTACGTGGCGCTGTTGGGAAGCCACTTGCTCTCGCAGCTAACTCATTACGACCTGCAATTCCTCGCGCTGCCGGAGCTCCTTCGAACAGTCCGATCGCCAACCCTTGCCCATTCAGCGCCGCCTCGATCGCCATGTTAGCCAAACTGAAGAATTGCCCCTGACTGCTGTCGACGTCATCGGCGTCCACCCTTTGTAGCCAGTGTCGCATCTCGGTATATCGGGGCTGGCCAAGTTCCGCGGCATTGAATCCGGTGTCTCGTGCAACAGTGAATATGCTGTTGATCTGACCTTGCAGCCAGAACCGCCATATATTCACTCGCCGGCTCGCTCCCAAGCCTTCTGCATGTTCTTGTACCCGTTAACGACGCCACGTTTCATGTTGTATAAAATACTGTCTGTCGCTCGCCATTCAGAAATGATGCGAGCCGTGTTGCGAAGTCGTGATCGACCGTGTCGCGTCAGCAATGGTTGATCTCCCGATTAATACACATGGCGAGCGCTTCGGTCGGTGCTCGAGAAACCAACCGCAGTCCGACTACTTACACGGCAAGCGGTCCGCTGAAGGAGGCGAACTCGATGCGGACTGCACGAGCTCCGCGCCGCGCAGGCCTCGATATCCGAATGCATATCTGTCGATATCATTCACGGCAAGTCGATTGCCTTGGTGGAACGACACTGATAGCGTCCCAAGCCTATTCGCGCTTCCGGCATGGCAGATAGAGGTCAGGGCGCCCGCAATGAAAGGGGATCAGCGGGTGTGGAATCGCAGGAAGACGACTGGCCTTGCGTGCTGGCACGCGGTCTCCGTAGACGCGGGCTCCAGCGCCTGGCGAAGGAATTTTCGACAAGGAGGTGCTCGAGCAACTAACTCCCCAGCTGTTTCCAGACGACAGTCACGCCACGGCAATAGGCACGTGGTCCAAAGCATAAAGGGGTACCGATATGAGGATACAGGCTCGCATTCTCGTCGCAGTGCTGGGCTCGCTGGCATGCTTCTCTCACTTAAACACGACGGCTGCCGCCGATCGGCAGGCATCGAGCCAGCGGTCGGCTGACAGTCATCGTCCTCCTGGGGAAATCATCCCGAGCGATATCTACGATCCTATCGGCTTGGTATCGGGGGGTGAACACGGTCAGCTCGTGACGCTGGCATCGGGCTTCAGCTTTACGGAGGGCCCCGCGGCCGATCGGCACGGAAACGTGTTCTTCACCGACCAGCCTAATGACAGGATTTACCGTTGGGACGCGATAACCGGCAGGGTAAGACTCTTTTTGGAAGGTACCGGTCGCGCCAACGGGATGATTTTCGACCTTCATGGAAATCTCATTGCCTGTGCGGACATGTACGGAGAACTGTGGAAGATCCGCCCGGATGGAAGTTATGAGGTGCTGGTCAACAACTATCGCGGCAAGCTGTTGAACGGACCGAATGACGTGTGGGTCAATCCGGCCAACGGTGGCTTGTACATCACGGATCCCATTTTCCCGAGGTCTTATTGGGGGGCGGATGATCCGCGCCAGCAGCCTTGGGAACCGACACACTCGGAACAATCGCCGCAAGGCAAAGGCGGCTACGTCTATTACCTCCCTCCCGGCGGGCGCAAGCTGGTGAGGGTCACGACGGAGGCCATGGGATGGGAATCCGATTCGTGGCCGAATGGAGTCGTCGGCACGCCTGATGGCAAGAAACTCTACATCAACAAGTGGTACTACGATAACAAGGGCGGAACGTGGGTCTTCGATATCAATCGCGACGGAACGCTCTCCCACATGCGCAAGTTCACCGACTGGGGCGGCGATGGCATGTCGATGGATGAACGGGGAAACATCTACATAAGCAATGGAGAGGGCGTGATGGCGTTCGATCCGAACGGCAACAACATTCTCAAGATTTCCATCGCTTCCGGGGCCACCAACAATACGTTCGCCGGGCGGGATGGGAAGACGTTGGTCATTACCGGTCCCGTCGACCGGGTGACTGCCATCAGGATGAACGTGAGAGGTGCGCCGAACTGGTGTCGCGGTCGGGATTGTGCGCGCTGGGACAAGGACTGAACTCATGCCTCGGCCCGCGGTACGGTCGTACCGCGGGCCTGCGACGGCCAGTGCGGTGACTGCCTCGGCTCTGCGAACGGCACGCCGTCGCGGAATCCAACCTAGATTCTGAAGACCCGCTCGGCGTTGCCATGATACAGCTTGGCACGGTCAGTCTCCGAGAGCGGTGCCGAGTCCAGGAAGTGAACGGCCTCGGGCGTTTCCTGATACGGATAGTCCACGGCGAACATGATGTTATCAGGCCCTACGACCTTCAGGCAGAACTCCAACACCGGATTCCAGTTCATGCCGCTGGTGGTAATCATGAAGTTGGATTTGAAGTACTCACTGGGTGCCCTGGCGAGCTGTGGCCGCCAGTTGAAGCGAGCGGCGCCACGATGCATGTAGTCCACCCGGTAGAACCAATAAGGAATGCCCTCGCCCATGTGGCCCAACACGATTTTCAGATCGGGATAACGATCGAACACACCGCTCATGATCAGCCGCACTGCATGCAGGCCGGCCTCGGCCTGGTAGCCCCAGATTGCATGCTCCAGTGAGTAAGGCTCAAACGGTGCCAACATCAGCCGCGAGGGTGCACGGGGGTGTAGGTAGATAGGCGCGTGGTGGTGGGCAGCTGCTTCAAAGATAGGCCAAAACTTCGGGTCGTCCAGGTATTCGTCATGAGTGTGTGAGTTGATGATCACGCCGTTCAAGTGCAATTGCGTGACAGCGCGTTCGATCTCCTTCGCGGCGTTCACAGGGTCCTGCGGGGCGACCGCCGCCAAGCCGGCGAAGCGTTGCGGATGCCGTGCAATGACTTCGGCGAGACGGTCGTTGATGGTCGTCGCGAGGCGTGTTCCAGTCGCGGCGTCGAAGAGCTGCGGGCCCGGAACGGTAATGGAGAGCACGTGCATGTCTACACCGTGCTGATCCATGATCGCGAGCCGCTCCTGCTCCAGATCGAGCAAGCGTCGCAGCACCATTTTGCCCCAGGGATTCTCACCCAACAGTACGGCCCAGAATTTCGTGTCCGCGTCCTTCGCGCCGGACTGCAGCCCTGAACGCACGCCGTCGACCAGTTCAGGAACGGCGTAGGCTTCCTCGGTTGCAATTCGGCGCTGGCGCCGGGCAGCACTCGTTGTCGAGCTCCCCGTGCTTTCACCGGCACCGGCCAGGCGAGCGCCGCTGGTGAGCAATGCAGTGCCGGCTGCAAGCACAGTCCTTCTATCGAGCGTCATCTTTCGGTGCCCCCTCACAGACAACCTTGGGTCAAAGGTGCCCACTTCGATTCTTACACTATTTACCCAACTATGGGAATTATTGCATGAAGAGAGCATTCCCGCGGTTCCGGCCCGGCCGTTTAGGTTAAAGTTGGGTGACACCTCTGAGTGGAGCTAGATGTTTGCCCGCCCGACATGATCTGCGAACGCGATCCACGCGAAAGCGGCGTACGCGTGGACGCCCGGCAGACCAACGGGAGAGCGTCGGCGCCGAGGCAATTGTGCTTTACGTGTGCGAGCTGTTACGCGAGGTGGCGCCCACGCAGATCACGCTAGTGCGTGTGGCTGACCACGCGCGCGTGGACCGCTCCCTGATACGGTACTATTTCAAAAGGCGCTCTAGCCTGTTGCTCGCTGCAGCGCGCTATTTGTTCGCCCAGCTCCAAAATGAGCTGGCGGTTGCCAAGAAAATACCCTTTGAGCAGGCCGAGCGCCGCCTGCGCGAGAGCGCGCGAGCACTGCTGCGGTTTCAGATCAAACATCCGTACTTTCATCGTCTGATGGTTGACGAGGTTGTCAATTCGGAAGAGCCGGAGGCGCGTGCCTTCTTCCACTCATTCACGAGCGCTGCGCTGGCGGACTACCGCGCAACCGCCGAGGCAGCCATTCGGCGATCCGGCGCTCGTGAGGTGGACGGTGCGTTCCTGTACATGGCAACCATTGGAATATGTGAATTCTTTGTCACCGGAATGCCGATCCTCAGGATTGCTTTCGGCAAGGACTACGACGACGCGCTGCTCAACGGCCAATTCGAAGCCTTCATGTGCGACTACGTCGTCGATGGGATCCGTAGGCGCTCAATCCGTGGGAGGCAGCGCAAAGCGCGCTGACGCCGCTTCGGCGAATCCACGCCGGCTATGGATCGGCGGTTGAGGTATCGAGCCGGCGTCGTTGCAACGCAACGCGGCGTATCGGTTCGCTCAATACCGTCCATCCATTGAAATCATTTTTCAGGCGGCGGCCACGCTGGTTACCTTCCCACCATACATCGCAGGCTTGTCGGCGAGCTCGGGGGGGAATAGTGCGCAATGATCTGATTCATAAGACGGTGTACTTGATACTGGCAGGCTCACCGGGCTGGTTGTCAGCTCAGACACAGCCGGAGACCCCGGGTGCGCCCGCTCTGGAGGAGGTCACCGTCACCGCCCAGCGCCGCGAGGAGAGTCTGCAACGAGCTGCACTTGCTGTCACTGCCGTGTCGGCCGAGCAACTCGAGTCTCAGGGCGTCACCCGCGTGCAGGACCTCAGGGCGTTTGTGCCGGCAGTGCAACTTCCGACAGCCGCCGGTCCTTTCTCGCTCTTCTACCTGCGGGGTGTGGGAAACTTCAACGGGAATTCGCTTTCTGACGCTGCCGTTGCGTTGAATCTGGATGGCGTCTACATCGCGCGCCCCTCCAGCACCGCCGGGCTGTTCTATGATCTGGAGCGTGTCGAGGTTCTCAAGGGCCCGCAGGGTACCCTCTACGGCCGCAATGCAACCGCCGGTGCGATCAACCTGATCACCCGCAAGCCCGCCGGGGAATTGGGTGGTGATGCGCAGCTCGATTTCGGCAATTACGGGCTGCGCAAATTCGACGGCGCTCTGAATGCGCCGCTGAGTAGTACGGTGGCGGCCCGTCTCGCTGTCCAGTCCATCGATCACGATGGCTACCTGTCGGATGGAACGGATGATGACAAGAGCCGCGCCGCGCGTCTGCAGGTGAGTTTCCGGCCCAATGATGCGCTCTCTCTGCTGACCAGCGCTGACTACTATCATCAGGGCGGGCAGGGTGTCGGTTCCTCATTGCTGACTCCGGCTGGATTCGTCAACGGAGATCCTCGCATCGGCATGAATGATCCGCGCGCGACCGCTGTATTTACCCATACTCTGGTATTCCCCGCAGCCGAGTTTCTCGGCGCTCCCTTGCAGAAGTTGCTGCTCGCCCCGGCTCCAGCCACAGTGCACCAGGACAACAACTACTGGGGGCTCAGCGCCACTGCCAATTGGACCACCAGCGCGGGTACGCTGACGGTCATTCCCGCTCATCGACACTCGAAGCTCGATTTTGTCAATGACGAGCCGAGTTTTCTGCTCAACCAGCAGGAAACGGACAAACAGACATCGCTCGAGGCGCGCTTCGCCTCGCCGGAGGAGCGGCGGTGGAGTTATCTTGTCGGAGCCTATTACCTCGATGAGAGCAGCACCGCGCATGCAATCTTCGACCAGCAGGTCAACGCGGCTGGGGAGCAGCTGAATCCAAACACGAAGAGTTATGCATCCTTTGGGCGACTGCGCTTCTCGGTTACGGATGCCTTGCGTCTGACCGGCGGTATACGCTACACGCGCGATGACAAGTTCCTGACGGGCTCCTTCGTGGGCAGCCAGGTTCTGTGTCCTGCATTTCTTGGCTGGTTCAACACGCCACCTGCATTTCGACCACCGGCGCCGCCACTGTGCATCGGCGGCAACGGAGCCATTACCGTTCCCAGCGGGCCACCCATCGACTTCACGGGCTCCAACAGTAAGAGCCACAGTTGGAGCGAGACAACCTGGCGCGCGGGTGTGGAGTGGGATGCGCGGCCGCAATCCCTCCTGTATGCCAGTGTCGAGACCGGCTTCAAAGCGGGGGGTTATTTCTTCACGGACGACAACCCGATATACAATCCGGAGAAACTGACGGCCTACACAGTTGGCAGCAAGAACAGGTTTTTGGCGAATCGTCTCCAGGTCAATGCCGAGGCTTTCTACTGGCAATATCACGATCAGCAGATTTCACACACGATCAGGGATAGCGTGGGGACCGTGATTTTCGCGACGGAGAATGTGGGGAGGGCGACCATGAAGGGTCTCGAGGCGGAGACTCAGCTCCTCGTCACCGACACGACACTGATCTCCGCGGACCTGGAGTATTTGGACGCCGTGTACCAGGACTTCAATTATAACCTTCCGAACTTCGGCGCGCCTCCGACTACGGCGTGTCCCTTCGTGCCGAACGGAGCCACTCTATGGAACGTCAACTGCAGCGGCTTTGCGCCGCCGCAGTCGCCGCGTTGGGCCGGCAATATCGGCATTCAGCAGACGATACACCTGGGCCATGATGACTCGCTGATCGTGGAGGGTCGTACGCGGTATCAGTCAGATACGCTCACCGGGCTCGAATTTCTGCCGCAGGAGGTTCAGCACCGCTACTGGATGAGCAGTGCGCTCCTGACCTATCGAGGTGCCGGAGAACGCTGGAGCGTCACTGCCTATATCAACAACATCGAAAATCGCAATGTGATGAACTTGACTTCGGTTCACCCGATTGCAGGCAATGCCATTACCGGCGCCGCCATGGATCCTCCGCGTACCTATGGAGCACGCCTGGCTGTGAAGTTCTAGTGGCGGATTCGGAAGAAACATGACTTTCAAACTCGGTACGTTCTCAGCGGCGGGATGCAGGCCGTTTCCCGGTCTCGTGATGGACGACCGCGTGATATCCCTGCCGTTCGGGAGCATGCTGGCGCTGTTGGAACAGTGGAGTACAAACATGCAGCCGCTGCAGGACATCGCCCGCGGGTCATGGCAGCATGCGGTCGCGATCGACCAGCTGCGCGTGCATGCTCCCATCCCGGAGCCTCGCACCATCTATTGCTCCGGCGCCAACTACAAAAAGCACGTCGTCGATCTCATCGTCGCGCATCAGGATCAGCCGGAAACCCATGGCATGACGCTGGAGCAAAAGCGCGCCTGGGGCATGCAATTGATGGATGAGCGCGCTGCCAGTGGCACGCCCTTCATTTTCATCAAACCGCAAAGCTCGGTAACGGGCCCCTTCGATCCGATCATCGTCCCGCACGATGCAAAGAAGCCGGATTGGGAGCTGGAACTCGCGGTTGTTATCGGCCGTCGTGCACGCCGTGTCCCGAGGAATCAGGCTCTGGAATACGTGGCAGGTTACACGGTGGTCAACGATGTCACGCTGCGGGAGAAGGTGTTTCGCCGCAAGACGGACTCACCGGAGCTGGGCATGGACTTCGCGCTGAGCAAGGGAGCGCCGAGTTTTCTGCCCATGGGTCCTTACCTGGTGCCGGCTGCTTTCGCAGGCGACCCCCAGCAACTGCGCCTGACCCTGAAGCTCAACGGCAAAGTCATGCAGGATGAGGAGACCTCCGACATGATCTTTACGGTCGCGAGGTTGATCGAGTATCTGTCGGCGAGTGTCGAGCTGCGTCCCGGAGATGTCATCTGCACAGGCTCTCCCGCCGGCAACGGCATGCATTACGGTCGCTTCATTCAGGATGGGGATGTGCTCGAAGGCAGCATAACGGGTCCGGCGACGGACCTGGGCACCCAGCGCAATCCCTGCGTTCTGGAGGCATCCTGACGGAGCCCCCTGGTTTCTCACCTATCGTGACAGTTGTAAACAGTATGAACATCATTGGACCTGACGAGCTCGTGTTCGGCGTCGATGACCTCGAAGCGTGCAAGCAGTATCTCATCGACTACGGTCTGAAGCCGACTGCGACGCAGGGCCGGGGCGGGCGCTTCGAGGCGCTCGATGGCACCGCAATTGTGATTCGTCCGGCGGACGATCCGGACCTGCCCCCGGCACTCGGGCCTGCTCCCTCCTTGCGCGAAACGACATATGGGGTCCGCGACGAAGCAACGCTCGAGGCCATTGCGGCTGAGTTGGGCAGGGATCGCGAGATTCGTCGGGGGCGCGATGGCTCGTTGACCTGTGTAGATAACATGGGTTTCGCCTTGAAGTTCCAGAAAACGGTGCGCCGTCCCTTCCGCGCTCCTGCTGATCTGACCAACGCGCCCGGTTCGCCCGCGCAACGCCCGGTCAATGTGTTGGGCATCACACCGGATATGCCCGCCGTACCCAGGTCTCTTTCGCATGTCGTGTTGTTCGTTCCGGACGTCGCGCTGGCGGAGGCTTTTTACGTACGGCTCGGCTTTCGGGTAACTGATCGATTCGTCGGCACCGGGCCCTTTCTGCGTCCGGCCGGAACAGATGATCATCACACACTGTTCCTCATCCAAACTCCGCCGTTCATGAAGGGCGTCGAGCACTTCACCTTTCACATGGGGAGCGGAACCGAGGTGCTGTTGGCCGGCACCCGCTTCGAGTCGAAAGGTTATCAGACATTCTGGGGGCCGGGCCGGCACTTGTTGGGATCCAACTGGTTCTGGTATTTCAACAGTCCGTTCGGCTGTCATGTCGAGTACGACGCCGACATGGATCTGCACGATGACTCCTGGCGGGCGCGCGAGTTTCCCGCCTCCGCTGATACATCTCAGCTGTTTCTGTTCACGAGCCGAGAGAAGTGGTTTCCCGGCGGTGGCCCGCCGCAGGATCATTGAGCTTCAGTCATGAGAGGTAAGGTCGTGCAATTGCCCAATGCAGTTCGCCTGTGCCGGCTCCAGGAGTTGCTGGTTGGCTCGGCGCGCGGCTTCGACCCCGAGCAGACCGGCCAGGACACGATGTTCGTACTGCGTCGGCCTCAGGGTGTGCATGCCTATGTCAACAAATGCCCGCATCAGGATTCGCGCCTCGAGTTCCGCAAGGACCGGTTCCTGTCCGCGGATGGTACGCGGGTGATCTGTCATGGTCACGGAGCCCATTTTGATCCTGACACCGGCGTTTGCACACATGGCGCGTGTCTGGGGCAGTCGTTGGAGCCGATACCAACTCGGATCGAGTACGGCTGGGTTTGGGTCGCGCCACGCGCACTACAGGGGAATGGATAACCATGAAGTATCTTCGCAATACGTGGTACCAGGCGGGGTGGTCGGCGGAGCTCAAAGCCGGCGAGCTGTTGCATCGTCGCCTTCTGGAGGAACCGGTGCTCCTGTTCCGCAAGACCGACGGCACGGCTGTGGCGATGCTCGATCGGTGTCCACATCGCTTCGCTCCATTGCACCTGGGCAAACATCTGGGCGATGCCGTTCAATGCCCATACCATGGCCTGCAGTTCAGCGCTGGCGGTCGATGCATCGCCAATCCCCATGGACCGGTGCCTGGCGCTGCGCGCATAAGGAATTTCCCCGTCGCGGAGCGCTACAGCGCACTGTGGATCTGGATGGGTGATCCAGCCAAGGCTGATCCCGACTCCATCGTCCCCTTCGATTTCAACGTACCCGAGCATTGGCATGTGGGCACGGGCCACCTGCTCATCAATGCCCACTACGAGCTGGAAACGGACAACATTCTCGATCTGAGCCACATCGAATTCCTGCACCCCCTGTTTGCCAGTGAGGCGGTCCGCGCCGCAAAAGTGCAGTCCGTCCAGGACGGAGAGACGGTATGGTGCAAGCGTTTCATCACGCGGGACTCACCTCCCGAGTTCCTCTACAGCAGCTTCAGGATTCCTGCGGGCGAGCTGGTCGATCGCTGGCTCGACGTCCGCTGGAACGCGCCGGCGATGATGGTCCTGCACGCAGGGGGAGTCATTAGCGGGAAGCCGCGCGAGAGCGGGTTGGAGGTGCAGCAAGCGCACGTTTTCACTCCGGAGTCCGCCCACACGACCCATTATTTTTACTCCATCAGCTTCCCGCGGGCTCTGGGAGAGCAGGGGGCGCAGATGGCGCGCGAGTCCGTGGAACTGCTCCGCAGGCCTTTCGAACAGGAAGATAAGCCTATCGTCGAGGCCATAGCGCGCAACATGGGTGACACCTCATTCTGGGATGCGAAGCCGTTGCTGCTGCCGATCGACGGGGCAGCCGTGTTGGCCAGGCGGATTCTGGCCAGGAAGATCGAGGCCGAGCAAACACTGAGTGCGGAAGTTGGTTGAAGAGGGGGGAGCAGATGTCAGTCGTCCGTAATGTGCTCGTGATCGGCGGAGGTTTCTCCGGCACCTCCGCGGCCATTCAGTTGCGTAAAGCCGGAATCGATGTGGATCTGGTCGAGATCGATCCCGGTTGGCGCTCCTACGGAGCGGGAATTACCCTCAATGGCGCGACTTTGCGGGCACTGGGGGAGATAGGCGTGCTGCCGGAAGTCATGACTCACGGCGCCTGCTGCGACGGGGTGGAACTATTTACGGCTGACGGACACAAGTTGGGTGAGCTGCCTACCCCACGCCTCGCGGGGCCGGAGGTTCCCGGGGGCGGTGGAATCATGCGGCCGGTCCTTGCCAGGATCCTCTCCGAGGTGACTCGCCGCTCGGGCACAAAGGTTCGTCTGGGGTGTCAGCCAACCTCCATCAATCAACAGCCGACATCGGTAGATGTCTCCTTCAGCGATGGCACACGCGCATCCTACGACTTGGTGGTCGCAGCAGACGGCGCGAGATCCGGCCTGCGCGAAACATTCTTTCCCACGGCGCCGAAGCCTTTCTACACAGGACAAGGCGTGTGGCGGGCATTAGTTCCTCGGCCCAAGGAAGTGCAGCGCCCTTGCTTTTATATGGCGCCGCGGCTCAAAGCAGGGGTGAACCCCGTTTCCCAGACCTCAATGTATCTGTTCCTGACGGAGGATCGTCCCACCAACGCCCACGTGAAGGACGAGGAGCTGCTACCGCACCTTCAGGCCCTCTTGGAGCAGTTCACGGCTCCAATACCTTCGTACGTCCGTTCGGTTCTGAACACCGAGTCCCAGATCGTCTTCCGGCCACTCGATGCACTATTGGTGCCCTCGCCCTGGTATGTCGGACGAGTTGTGTTGATTGGCGATGCAGCGCATGCGTCGACGCCGCACCTCGCGGCCGGTGCCGGCATGGGAATCGAGGACGCGGTGGTGTTGGCACAGGAACTGAAGAGCGCGCCCTCGCTCGACGAAGCTCTGGACAATTTCCAGCAGCGGCGCTGGCCCCGCTGTCGCTTGGTCGTCGAGAACTCCGTCCGGCTCGGGCAGATCGAGCAGACGGGTGGATCCAAGGAGGAACATGCCAACATCATGCGTGAGAGCATGATAGCGCTGGCCGCCCCCTTCTAACCGTGCAAGCACGACGAAATGAACTCTAGACAGCTCACCATCGATTTTCACTGCCATGTGCTCACCCTGGCGGCGGAAGCGTTGGTCGCCGATACACCACAGAAGAAAAGCGAGCCCGCGTTGATGCTGAAGTCAATGGGTGAGGCATCGGTGGCGCATAACAACGCCGTGATGCTCCCACATGCCTTTCCAAGATTGACGCGCGTCGAACAGCGTCTGGCAGACATGGATTCGATGGGAGTGGACATCCAGGTTCTCAGCCCGTCACCCACGCAGTACTACTACTGGGCGGATCGCGACCGTGCAGAGCAGATTGTGCGTGTGCAAAACGAGCATGTCGCCGAAGTTTGTGCGCTGCACCCGGGTCGGCTCATCGGACTCGGAACCCTGGCACTTCAGCACGCGGAGCTTGCCGCGGAACAACTCGAGCATGCGATGAAGCGCCTCGGGCTCAGAGGTGTCGAAATCTCGACATCCGTCAATGGCGAGGAGCTGGATGCCGCGCGGTTGGCACCGTTCTGGCGAAAGGCTGAAGAGTTGGGCGCGGTCGTCTTCATTCACCCGTTTGGGACGACGCTTGGCGACCGTGTGAGCACTCACTACCTGAGTAATATCATCGGCCAGCCGCTCGAGACGACTATCGCGCTGTCTCACCTCATATTTGGCGGCGTTCTGGATCGCCATCCGGGCCTGAGGATTGTGGCGGCACATGGCGGCGGTTATTTGCCCAGTTACTGCGGACGCTCCAATCATGGTTATGCGGTGCGCCCGGAAGCCAAGGCGGATGCAAAGTTCCCTCCGATGGAATACCTGCGCAAAATATGGTTCGACACGTTGGTTTACGAACCCGGGGCCCTGCGTCACCTGATCAAAACACCGTCGGCGCGTCAGGTTGTCGTGGGCAGTGACTATCCGTTCGACATGGGTCACTACGATCCCCATGGCTTGCTTGCAGCTACACAAGGTCTGACGGAAGGGGAACGCGGCGCCATTCTGGGCGGAAATGCCGCGATTCTCCTCGGCCTGACTCCATGTACCTGAAGGTTCCGACCCGGGAGTCAAAGCCGGCACGTGCCCGTGTGAGGACGTATCCGGCATTTGAGCGGCCGGCGCTGGCATGAAGGACTGAAACCGGTGGAGAATAGTAGCTCAGAAACCATCCCGGCGTGGTCTCTCGCGATGCATTTCCACAAGCTCGATCTCAATCTGCTGGTTGCTCTGGACACTCTGCTCGAGGAGCGCAGTGTTTCGCGGGCGGCCGCCCGGCAGAACCTGAGCCAGTCCGCGATGAGCAGCGCGCTGAGCAGGCTGCGGGAGTTCTTTGGCGACGAATTGCTGGTCTCGGTGGGCAGGCGGATGGAACCGACCGCGCTTGCATTGAGTCTCGCGCCCCAGGTGCGCAACATACTCCAACAGGTTCGCGTCACGATCGAGACGCGCCCGACATTCCATCCGGCGACCGAGCAACGGCGCTTCCGCATCATGACCTCGGACTTCCTCATCGAGGTTCTGCTGGCGGACGTCGTCCGGCAGCTCGCTACCACCGCTCCCGGCATACAGCTCGAGATCATGCAGTCGGGTGAGGCGGGCCTGGCGGCTTTCCTGCGCGGGGACCTCGATATCATCATCGCTCCGGATCGCAACCTCCTGGAGGAACACCCTCGCACCCTGTTATTCGAGGAGGCGTTCAGTTGTGTGGTCTGGGCGGGTAACGATTCCGTCTCCGATCCAATCACGATTCAACAGTACGTCGCGATGAGCCATGTAATCGTGCAGTTCGGGCACGGTCAACTGTCAATGCTCGAGCAGTGGTTCAAGGAGCAGGCGGACAAGGGTCAGGGCATCGAGCGTCGTATCGACATCATTGCTCCCAACTTCGGCGTAGTGCCGCATTTGGTAGTGGGCACTCAGCGAGTGGCGACGATGCATTCGCGACACGCTCGGCTGTATCAACGGATTCTGCCGTTACGGGTCGTAGAGGCGCCGGCCGGCTTCCCGACCATGCGGGAGATGGTCCAATGGCACCGTCACCTGGACACTGATCCGGCGATACGATGGTTCGTTGCACTACTCACGAGCTTCGCGGAATCCAGCACACTCGTGGTTGAGGCTTGAAAGTTCACCCCGGCGAGGGCCGCCGGGGTGAGCATATCGACGCCGTTGATTGCACTCATCCACCAGACCCATTGGAAAAACGCGGTCAACACGCTTTAAGGTGAGGCTGGGATTGCAGGGGATGTGAGATATGGTAGGCGAGATTCGGCGGATCGTTACGGGTCACGATATAGAGGGACGCGCGGTGATCCTGTCCGCGGGTGCACCGGAGCGCGTGGTCGACCTGACCGAGCATGGTCCGCGTTTCTACGAGATCTGGAGTACGGGCGAGACTCCCGTGCGTATCGACCGAGATAGTGGCGAACCACACGAAGACAAACTCACTCTGGCGCCACCCCGGAATGGTACGCGGATCCGCGTTCTGGACATTGCGCCGGAGACGCAGGAAATCCAGAACGTGGACGCTGCGCAAGCGCGCCGGCACTTCGAGCTGATTGGCGCGGGTGAGGCTTCTACCCGGAATCGAGGCGCGCCACATCCCTACATGCACCGCACAGAAACAGTGGACTACGGGATCATACTGTCAGGTGAGATTTATCTCATTGTGGACCGCGGAGAGATTCTCTGTCGACCAGGCGACATTGTCATTCAGCGGGGCACCAACCACGCATGGGCCAACCGTTCGAAGGAAGTTTGTCGGATCGCCTTCATCCTGATTGACGGAGTGTTTGAGGAGTCGCTGCGTCGCTGAATGTAAAGGCGCTTACCAGGACGGCGGCATGATGCGGGAACCTGCTGGAATCATACGTGAAATTAGCAACGCTGAAAGACAGCCATCGCGACGGCAAATTGCTCGTCGTTTCGCGTGATCTCGAGAAGGCTATGACTGCCGACTCCATTGCACCCACCCTGCTGGCGGCTTTGGAAAACTGGGCCTCGTGTGCGCCCCGGCTGCAGGCGCTTTCTGACCAGCTGAACCGCGACTGCAAATTCGCATTTGACCTCGATGTGCGCATGCTTGCTGCGCCCCTGCCGCGCGGGCCGCAATGGCTCGACGCCTCGGCCTTTCACAGCCATGGCGAGCTGATGTCCAAGGCCTTTGGCCTGGATGAGATCGAGGGCAGATTGGAAATCCCGTTGATGTATCAGGGAGCCTCGGATGACTTCCTGGGACCGTGCGATGACATGCCGCTGCCCAGCGAGGCGGATGGGATCGACTTCGAAGGCGAGATCGCAGTCGTTGTAGATCGTGTGCCCATGAGCACACCGGCCGCAGAGGCACTCGGCCATATCAAGCTCGTTATGTTGGCCAATGATGCCAGCTTGCGCACTCTCGCACCGCGTGAGATGAAGACAGGATTCGGCTTTCTACAGGCGAAGCCGTCAACGAGCTTCGCGCCAGTGGCGGTGACGCCCGATGAGTTGGCTGATGCGTGGAAGGATGCACGGGTTCATTTGCCCGTGCACGTGGAATGGAACGGGAAGGTATTCGGTGAGCCCAATGCAGGGCAGATGGGTTTTGGATTTCACCAGTTGATCGAGCATGGCGCGCGTACGCGCAACCTGAGCTCAGGCACGATCATCGGCTCGGGCACGATTTCGAACTATGAATTCCGTAAGGTCGGCTCTGCCTGCATCGCGGAGCGGCGTGGCATCGAGATCGTCGATCAGGGCAAGGCTGCTACTTCGTACATGAAATTCGGCGATCGCGTGCGTATCGAAATGTTGGACGCCGCGGGCCAGTCGATCTTCGGAGCCATCGATCAGCGCGTGATGGAATACGAGAGATTGTGACGATACTGATCACCGGGGCGGATGGATATATCGGTCGCGCCCTCGTCGCGCGACTGTTGTGGACCCGGACTGACCGCCTCGTCCTCCTCGATCGCGAGTTCGCGAATCTCCAGCCTCATCCGCGGGTCCAGAGGCTCCCTGGTGATTTCGCCGCCGCGGATACATTGCGCCAGGCGATGGAGCAGCCGATTGATCTGGTTTTTCACCTCGCCAGCATTCCGGGCGGCCTGGCGGAGCGCGATTTCGAACTCGGCCTGCGCGTGAATCTGGAGGGCACGATCGAGTTGCTCGAGGCGGTGCGCCGTCAGGGCTCGGCACCGCGCTTTGTGTTTGCAAGTACGATCGGTGTGTTCGGTGTGCCCATGCCGGCCTGTGTGGACGAAAACTCGGTACCGGAGCCGACCCTGAGCTACGGCGCCCAGAAGCTTCTCGGCGAGATTCTGGTGAAGGACTACAGCCGCCGCGGCTTCATCGACGGTGTCGCACTGCGCTTGCCGGGGGTCGTGGCCCGGCAGCCGGAGCCCTCCGGCCTGCTCTCGGCGTTCCTGAGCAATTTGTTTCGCGAGCTTGCGGCGGGACGCACGTTTACATGTCCCGTCGGAGCTGAGGGCAGGACTTGGCTCATGTCGCGCAGTTGTGCCGTGGACAACCTTATGCACGCGGCATCTCTGAGTAGAGCGCAGTTGAGTGCACAGCGTGTATGGCTCCTGCCGCTGCTGCAGGCGTCTATCGGAGAGGTCGTGGACGCGATCGCACGTGTGTACGGCGAGCGTGTGCTCGGGTTGGTTCGCTATGAGCCGAACGCAGCGCTGCAGGCCCAGTTCGCGAACTTTCCACCTTTGTCGTGCCCGCGATCTGTCGCGGCGGGATTCACGAACGACGGCTCACTCGAAGCGCTGGTTCAGCGGGCGCTGGAGTAATCCGGCTCGGGTTGAGGTCGCGATTTGCCCATACTCGATTGGCTCGCGGAATTCCTCCTTTGTAAGGTCATGCCTCAACCTTCAAAGATAGCGACCGCCCGCGTCCACCCCGCGGAGGCGCCTTTAACCTTGTGGGGAAAGCAACTCACTGTGTAGCCGAAGGGTGGCAGCGCCTCGAGATTGTGCAACTTCTCGAGGTGACAGTAGCCGATTTCGCGGCCGGCCTTGTGTCCTTTCCAGATGAGGGACTTGTCGCCGGTCTCCTGCACGCGCTTCGCGGTGTAGCTGAAGGGCGCATCCCAGGACCACGCATCGGTGCCGGTGACGCGCACGCCGCGCTCGAGCAGGTACAGGGTGGCTTCGTAGCCCATCCCGCATCCGATGTTGACAAAGCCCGTCGTGGCTGAAGACCGCCGCCTCGATCCGCGTGCCCAGTTTGCATGCACCGTCGGCACCGAGCCATCGAGCGTGTAGCGAATCTGTCCAAAAACCGGTCTGATTGTCGAGCGTCAGCAGGCCCGCGCCCTTTTTCAGGGCCGTGTTACGTCCGTCAGCAAGTTGAAAATCGACCTCGAATGCGGAATCGGCGGCAGCGATTTCCTGTCGGCGATAGCGCTGCAATTGGGCGGGAAGACGCAGGGAGCGCGCCCCGCTCAAAAGTGCCGTAGGGTAAACATAACAGCTATTGAACACATCAACGGCGTAGACCGGCGCAGTCGCAGGTGAATCAGGAGTCAACGGGAGTCGCAAACCCAGCTCACCCCCGGCACACGGCTGCAATTGATTGGAGGATCGCGTAAGGCGGGTATCCGCGCTGAAGTCGTAGCTGCGAGCTGCCGCAAGCAGCAGACAGCGGCGTTGGGTTCGATACGCTAATGGTTGACTGGAGTGCGATCATGGAAATATCCGCCTCGTCACTCAAGTGACCTTGGGCCATTGTCCGTGAGGGTTACGTCCGTCGCCCGTCTTGGGGGCTCGGTTGGCACGGGGGCGCTCGAGGAGTCCAACAGGTCATTCGGTGGAGTGGGGTGGATGGCGTAGGGGAGAGAGAGTCTGACCGTCTTTCTGAAAGGTTGTACTTGTTAGACTAACGGCCGGCGGTTCCCGCTCTGGGCGGCCGGCTCGTTAATCCGACCCTGTGCCCTCAAGCCTTCCAGAAATGCCGTTCGGGGGGACCCACTACTCCGGCGGTGTTGGCCATATGTGCAGCCAAGGCGGGTGAATCGAAGAACGCGGTTGCACGAGCGACATCACTCACCGCCCACAGGATCAGGAGGTTGTTCGGATCATTGTCGAGCTGGAGCACCGCGAGGTCTGTCAGGCCTGCGTCCTTTCTGTCCGCTGCATCCATCGCATAAGCCTCGAGAGCGGTGTCATAGTCACGAACAGTCAGCGTCATGGTGGCGTAATGGGCAGCCGACGCGCGATGGTAGTCACCGTGTCGAAATCTCAATCTGGGCGTTCCGATGATGCCCGCCGCTTTCATAGTGTTAGCCAGATCCGGCGACTGGGCAAATGCCTTGGCGCGGGCGATATCGCGTACCCCGAACATGAGTGCCACGAGATTGGCGTTGTCGTGCTCGCGCAAAACATGGAAGTCAGTGAGACCGGCCGCTGCGCGATTCGGCGCATCCGCGTCGTATGCCGTTTTCCAGGTTGGGTAATCTTTGCATTCATGAATGACTGTCAGATAGTTAGCCACTTTGTTCTCCTGCTTTTAGTGATGAGAGCCCCAACCGCACGGTAGATGAAATAGTCAACCAACGCATCAAAAGACCTGGAGGAACCCTGGATCCCGCCTTGGCTTCTGCGATGCGGTCCGAGATCTGCCCGCCATGGAGCAGTTGATCCACGCCGCAACGCAGCACACGCGAATCATGGCTGGGGCGGATCCAAGCTGCTGGTCGTCCTTCAGACGATTACCTATTTCCGAGTCGCATCCACGGGTCATCCCATCTGTCTACCGATGGGGCCAGTGAGCCGCGCACTCGGGATAACAATTCGGCGTATCATGGCGATGGTTGTTCACCCGGCAATCAAACCGGGTGTCCGACGGGTATATTGATAATGATAAAGAAGGAGAGGAGTTATAATTATGAAGCACGATACTTCCGGCGTGTACGCATTGGCAGTTGCTGCAGGGTGTTTCTGTTTGTCAGCCATCGCTGCTGATTTATCCAAGAGTGGAAAGTACTCCGCTCACTATGGTTGGACATTCACCGGTCAAGTGCAGAAGCTGGGAGAAGATCGTGTCGTCTATGCCGGAGTTCTTCCTGGAGTCATGTTCAATAACGAGGGCAAAGGCTTCATGCACAAAGCCCGGGTCGATTGCACTCTGTTTAACGATGTCAATAAGGGACGCGCCAATGCGAATGGGACGTGCGTGGTCACGGACGCAGATGGAGACAAGGTCTTTGTCGAGTGGCGCTGTGCGGGTGTGATGCCTGCGTGCCCAGGTACGGAGCGCTTTGTCGGAGGGACCGGCAAGTACACAGGTATCAGCGGCGACCAGAAATTTCAGGGTAATTTCATCGGCGACACGGGCGCGGGCTGGTCTGATTGGAGCGGGGAGTACAAACTTCCCTAGAGCCGAGCTCACACGGAGTGCCAGCTCACGCGTCGCATGCGTATGCCCGAGCCAAGGCCTCTGGATCAGAATATCGACCCGGAAGTGGTGAAGCGCGGTAGGCATCTCTATGCATGGCAAGCGGCTTGAACCCCATGAGCTCGAAAAAATCACCGCTGCGACGCTCTCGTACTATGAGCAGGCCGCTGAGGATTTTCGCGCTGGCACGCGAGATCACGATGTCAGCCAGAACATCGCCGCACTATTGCGGCATATCGAGGGCGACTCGCCATTTGTGATTCTCGATTTGGGTTGTGGACCGGGGCGCGACCTCAAGACCTTTGCCGGTTTGGGCCACACGGCCATCGGGCTGGAGGGGGCAGCCGTTTTTGCGGCCATGGCGCGTGCCGACACCGGGTGCGAGGTCTGGCAGCAGGATTTCCACAGACTTGATCTGCCGGGTGAGCGCTTTAATGGCGTTTTCGCGAACGCATCGCTCTTTCATGTGCCGTCCCAGGAATTGCCGCGCGTGTTGCGACAACTGCACGCCGCCCTGAAGCCGGGAGGCGTGTTGTTCAGCTCCAATCCGCACGGACAGAACGAGGAAGGTTGGAACCGTGGGCGCTACGGCGCTTACCACGATCTTGAAGCTTGGCGTCGCTACATGTTGGATGCGGGGTTCATAGAGCTCGAGTACTACTATCGACCGACCGGATTACCGCGCGAACAACAGCCGTGGCTGGCGAGCGTGTGGCGCAGACCGTCACCATATAACATCTCATCCCGGAAGCCGCCGGTCACCGATTTCAACGCAATCTAGTCATCGCTCGCGCGGCGCGCATTTTTGGACGGGATAGATTGTGCGGCTTGGGGATCCACGGATCGACATTCATCTGCGTTCGTGGGCAGCGCAGCATTACTTTGAATGGCCTCGAGATGTTGCTCCCGGAGGCCCAGCGATATCTTCCGGCGACTGATTCCCTTCAGCCAGCACGAAAATTTGCGGGACAGGTTCCGCGTCTAGCCATGTCGCGCTGTCCGCCGGATTGCTTGACCTTAGGAGGGAGCTCGAGGAAACTCGAACTCACTCGCGCCGCCTGTCGGATCGTCGTCGCTGTGGGAGAGCGTCAATGTCCGCAGTCCCAATGTCAGCCTCTCAAACTTGAGTTGCCTTGTTAGTCAAAGAAGCAATTGTTCTAACGGATGATCTCGCTGATATGGATCAAAGGATCGAGTCCGACATTCGCAAACAGAAGGGCAAATTGGTCGTTTGGTGGGAAGAAAATGTTGAATCGAATAAGGTTTTGAGTTTCGCCGTTGAAAAGGGTACAGACAAGCGCTGGAGAAGGTCGGGCTGCACGGCGTAGCTCACCCTGTAGAGGATGGACTCAAGGCAATCTTCTCAAAGCTGCGTCTCGTAGGTTTGCCCGTTGGCGTTGAGCATGATGTCGACTACAAAGGCATCAGCGACCCGAATCCTTTTCGCCTTCGTCAAACCACTGCGGTTCAATGTCTCGCGCAGCCTGATCCGGCAAAATCATCAAAGCATCTTTTACTCGCTGTCCGGCAGCCGCGTTAGCGGGAGATACGATGTCGATATCGGTGGTGGCCCGCTGATAGCCATGCGCAGCGAGTGCGTATCCGCCAATCAAAAGATAATCGACGCCGTGCGCGTCCAACGACGAAAGCAGGGTCTTCAGATCCTCAAGTGTTGCCGGTCGGCTCGTCGATTCGCTCACGAAATCGTCCCGCTGCCAATAGTCCCATCCCGCGGGCCAGGCAGTCCTGTTGATGTTTGTTAGCGGCTTCGTGAGATTTGAAACGGTAGACGCCCTTGGGAATAAACGTCGACGGAGCCAGGCGGGACAGCGACTCGCTGAATCGGGCACCCGTAGTCAGAGCGTCACCACTTGCTTGCTCGGTGATCTGCGGTTCGCGCCGAATGCCGACCGTTCTCATTTGAAGCTTCCCGTCATGCACCGATCATAGCGAATCAGTTACACAATCGTTACGCCTCAGCGCCGTGGCGCGGGCGTGGGTCGCCCCTAACCTATTGATTTAATTGGCTCCCTGGGTTGGAACCGAACCAACGAACAACGGATTAACAGTACTGATCAGATGGAGTCAGACCCGTATTGCCGACAGTTGTCCGTTTCGCAATCAATGATTAAAATGCAATCATTGATTAATGGAGAACCCAATGGCCAGCATGACCATCCGGAACATCGACGAATCGCTGAAGGCTCGTCTGCGGGTTCAGGCCGCCAAAAACGGTCGCTCGATGGAAGATGAGGCACGCGACATTCTTCGCTCCGCGCTTTCATCCGGTTCATCGCGCGGCTCCAGCTTGCTCAAAGCGATCCGCAGCCGTATCGAGCCCTTGGGCGGGGTAGAGCTGGAAATCGCTCCACGCGAGCCCATGCGAAATCCCCCGACGTTCGAGGCATGATCGTCCTCGACACCAATGTGCTTTCCGAGGTTCTACGCCCCACGCCAGAGCGCCGTGTCATGGCGTGGCTGGACAGGCAGCCACAGGCTTCAATGTTCACCAGCGCAGTAACGCAAGGCGAGATTCTCTACGGCATTCGGTTACTGCCAGACGGGCAGCGCAGGAAGAAACTCTGGGATGCTGCGGTCGCTATCTTTACCGAAGATTTTTCCGGGCGAGTCCTGAGTTTCGATGAGGACGCCGCGATCAACTACGCGGAGATAGCTGCATCTCGACGCGCTGCAGGGCACCGCATTAGCCAATTCGACGGCGTGATCGCCGCGATAACTCGATCACGCGGCGCGACCCTCGCCACCCGAAATGAGAAGGACTTTGAGGGCTGTGGGATTGAGGTAGTCAATCCTTGGGCTGTCTAGAAGTTGGTCATTCGGCATCGGTTGTCGCCAGGGAGTTCCCCCAAATCACGATGCAGAACGCCTGGGCCACGCGCTGCCCATTAGCGCAGCACCCCGCGGTTACGTGTCGCATTCGCTGACTGTTCCTGGATCAGGAGCGCCAACCCCGGGAGTTCGGGTTGCGGATGCAGCACGGTGGAATCGAGTGTCAGCATTTTCTTCTCGAATGCGACATCACGGTAGATTACGACGTTTGGAGCTTCCGGCTATTTCAACGTCGACTGATTTCTGCGTATTGAAACACGGTATTCACGGTCGCAGCGACGGAACCCACTGGAGTGCGATAGCCCTACGAATGCCACAACTCCCCTTTGCGGATGCTGCGCTGTCAAACTGCCGGGTGAGGCGGCGTGAGAAAGGAAAATGTCGCTAAATCAAGACCTTACGGAACGAGAGGAGGCGGGGAGAACCCGGGCGAGACGGGATGAAACGGGCCAATGGCTCCTGGGTTGGAATCGAAATGCTCCGTATCACATTGAAAGTTCGCGAGATCGTCTCAATCCCAAAAGCCAACTACCCCAAAAACTACCGTACACTGCGATCGGCTGGCGTTGCGGACCGATTTCGCCGACGTTCGGCGGTATCCGCCGCCACATTTCATCAACCAGTTCGGGGCGCCGCTTGCGGTCATAAAGGATCAACCAACGCGCCACCAAAAGTGCGAGCCCGACGGGCCCCTGGCACCCGGTTCTCGGTGTCAGTGTCCGGGCGGGCGGGCGTGCCGGATGCTTCCCAACAGTGTTTGTGCCGTGTCGTGACGAGGATCCTCGGACGAAACCTTCGCAAGCTCCTGCTCTGCGTCCGTCAACACCCCTGCCTGCGCATACAGGATCCCGAGCACCAGGTGGGCGTCGGCGTGCCGTTGGCGGAACCGCTCCAACTCGTCCGCCTGCTGCTGCCGCAGGATCTGTATCCTGGCCTCAGCGGAGGGCGGCGTTGGAGAGATGACGGTCGTACCGTCCTTCATTGTTGCAGTGACCTGCCATTGGTAGAAATGCCCGCGTTGCAGCGGCTGGGCCGGCTTCCATTGCGTGGCACGCAGCGCCGAGCTGCTCTGTACCGCATTCAACCCCTCGTCGAAAATCGCGACCGAGTAGCTGGCCGCGTGAAGGCACGCCGCTGCATCTGTATCTGCCGGGACCGCATCGCGGTGTCTGGAATGCCGCAGCGCTCGGTGCCACGAAGGAAGTGATCTTGTGCGAGGCGTTGATCGATGCGCTCACCTTCTGGTGCGCCGGGTACCGCAATGTGACGGCGAGCTATGGCGTGGAAGGCTTTACGACTGACCATCTGGTGCTGTTCAAACAATGCGGCGTGCAGCGCGTGTTGATCGCCTATGATCGGGATGAGGCCGGCGATCGGGCGGCGGAAAAGCTGGCAAAGCAGTTGATGACCGAGGGCCTCGACTGCTATCGCATCCTCTTTCCCAAGGGACTGGATGCGAACGAGTATGCGCTGAAGGTGGGGCCGGCGGCCAAGAGCTTAGGGGTGGCGATCCGCTCGGCGCAGTGGTTGGGCAAAGGGGCGGCTTCTGACACGGCGATCACGACGCTGGGGCCGGCACCCTGTGTTGAAACGAAACCCGTTGAGGTCCCGCCGGTTGCGGTGCCGATGTTGCCAACAGCGGCTGCCCTCAATCTTCCTTTAGCGGCTAAAGAGGACATCCGGCCGCAGCTCCCGATGACACCGCCATTGCCGGCCGCGGTGATCCCGCCGGTGCCGCCCCCAGCACCGCAAGTCACCACCCGGCCGCTCGGCTCAAATCCCGTCTGTGAGCAGGTGATCTGCTTTGCGGATCGCCGCTACCGGGTACGGGGGTTGGACAAGAACCTCGCCTATGAGGTGCTGAAGGTGAATGTGTTGGTCTCGCGAGTCTCACGCGATGCCGATGATGCCGGTCTCGGCGAGGCGGTGCACGTGGATACGCTCGATCTGTACCAGGCGCGGCATCGGGCCACGTTCGCTCAGGGCGCAGCGGCGGAGTTGGGTCTTGCGCAAGAGGTGATCAAGGCGGACCTGGGCAAGCTGCTGCTGGCGCTCGAGGGAGCAGGAGAAGTGGATCGAAGCGGCGCGGACGCCGGCGGCCGCCCCGGCCGTGCAGATGGAGGCGGACGCACGCGAAGCCGCGCTCGCCCTGTTGAAACACCCAGATCTGATCGAGCGGATCGCCGCTGACTTTAGCCGCTGCGGCATCGTGGGCGAGCGCACCAACGCGCTCGTGGGCTATCTGTCGGCGATCTCGCGCAAGCTCGATCGACCGCTGGCACTGCTCATCCAGTCCACCTCCGCCGCCGGCAAATCCTCATTGATGGATGCGGTGTTGCAGTTAGTGCCGAGCGAGGATCGGGTGGTCTACTCGGCGATGACCGGGCAGAGCTTGTTTTACATGGGCGAGATGGACCTGAAGCACAAGATCCTCGCGATCGCCGAGGAGGAAGGCGTGCACCGGGCGAGTTATGCGCTGAAGCTGCTGCAGAGCGAAGGCGAGCTCACCATCGCTTCCACCAGCAAGGACCCGCAGACCGGCAAACTCGTCACCGATGCGTACCATGTCGAGGGGCCAGTGATGATCTTCTCGACCACCACGGCGGCGGACCTGGATGAGGAGTTGCAGAACCGCTGCCTGGTGCTCACGGTGGATGAGAGCCGGGAGCAGACCGCGGCCATCCACGCAGCTCAACGGGCGCGGCGCACGCTCGCGGGTCTGCAGGCGAAGGCCGAGCGCGCTGAACTCTTGAAGTTACACCAGAACGTCCAGCGGTTGATCGAGCCGTTGGCGGTGATCAATCCATATGCGCACCACCTGAGCTTCCTGAGTGATCGCACGCGCACGCGGCGCGACCATGAAAAATACCTGACGCTCATCGATGTGATCGCCCTGTTGCATCAGCATCAGCGGGTGCTGCGCACGGCAGAGCATCAGGGCCAGACCCTCCAGTATGTGGAGGTGAGCCTCGAGGACATCGCGCTTGCCAATCAACTGGCGCACGAGGTCCTGGGACGCACGCTCGATGAACTGCCGCCGCAGACCCGGCGGCTGTTGGGGCTGATCGTCCAGATGGTGGAGCAAGCGTGTGCCACTCAGCAGGTGCCGCGCGCCGTTTACCGCTTTAGTCGCCGGACCGTGCGCGAGCACACCCGCTGGGGCGATACACAGTTGAAGATCCACCTCGCGCGGCTCACCGAGTTGGAATACCTGTTGGTTCACCGGGGCGGCCGGGGCCAGTGCTTCGAGTATGAGCTGTTGTATGACGGTCAGGATGATCCACAGCGTCACTTGAGCGGCTTGATCGATGTGGAGGCGGTGCGCTGCGCCTACGATGGCGAGCGGTCGGGGCCACCGGCGGGCCAGTCGGGCTCTGGTCGGCCCGCAGCCGGGGTCCGGTCGGGGAATGGGTGGTCACGGAACCGGGAAGTACCGAGAAATGTAGTGCCAGCGCGCTTCCAGTCGAAAAAAGTGCTCCCACGCACGGCACGCGCGGCAACGGTCATCGTGCGCCGTACGTACCTGAAGCCTCCCCGACATGAAGCGGCGCAAGAAGCCGCGTGCCAGTGCGCCGCGCGAGCCCGATCCGGTGGAGCGCAGCGCCTTCTATCCCTACCTGCTGCACTTCCTCGAGTGGTTCGCCTCGCGCGGCTACTCCCCGCGCACCCTGCAGATCCGCTCGGACGGCCTACGGCGCTTTATCCGCTGGGCTGAGGAGCGCACCATCCGCACGCCCCAGGAGGTCACCCGGCCGGTCTTGGAGCGCTACCGGCGCTTCCTGTATCACTACCGCAAGGACAACGGCGAGCCGCTCTCCTTTGCCACGCAGATGCAGCGGCTGATCCCGTTGCGGGTGTTCTTCAAGTGGCTCGCGCGCGAGAACCACATCCTGGGCGATCCGGCTTCCGAGCTGGAGTTGCCGCGCGTGCATCGACGCCTGCCCGCGCACATCCTCTCGCGCGAGCAGGTCGAGCAGATGATGGCGCTCACGCAGCGCACGGATGATCAGGGGAACCTCGACCCCAAAGCGCTGCGCGACCGGGCCATCCTGGAAACGCTGTACTCGAGCGGCATCCGCCGCACCGAGTTGATCCAACTCGGACTCTACGATGTGGATCTGAAGAACGGCACGCTCGCGGTGCGCGAGGGCAAGGGACGCAAGGATCGGTATGTGCCGCTCGGCTCGCGGGCCATCCACTGGATCGGGCGCTACCTCGAAGAGGTGCGGCCCGAGTTGGTGCTGGAGCCGGATCCCGGGGTGTTGTTCCTGCACGAGTTCGGCGAGCCCTTCAGCAAGAACCGCCTGACTGACCTGGTGAAGAAATACCTGCGTGCGGCCGGCATCGAGCGCGGCGCCTGCCCACCTGTTCCGGCACGCCATGGCGACACAGATGTTGGAGAACGGCGCCGATATCCGCTTCATCCAGGCGATCCTGGGCCATGCGCAGCTCACCACGACCGAGATCTACACGCACGTCACGATCGTGAAGTTGAAGGAGATCCATGCGCTCACGCACCCGGCGGAGCGCTCGGTAGCGGTCGCCCGGCAACACCGGCACGCACGCGATGCGCACGCCCTGCTCAGCGCTTTAGTCGCCCACGATCAGCTCACCGATCCCGAAGACGCAGATGCGTAACCTCTGCCTCGATCAGATCGTGGCTGCCCTCTCAGCCAGAACCCAACACGTCACACGGCGGGCGCTTCGGCGGTGCGCCTCGGTCAGAGGTCGTGAGAGTGGGAGCGGCGTTTACTTCGCCATCTCGATGAGCTCGATGTCCTTGCGCAGCAGCGCGTTGACGAGGGCGGAGAAATCAACGCCCTTGGCGTTGGCGAGGTGCGTGAGGCGGTTCTGCACTTCGG
>Ga0207703_10000749_pt1 | contig 32046 bp, 36 predicted proteins | sample KBSSwiS12_FD_184304 | JGI IMG/M metagenome (GOLD analysis project Ga0207703, IMG submission 184304) | Switchgrass rhizosphere microbial communities from Kellogg Biological Station, Michigan, USA - KBS Switchgrass S1-2 (SPAdes) (version 2) | ecosystem: Host-associated > Plants > Roots >... | reverse complement strand
CCCGAAGGTCAGGCCGAGCGAATGCCCTGCACCATAAGCTGTCGCGATCGACGAGAAGAGTGTGGTGCCGCTGAAGCCATAGACCAGGCTGATACCGTAGAGCAGGATGCCGCTCGCCAGCGCGCCGAGCACGAAATATTTGAGGCCGGCCTCGGCCGAGCGCGCGTCGCGCCGCATGAAGCTCGCCAGCACATAGGCGGCAAGACTCTGCAGTTCGAGGCCGACATAGAGCGTCAGCATATCGCCCGCCGACACCATCATCCCCATGCCGACCGCCGAGAGCAGGATCAGCACCGGATATTCGGGGCGCAGATCGTCGCCGGCATCGCGCTTGAAGAAGCGCGGGGCGATCAGGATCGAGACTGCGGCCGCGCCATAGATCAGCACCTTGGAGAAGGCAGCGAAAGCGTCGGCGTGGTAAAGGCCATAAAATGCGTCCCCGCCCGACGAGGCAGCGCCGCACAGGGAGATCATCGCGCCGGCAAGCACGGCGACCGCCGTCCAGGACACGGCCTTGGTTGACGCTTGCCCGCCCCAGGCTGCGACCAGCATCAGGATCAGCGCGCCGACCGACAGTACGTCCTCCGGCAGCGTCATGAGCAGGGAGGCGATCATTTCGCTGTCTCCCCGTGCACGCCTGGGATCATATGCTTGCCCGGCGTCGGCAGGGAATCGCCGGCTGGCGCCGCACGCGCGACCCGCGCCACCAGCGTGCCGACATCGCCGCGCATCGGTGCGAGGAAGCTCTCGGGATAGACGCCCATCCACAGCACCACCGCTGCGATCGGCGCGAGCAGCGCGACTTCGCGAAGCGACAGGTCAGGCATTGCGCGAACGTCATCCTTGGTCAGATCGCCGAACACGACGCGGCGGTAGAGATAGAGCATATAAGCGGCGCCGAGGATGATGCCGGTCGTGCACAGCAGGGTGATGGTGGTCGAGGCCTGATAGGTGCCGGTCAGGCTCAGAAACTCGCCGACGAAACCGCTCGTGCCCGGCAGGCCGACCGAAGCCATGGTAAAGAGCATGAACAGCAACGCATAGCGCGGCATGTTGATCGCAAGGCCGCCGTAACGGTTGATCTCGCGGGTGTGCAGCCGATCATAGATGACGCCGACGCACAGGAAGAGCGCGCCGGACACCAGGCCGTGGCTGAGCATCACGATCATCGCGCCTTCGACGCCCTGGCGATTGAAGGCGAACAGGCCGATCGTCACGATCGCCATATGCGCGACCGAGGAATAGGCGATCAGCTTCTTCATGTCGCTCTGCACCAGCGCGACCAGCGAGGTGTAGATCACCGCGACCGCCGACAGGCCGAACACAAGCCAGGCAAGCTGTGCCGAGGCCTCCGGGAACATCGGCAGCGAGAAGCGCAGGAAGCCGTATCCGCCGAGCTTCAGCAGCACGCCAGCCAGGATGACGGAGCCTGCGGTCGGCGCCTGGACGTGCGCGTCGGGCAACCAGGTATGGACCGGCCACATCGGCATCTTCACCGCGAAGGAGGCGAAGAAGGCGAGCCATAGCCAGGTCTGGGCATGGACCGGGAAATCGGTGTTGAGCAGAGTCGGTATGTCTGTCGTGCCGGCGAACTGGACCATCCACAACATCGCGATCAGCATCAGCACCGAGCCGAGCAGCGTGTAGAGGAAGAATTTGTAGCTGGCGTAAATCCGGTTCGCGCCGCCCCAGATGCCGATGATCAGGTACATCGGGATGAGGCCTGCCTCGAAGAAGATGTAGAACAGGAACAGGTCCTGCGCCGCGAAGGTGCCGATCATCAGCATCTCGGTGACGAGGAACGCGGCCATATATTCCTGAACGCGCTTCTCGATCGCGACCCAGCTCGCGCCGATGCAGATCGGCATCAGGAACACGCTGAGCATGATCAGCATCAGCGCGAAGCCGTCGATGCCGAGCGACCAGCCGAACGGGCCGAAGATATGCTCGTGGTGCTCGACGAACTGCCATTGCGGGCCGCCGATATCAAATTGCGCCCAGAGGCCGATGCCGAGGACGAGATCGACCAGCGTGGCGATCAGCGCGATCCAGCGCGCACCATTGGCGCTGACGAAGTAACAGGCCACCGCGGCAATCGCCGGGATTGCGAGCATGACCGAAAGGATTGGGAAGCCGGTCATTTGGCGCTCACGTAAATCGCCCAGGTCACCACGCCGGTCAGGCCGAGCAGCATCACAAAGGCATAGGTATAGACATATCCGGTCTGGATCCGACCCGCGACGCGCGAGCCGAGCGCGACGACCCAGGCCGAGCCGTTCGGCCCGAACCGGTCGATCGTCTTCTCGTCGCCGCGGTGCCAGAACAGCCGGCCGATCGCGAAGGCGGGGCGGACGAAGAGCAGGTCGTACAGCTCGTCGAAATACCATTTGTTGAGCAGGAAATTGTAGACCACCCGGAACTGCTCGACGAGCGCGGCGGGGAACCCCGGCGACCGGATGTACATCATCCAGGCGGTCCACAGGCCGACCAGCATCGCGATCGTGGCGGAGAGCTTCACCCCGAGCGGCACCTCGTGCATCGCGTGCATCAGATGTTCGCGGAAGGCGATGCTGCCCTTCCAATAGGCTTCGCCGGCGCTTGGCTCGATGAAATAGCCGTGGAAGACGAAGCCGGCGAACACAGCGCCGATCGACAGCAGGATCAGCGGCACGAGGATCGTCAGCGGGCTTTCATGCGGGTGATAGCCGCCGGTTCCGTCGCCATGGGCGTGTGCGTGGCCATGGTCATCATGAGCGTGTGCCGCGTGATCGTCGTGATGATCGTCATGGCCATGCGCGTCATGGAGAGCATGCTGGATATGCTCGGACTGAGCCCAGCGCGGCTTGCCCCAGAAGGTCAGGAACATCAGGCGCCAGGAATAGAAGCTGGTCAGCAGCGCGACGATCATGCCGACGATCGATGCGCCGGACTGGCCCGAAGCCCAGGCAGCCTCGATGATCGCATCCTTCGAATGGAAGCCGGCAAAGCCGAACGCCATGGTATTGCCGAATACCGCCGGAATACCGACGCCGGTGATCGCGAGCGTGCCCGCCATCATCCCCCAGAAGGTCCAGGGGATGTGTTTCCTGAGGCCCCCATAATAGCGCATGTCCTGCTCATGGTGCATCGCATGGATCACCGAGCCAGCACCCAGGAACAGCAGCGCCTTGAAAAAGGCATGGGTGAAAAGGTGGAACATCGCCGCGCCATACGCGCCGCAGCCTGCCGCAAAGAACATGTAGCCGAGCTGCGAACAGGTCGAATAAGCGATGACGCGCTTGATGTCGGTCTGCACCAGCCCGACGGTCGCGGCAAAGAAGCAGGTCGCGGCGCCGACCGTCATCACCACGGTGGGGGCGAACGGGCTTGTCTCGAACATCGGCGAGAGGCGGCACACCATGAACACGCCCGCCGTCACCATTGTCGCAGCATGGATCAGCGCTGACACGGGGGTCGGGCCCTCCATCGCGTCGGGGAGCCAGGTGTGCAGGCCCAACTGCGCCGACTTGCCCATCGCGCCGACGAACAACAGCAGGCACAGGATCGTCATCGTGTCTAGGCGGTGGCCGAGAAAGCCAATCGTCGAGCCCGCCATGGCCGGCGCCATGTGCAGGATGTCGGGGATCGAGACAGTGCCGAACACCAGATAGGTGCCGAAGATGCCGAGCATGAAGCCGAGATCGCCGACCCGGTTGACGACGAACGCCTTGATCGCGGCGGCATTGGCGCTGGGCTTCTTGAACCAGAAACCGATCAGCAGGTAGGAGGCGAGGCCGACGCCTTCCCAGCCGAAGAACATCTGGACGAGGTTGTTGGCCGTCACCAGCATCAGCATCGCGAAGGTGAAGAGCGAGAGATAGGCGAAGAAGCGCGGCTGGTCGGGATCCTCCTCCATATAGCCCCAGCTATAGAGATGGACGAGTGCGGAGACCGAGGTGATGACGACGAGCATCACCGCCGTCAGCGCGTCGACGCGGAGCGCCCAGGCGACCTGGAGATCGCCCGACCGGATCCAGTCGAATACCGGCGCGATCGTCGGCTCGCCGCCGCTGAGATAATGGATGAAGATCGGCCAGCTGAGCGCGCACGAGGCGAAGAGCGCGCCGGTCGTCAGGACCTTGGCGACGGTATTGCCGAGCACACGGTTGCCCAGCCCGGCGATGACGGCCGCGAGGAGCGGCAGGAAGACGATGAGGAGGATCAACGAATTACCCCTTCATCCGGTTGACGTCGTCGACCGAAATCGTGCCGCGTCCGCGGAAATAGATGACCAGGATGGCAAGGCCGATCGCCGCCTCGCCGGCCGCGACCGTCAGCACGAACATCGCGAATATCTGGCCGACCAGATCATGGAGATAGGCCGAGAAGGCGACGAGGTTGAGGTTCACGCTGAGCAGGATCAGCTCGATCGCCATCAGCATGACGATGAGGTTCTTGCGGTTGGCGACGACGCCGAGCACGCCGAGCGCGAACAGGATCGCGGCGACGACCAGATAATGAGTCAGGCCGATCACAGCTCGATCCCCTGTCCGACGCCGGGCTGCGTATTGCGGGTCGCATCCTGCGGCCGGCGCGACACCTGGCGGTTGATATTCTGCGGTCGCGTGCCACCGCGCTCGCGGTGGGTCAGCACGATCGCCCCGATCATCGCGACGAGCAGGACGAGGCCGGCGCCTTCGAAGATGAACAGATAGCGCGTGTAGAGCAGATTGCCGATCGCCTGGATGTTCGGGATCGCCTTGGCGGCGGTATCGGTCGGCGCGATGCGGCGGCCCAGCTCGATCGCGCCCGCGCTATAGGCACCGATACCGATGATGATCTCCGCCGCGAGGCCAGTCGCGAGCGCCATCCCGATCGGCAGATATTTTGCGAAGCCGCTGCGCAGTTCGGCGAAATCGATGTTGAGCATCATCACCACGAACAGGAACAGCACCGCAACCGCACCGACATAAACGATGACCAGCAGCATCGCGATGAACTCGGCACCGAGCAGCACCATCAGCCCCGCCGCGTTGAAGAAGGCGAGGATCAGCCACAGCACCGCATGCACGGGGTTGCGCGCGGTGATCGTCAGCGCACCGCTGACGAGGACCATGACGGCGAAGAGATAAAAGGCGAGTGCTTGGATCACGAAATCTGGGTGCCCCTCGGATTCGGCTGGCGCTTAACGATACGGTGCATCGGCGGCAAGGTTCGCTGCGATCGCGCGCTCCCAGCGATCGCCATTATCGAGCAATTTCGTCTTGTCGTAGATCAGCTCCTCGCGGGTTTCGGTCGCGAATTCGAAGTTCGGCCCCTCGACCACGGCATCGACCGGGCAGGCCTCCTGGCACAGGCCGCAATAGATGCACTTGGTCATGTCGATATCGTAGCGCGTGGTGCGGCGGCTGCCGTCGTCACGCGGCTCGGCCTCGATCGTGATCGCCTGGGCCGGGCACACCGCCTCGCAGAGCTTGCACGCAATGCAACGCTCTTCGCCATTGGGGTAGCGGCGCAGCGCATGCTCACCGCGGAAGCGCGGAGAGATCGGGTTCTTCTCGTACGGATAGTTGATCGTCGCCTTCGCCTTGAAGAAATAGCGAAGCGTCAGCGCGTGCGCTTTGACGAACTCCCACAGGGTGTAGGATTTGACGATTTGAGTGACGTTCATTGGACGCACCCTTTAACTGACTGGGTGGCTGAAAAATCAGGTGAATCGGAGCGGCTACGGCAATCGCCAGCCGAGATGCACGGGGCTGAAATGGCCGAGCGAAATGGTACCGTTAGGGCCACTAGAAGGCTCCCGCCGAGGGGTTTCCGGAAAGGCACAATCCACCGACATTCAGCCCCTTGGCGGTCAGGCCGGCGCGTACAATGGTTGGGTTATTAATGCCAACCGGAATGCCCGGCTTCGGATAAGTAAGATCGATTGTGACTGCATAGCGAGTGCCGGACGACGGGCCAGCCAGCGCGCTCGAAACTCCCGATGCCTCGATATGTTTGACGCGCAGCCCATCTTTCACCGCCGTGCTCGTTTTTTCGACGGTATCGAGAAGAACAACGTCCTGGTCCGACCACTCACCTCCACCCAAACGATGCAGGTTGATCCAACGCCCGCTCTCGCTGAGGCTAATCATGAACATGTCTTGGCTATTTCCATCTCCAAGGCACATGAAGGTAAGGTGCTTCTCACTCGCTCCCGATAACGGATCGGGAGAAGCAAGGCTTAGAAGCAATGCGGTCAACGGGAGCATCATCATATGCCCACCCGCACCAACATCAGATAGCCTGACACAAGGAACACCCAAACCAGCGACAGCGGCAGGAAGATCTTCCAGCCCAGGCGCATCAACTGGTCATAGCGGTAGCGCGGGACGGTGGCCTTCACCCAGCTGAACAGGAAGAAGAAGGCACACATCTTGATGAACAGCCAGATGATGCCCGGCACGAGATAGAGGACGGGAATATCGAGCGGCGGCAGCCACCCACCCCAGAAGAGCGTAGCGTTCAGCACGCACATCAGGATCACGTTGGCATATTCGCCGAGCCAGAACAGCGCGAAGCTCATCGACGAATATTCGGTCTGATAGCCGGCGACGAGCTCGCTCTCCGCCTCGGTCAGATCGAACGGCGCACGCTGCGTCTCGGCGAGCGATGAGATGAAGAACACCACCGCCATCGGGAACAGCAAGGGGTTGATGAAGTTGCCGTTCACCCAGCCCCAGGCAAAACCCTTCTGCGCGAGTACGATCGTCGAAAGGTTGAAACTGCCCGCCCACAGCACGACCGAGATCAGCACGAAGCCGATCGCGACTTCATAGCTCACCATCTGCGCCGCGGCGCGGATCGCCGAGAAGAAGGGATATTTCGAGTTGGACGACCAGCCCGCCAGGATGATCCCGTAGACGCCGAGCGAAGAGGCGGCGAGCACGTAGAGCAGCCCGACATTGATGTCGGCCAGCACCACGCCCGCCTGGAACGGCACCACCGCCCAGACGATCAGCGCGACGGTGAAGGTGATGATCGGCGCGAGCAGGAACAGGCCCTTGTTCGCGCTCGACGGGATGATCGTTTCCTGCAGGAAGACCTTCAAGCCGTCAGCGAAGCTCTGCAACAGGCCGAACGGGCCGACCACGTTGGGCCCGCGCCGCAGCGCCATCGCCGCCCAGATCTTGCGATCGACATAGATGATCATCGCCACCGCGAGCATCAGTGGCAGCGCGATGACGAGGATGCCGATGAGGGTCGAAAGGGCCCACGCCCATCCGTATATCATCCCCGCCTGCTGAAACGCTTGCGTCGGCGACGAGAAGAATACGCCAAGCCAATGGAAGAAACCGCTCACTCCGCTGCCTCCGCGAATTCCTCGCCGTGGATCAGTTCGGCCGAGCAGCGCTGCATCGTCGGGCTTGCCCGGCAGATGGCGTTGGTCAAGTAGAAATCCTTGATCGGATAGGTCACTTCGCCCTCACCCTTCGCGTCGAGCGCCGGCGCGTTCCAGGCGAAACTCTTCAAACCAAGCGTCGCGAGATCGGGCGTATCAACGCCCATCGCCGCGCGCAGCTCTTCGATCGTGTCGAACGGCAAGGTCTTGCCCATCACCGCGGAGAGCGCCCGCAGGATCGTCCAGTCGTCGCGTGCATCGCCCGGCGGGAAGACAGCGCGCTCGCCGCGCTGGACCCGGCCCTCGAGATTGACCCATGTGCCCGACTTCTCGGCATAGCTCGCGCCCGGCAGCACGACGTCAGCCGCCGCAGCGCCCTTGTCGCCATGATGGCCGACATAGACCTTGAAGCTCTTGGCGAACTTCGAGAAATCCACCTCGTCGGCGCCGAGGAAGAAGGTCAGCTTCGGCTTGGCCGCGACCACATCGGCAATGCCGCCCTTTTGAGCGAGGCCGAGCATCAGCCCGCCGACCCGCGACGCGGCCATGTGCACGACGTTGAAGCCGTTCCACCCATCGCGGACCAGATTGAGCGACTTGGCCAGCGCCAGCGCAGCGCCGTGGCCGCCCTTGAGCGCTCCGCCGCCGACGATCACCATCGGCCGTTCGGCATTCTTGAAGGCTTCCGCCGCGCCCTTCGGCAGCTTGCCGAGCAGGCCCAGATCGTTGCCGAGCCACTCGACCTTATAGGTCAGGTCGACCTCCGGCCCGATCGCGAAGACCTTGGCGCCCTTCTTGATCGCCTTGCGGATCCGGGTGTTCACCAGCGGCGCTTCCCAGCGCAGATTGGTGCCGACCAGCAGGATCGCATCTGCCTTTTCGGCGCCGGCAATCGTCGTGTTGAAATTCACCGCGGCGAGGCTGGACGTATCATAATCCATCCCGGTCTGACGGCCCTCGATCAGGGTCGAGCCCATCGAGGCAAGCAGCGCCTTGGCCGCGTACAGCGTTTCGCAATCGACCAGGTCGCCGTGAATCGCGGCAACGCTCGAACCGGCCTTCACCGCCGCAATCGCCGCAAACGCCTCGTCCCAGCTCGCTTCCACGAGCCGACCGTCCTTGCGCACGAACGGACGATCAAGCCGCCGCCGCACCAGTCCGTCAACAGCGTGCCGCGTCTTGTCGGTCGCCCACTCTTCGTTCACGTCCTCGTTGATCACCGGCAGGCAGCGCAGCACCTGACGCCCGCGCGAATCGAGCCGGATATTGGTGCCGACCGCGTCCATCACGTCGATGGTCAGCGTCTTGCGCAGCTCCCAGGGCCTCGCTTCGAAGGCATAGGGCTTTGAGGTCAGCGCGCCGACCGGGCAAAGATCGACGACATTGCCCGACAGCTCGCTCGTCACCGCACTTTCGAGATACGAGGTGATCTGCATATCCTCGCCGCGCCCGATCGCGCCGATCTCCTCGACGCCGGCGACTTCCTCCGCAAAACGGATGCAGCGCGTGCACTGAATGCACCGCGTCATCACCGTCTTGACGATCGGCCCCATATATTTCTCGGTGACCGCGCGCTTGTTCTCGTCATAGCGCGAATGGCCGCGGCCATAGGCCAGGCTCTGGTCCTGCAGGTCGCATTCGCCACCCTGGTCGCAGATCGGGCAATCGAGCGGGTGGTTGATCAGCAGGAATTCCATCACGCCTTCGCGCGCATTCTTCACCATCGGGCTGTTGGTGAAGACCTCCTGATTGTCCGCGGCCGGCAGCGCACAGCTCGCCTGGGGCTTGGGTGGCCCCGGCTTCACCTCGACCAGGCACATCCGGCAATTGCCGGCGATCGACAGCCGCTCATGATAGCAGAAGCGCGGGATCTCCTTGCCGGCAAGCTCGCACGCCTGCAGCACGGTGGCGCCCTGCGGCACCTCGATCTCGATTCCATCAACCTTGAGCTTGGGCATGCGTGCGTATCTGCTCTTAAGACCGGCCGGCCGAATGGCCGTCGGTGATGATGTGATAAAGCGGTTCGGCGACCATCAAGCGAAGCTGGTCGAGTGTCATATGGATCGGCTTGCCCTGCGCAACACAGCCGGCAAGCACTGGCTTGATCGCCTCGATCGCTTCGCGCTCTTCAGCGCTTCCCGCCGCAGAGACGACAAGCCGCGCCGATGGCTCCCGGGCCGCGCCGACGACGCAGGTGCCGAATGCCTGCATGCCGAGCGACGTCGCGTCATAGCCAAGCCCAGGCGCCTTGCCCGCGATTGCCGCCGTATACCAGGGCGTCACCGCTCCGTCGGAGCCGGCCGTGCGACCTTTGGCGAGCGCCCGGCTGACTTCAGCCGCGGCAAGCGCGGCACGGCCGTTATAGAGGCCCTGCGACCCCTGGCTGATCGCGAGTTCGGCACCGCAGGCATTGTAGAGCGGCGCAACGCGGCGAGCGGCGCGATCCTCTTCCGGCGATCCTGGCAGTGTCTGAAGCAGGACAGCGACCGCGCCGTGCTCCTCCCCAACCGTACACTCGGCCGTACTCCGGCTGAGCGCCGCGGCGGCAGCCCCCTGCTCAGCGCGCGCAACCGTCGCGGCCGATGCGGCGAGAAGCGCAACCATGACCGGAAGATATTTCACTCCGCCGCCTCCATCATCGGAGCGAGGTCGCCCCCGCGCTCCTTGATCCGCCGCTCCAGCTCGGGCCGGAAATGGCGGATCAGGCCCTGGATCGGCCAGGCGGCCGCGTCGCCGAGCGCGCAGATGGTGTGGCCTTCGATCTGCTTGGTCACCTGCTGCAGCGTGTCGATCTCGGAGACATCGGCGTCGCCGGTGCGCAGCCGCTCCATCACGCGCCACATCCAGCCGGTGCCCTCGCGGCACGGCGTGCATTGGCCGCAGCTCTCATGCTTGTAGAAATAGGAGATGCGGCTGATCGCGCGGACGATGTCGGTCGACTTGTCCATCACGATTACCGCCGCCGTGCCGAGGCCGGAGCCGAGCGCCTTCAGCCCGTCGAAATCCATCGGGCAATCCATGATCTGCGCCGCGGGCACGAGCGGCACCGAGGAGCCACCGGGGATCACCGCGAGCAGATTGTCCCAGCCGCCGCGAATGCCGCCGCAATGCTTGTCGATCAGCTCGCGGAACGGGATGCTCATCGCTTCCTCGACCACGCAGGGCTTGTTCACATGGCCCGAAATCTGGAACAGCTTGGTGCCGCGATTGCCCTCGGCGCCAAAGGACGCGAACCATTCGGCGCCGCGCCGCAGGATGGTCGGCGCAACCGCGATCGACTCCACATTGTTGACTGTCGTCGGCATGCCGTACAGGCCCGCGCCCGCCGGGAACGGCGGCTTCAGCCGCGGCTGGCCCTTCTTGCCCTCGAGGCTTTCGAGCATCGCGGTCTCTTCGCCGCAGATATAGGCGCCCGCGCCGCGGTGAACGAAGACGTCGAAATCATAGCCTGAGCCGCTGGCGTTCTTGCCGATCAGCCCGGCGTCATAAGCCTCGGCAACAGCGGCGAAGAGCACCTCCGCCTCGCGGATATATTCGCCGCGGATATAGATGTACGCGGCGCGCGCGCGCATCGCATAGCCGGCGATCAGCGCACCCTCGATCAGCTTGTGCGGATCATGCCGCATGATCTCGCGATCCTTGCAGCTGCCCGGCTCGGATTCATCGGCGTTGATGACGAGGAAGCTGGGGCGATCCGGCTTGGGCTCCTTGGGCATGAAGCTCCACTTCATACCGGTCGGGAAACCCGCGCCGCCGCGCCCGCGCAGACCGCTCGCCTTGATCAGGTCGATGATTGCGTCCTGGCCTTTGGCCATCAGGTCCTTGGTATTGTCCCAATCGCCCCGCGCGCGCGACGCCGCCAGGTCCCAGGACTGGAACCCGTACACATTGGTGAAGATACGGTCCTTATCGGCTAACATCTACCGGCCTTTACTCGTCGCGTTCTGGACCAGGACATAAACGAACACGCCGATGGCGAGCAGGACCAGCAGCGGCAAAAGGGTGAAGGTGATCCGCAGGATCAGGCCCAGCACCACAAGTCCGCCGATAACGGCCAACACGGCAACGATCGGATTTACGCCCTTCATGCCCATTCTCCCCGGTAATCGTGATTCCCGTCCACCATTTCCTTGAGCGTCGTCGGCCCGCCCGCGGGGCAGCTGTCACGCCGCCCGGTCTGCGAGCCCGGTGTCGGCGTTTTGCCGGCAGCCAGCGCCTCGAGGATCGCGGTCGTTCGATCGTAATCGAGGTCCTCGTAATTGTCGTCGTTGATCTGGACCATCGGCGCGTTGGCGCAGGCGCCAAGGCACTCGACCTCGGTGAGGGTGAACAGCCCGTCGGGGGTGGTGTGGCCCTTGATCAGCCCGCGATTCTTGCAGGCGGCGAGCACATCGTCCGAGCCAGCCAGCATGCACGGCGTCGTGCCGCAGACCTGGACATGATAGCGGCCGACCGGCGCCATGTTGAACATGGTGTAGAAGGTCGCGACCTCATAGACGCGCATATAGGGCACGCCGATCTGGCGCGCGACGAACTCAATCACAGGCACGGGCAGCCAGCCCTGGGTATTGGTATCGGCCCCGACCTGACGCTGGGCGAGATCGAGCAGCGGCAGCGACGCGGATTGCTCGCGCCCCTTGGGATAGCGACCGAGGATCTCGTTCGCTTTCTTCTGGTTTTCCTTGGTCCAGGCAAAGGAGCCCCAGCGCGCGCGGGTCTCGGCTTCGTCGGGGATTTTGGGTGCTTCGGCCATTAGCGGATGAACTCCACGCGCTCGACCTTGTCGCCGCTGAAGGAATAGATGGACATGACCTCGAACTTGTCCCCGTCCGGCGCACGCGCCACCGTCTCGTGCAGGACGACGGTCTCGCCGAGCACATAGGACGACAGGATATCAGCCCGGTTCTCGGGGAATTGCGCAAACATCGCCTTGAGGCCCGAGCGAACGCCTTCGCGCCCCTCGCGCAGCACCGCGCCACGATAGGTTGCCTCGCAGGCGTCATCGGTCATCAGCGCGACATAGCTGTCGGCATCCTGCTCGTTGTAGAGCGCGATCATGCGATGCGCGGTGTCAAGGCGTGGATCGCTGGGGATTTGGGGTGCCTCAGCCATTAGTTTTTGCCACCAATTGTAGGTGGAGGCGACGAAGCGAAAAGCACACTAAAACCGTCGAGCTCCGCCGCGACGAGGGCAGCATTTTCGAACTTGAAAGAAAGCGATCCACCGCCATCCTTACCGCAAAAGAAATTCGCTATGAATGCAGCGTGACCGCCAGCTTCATCGGGAGCCGTTGTTTCAATTGGCTCATCCACAGTACAAGAATGAAGAAATTGCGCCATTGTTGACAAAGGCATCGGTTTAGAGACATCAGAGGACGACCGTCTGTAGCTCAGTTGAACCTGCCGAAATTCGGACGACAGTCGCCCTCTCGATATATTCGAAACAAGCAGCTTGATCGACGCAACGCGCTGGTTGCTCAACTGCGCTTGATCTGGGCGCGCGTCAGCCGCGCCAGAGATCAGCAAAAAGAAAACCGCTACAGGTAACAATTTACCTATCACCGGTCGCACTCCCCGAACACGATATCCATCGCGCCGAGAATGGCGGTGGTGTCGGCGAGCATATGGCCCTTGGCCATGAAATCCATCGCCTGGAGATGGCTGAACGCCGTCGGGCGGATCTTGCAGCGGTACGGCTTGTTGCTCCCGTCGGCGACCAGATACACGCCGAACTCGCCTTTGGGGCTTTCGGTCGCGACATAGACGTCGCCAGCCGGCACGTGGAAGCCCTCTGTATAGAGCTTGAAGTGATGGATCAGCGCTTCCATCGAGCGCTTCATCTCGGCGCGCTTGGGCGGCACGACCTTGCGGTCGAGGCTGGCGATCGGCCCGTCCGGCATCTCGCTCAAGCACTGTTTCATGATCCGCACTGACTGGCGGACCTCCTCGACGCGCACCATGAACCGGTCATAGCAATCGCCGCGCGTACCGACCGGCACGTCGAAGTCCATCTTCGCATAGACATCATAGGGCTGCGATTTGCGCAGATCCCAGGGGATGCCCGAGCCGCGGATCATCGGGCCGGAGAAACCCCATTTGATCGCGTCGTCGCGGCTGACGGTCGCGATATCGACATTGCGCTGCTTGAAGATGCGATTGTCGGCGACGAGGCTGATCGCGTCCTCGAACAAACGCGGCATGCGCTTGTCGAGCCAGTCGGCGATATCGGTCAGCAGCTTGAGCGGGGTATCCTGGTGGACGCCGCCGGGCCGGAAATAGGCCGAGTGCATCCGCGCTCCGGAGACTCGCTCGAAGAAATTGAGGCAATCCTCGCGGATCTCGAACAGCCACAGGTTCGGGGTCATCGCGCCGACATCCATCACATGGCTGCCGAGGTTGAGCATATGGTTCGAGATGCGCGTCAGCTCAGCGAAGAAGACGCGGAGATATTGCGCGCGGATCGGCACTTCGAGATCGAGCAGCTTCTCGATCGCGAGCACGAAGCTGTGCTCCATGCAGAGCGGCGAGCAATAATCGAGGCGATCGAAGTACGGCAGCGCCTGCATGTAGGTCTTGTATTCGATCAGCTTCTCGGTGCCGCGGTGGAGCAGCCCGATATGCGGATCGACCCGCTCGACGATCTCGCCATCGAGTTCCATCACAAGACGCAGCACGCCGTGCGCGGCCGGGTGCTGCGGGCCGAAATTGATCGTGTAATTCTGGATCGTCACATCGCCGGTGGTTGGATCGGCGGCGTCCAGATGGCCTTCGAGTGCGTCGAGATGATCAGCCACGAGCGCCTCCGGCCGCCATTTCACCTTCCCCAGCGAAGGCTGGGGTCCAGGTGGCAAGGTTGAGGTAATGAAGCGCAGCGCCAACCAAAGGGCGTCCCCCGACTGGGCCCCAGCCTTCGCTGGGGAAGGAAAGAAGCATGCTCATCACGACGCCTTCGGCTTGCGCGGCGCGCGCGGCTTCGGCGCTACGGGCGCATCGCCCGACGCAGCCGGTTTGGCAGCGCGAGGCTTCGTCGCCTTCTTCAGCACATCCGACTTCACTGGCTCAGGCTTCGCGTCAGGCGAAGCTTTTCCAGCGCCGGTCTGCGCGGGAGTCTCAGTCGTTTTCGGCGTGGCAGGCGGTGCCTTGGCCGCGGTCTGCACCGCGTCCGCCTTCACGATCTCGTCCGCCTTCAGCGGCGTCGGCGCGCCCTTGGCTTCAGGCAGCTTCGCCTTCTCGTCGCCCGGCAGGATATATTCGGCGCCCTCCCAGGGGCTCATGAAATCGAAGGTTCGGAAATCCTGGGCTAGCTGGACGGGCTCATACACCACCCGCTTCGCTTCCTCGGAATAGCGCAGCTTGACAAAGCCGGTCAGCGGGAAATCCTTGCGCTGCGGATGGCCGCGGAAACCATAGTCCGTCAGGATGCGGCGGAGGTCGGCATTGCCCTCGAACAGCACGCCGTACATGTCGTACACCTCGCGCTCGAGCCAGCCTGCGACCGGCCAGATGCCCGTGATGGACGGCACCGGCTTTTCCTCATCGGTCTGCACATGCACGCGGATGCGATGGTTGCGGGTCAGCGAGAGCAGGCAATAGACGACCTCGAAGCGGTCCGGCCGCTCGGGATAATCGACGCCGGCGATCTCCATCAGCTGCTGATATTCGAGGCCGGGCGTATCGCGCAGCGCCGTCATCGTCGCGACCAGCGAAACCCGGTCGACCGTCAGCGCAACCTCTCCGACTGCGTCGAGCGACGACAGCAGCGCACCGCCGAGCACCCCGGCAGCGCGATCGATCACTCCGTCATTGGCCGTGTAGGCCGGCGCCGGCGCCCTCACCGTTCAATCGTTCCAATGCGGCGGATCTTCCGCTGCAACTGCATGATGCCGTAAAGCAGGGCCTCGGCGGTCGGCGGGCAGCCCGGCACATAGATATCGACCGGCACGATCCGGTCGCATCCACGCACGACGCTATAGCTGTAATGATAATAGCCGCCGCCATTGGCGCAGCTGCCCATCGAAATCACATATTTCGGCTCGGACATCTGGTCGTAGACGCGGCGCAGCGCCGGGGCCATCTTGTTGCACAGCGTCCCCGCCACGATCATCACGTCGCTCTGGCGCGGGGAAGCGCGCGGTGCGGCACCGAAGCGCTCGAGGTCATAGCGCGGCATGTTCACATGGATCATCTCGACCGCGCAGCAGGCGAGCCCGAAGGTCATCCACCACAGGCTGCCGGTACGCGCCCATTGGAACAGATCCTCGGTCGAGGTGACGAGGAAGCCCTTGTCGGTCAGTTCGCCATTCAGATCGTTGAAGAAGCTCTGGTCGGGCGGGATGATCGCCGAGCCGGGCTGCTGGGTGAGTTCTACTCCCATTCCAGCGCTCCCTTCTTCCACGCATAGACAAGGCCGAGCGCAAGTTCGGCAATGAACGCCATCATCGCGAACCACGCGACCCATCCGAGCGAGAACACGCTCACCGCCCAGGGATAGATGAACGCCGCTTCGAGATCGAAGATGATGAACAGAATCGCGACCAGATAGAAGCGTACATCGAACTGGCTGCGCGAATCTTCGAAGGCCGGGAAACCGCACTCATATTCAGTGAGCTTTTCGGCGGTCGGCTTGTGCGAACCGGTGAAACGCGCCGCGATCATCGGCAGGAACACGAACGCGCTCGACAGCGCGAGCGCGACGCCCAGGAACAGCAGAATCGGCAGATATTGCGACAGGTCGAACAAGGGGTTTCTCGCAGGTGCGAACAGATTCCCGCGCTTTAGGACGATGGGCTGGAGGGGGCAAGGGTGCCGGCCAGTGAGAATGAGTCGCAGCAAGCTCCAGGCGCGCTGTTAAGTAAAATGGAACATCCAAATCCCGGGATTGCCCGCACTAAGCCTTTGGACTAGAGATAAATCGCCCCGCACGGAGTAAGTCGCCTTGAAAGCAGTGATACTCGCCGGGGGACTGGGCACGAGACTTTCGGAAGAGACGTCCCTGCGCCCAAAGCCCATGGTCGAAATCGGTGGCCGACCGATTCTGTGGCACATCATGAAGATGTACGAGGCGCATGGGATTAACGAATTCGTCGTTTGTCTTGGTTATAAAGGCTATATAATCAAGGAATTCTTCGCGAACTATAAGCTGCACGTGTCCGACGTAACGATCGACACGCGCGCGCACAATCTGCGGTTCGACAGCGACAATGCGGAGGACTGGCGCATAACCTTGGTCGATACCGGCAGCGAGACGATGACCGGCGGCCGGCTGGGCCGTGTGCGCCACTTGCTCGCTGATGATGACTGTTTCTGTCTCACCTATGGCGATGGCGTCGCGGATATCGATATCGCGGCGTCGATCGCCTTCCACCGCTCACACGGCGCGATGGCGACCATGGCCGCGGTTATTCCGCCCAGCCGCTTCGGCGTGGCCCAACTCGATGGCGATCGGGTCGTCAGCTTTGCGGAAAAGCCGATTGAGGAAGCCGGGCGGATCAATGGAGGGTTCTTCGTGCTCTCGCCCAAAGTGCTGGATTATCTGTCGGGCGACCAGACGATATGGGAGCGCGAACCTCTTGAAGGCCTGGCACGCGATGGCGAACTGCGCGCTTTCCGGCATGATGGCTTCTGGCAGCCAATGGACACGCTACGCGACCGCCAGCACCTCGAAGCGCTCTGGGCGGGCAACGCCGCTCCCTGGAAGTGCTGGAATTGAGTTCGCGCTGGCAGGGCAAGCGGGTGCTGGTGACCGGGCATACCGGCTTCAAGGGCGCCTGGCTGACCTTTTGGCTCAGGCGCATGGGTGCCGAGGTGAGCGGGATCGCGCTTCGCCCCGAAACGCAGCCGGCGCTGTTCGACCTTCTCCACCTTGCCGATGAGCGGAGCCATATCGCGGATATTACCGATGCCCCGCTGATCCGGCAGATCATGGCGCACGAGGCGCCCGAGATCGTTTTCCATCTCGCCGCGCAGGCCCTGGTACGGCCGTCCTTCGACACTCCGGTGGAAACCTTCGCAACCAATGTCGTCGGCACCGCGGCGGTCCTCGATGCCGTCCGCCACACGCCCTCCGTCCGCGCAGTCGTCGCGGTCACGAGCGACAAATGCTATGAAAATCGCGAATGGGTATGGGGCTATCGCGAGACCGATCCCATGGGCGGCTTCGACCCCTACAGCGCAAGCAAGGGTGCCGCGGAACTCATTGTCGCCTCCATGCGGCGGAGCTATTTCGCACCCTGGCGGGCGGGTGGCCATCCCGCCCGGATCGCCAGCGCGCGCGCTGGCAACGTGATCGGCGGCGGCGACTGGTCGGTTGACCGGCTTGTTCCCGACATCGCGCGCGCATGTCTGGCCGGCGACGCAGTGACACTCCGTTCGCCGAGATCCGTTCGTCCCTGGCAGCATGTCATGGAGCCGCTCGGCGCCTATCTGCTGCTCGCGGAGCGACTTGAGGATGGTGTGGCCGGCGTCGACGAAGGGTTCAATTTCGGCCCCCTCGATGTCGACAACCGCCCGGTGATCGAGGTCGCGGAAGCAATGGTAACTGCACTCGGCCAGGGCGGTATATCCTGCCCGGAGCATGGCGAGGCGCTGCACGAAGCGAAGCTGCTGCGGCTCGATTGCTCGAAGGCGCGCAGCGTCCTCGGATGGTCGCCGCGGCTCGATTTCGCCGAAACCGTGGCGCTGACGACCGATTGGTATATGCGGCAGGCACGCGGCGAAGACCCAATCGCGCTGACCGCGGCGCAAATCGACTATTTCATGAGTAAATCGTCCATCACCCCAGGAGTGTGACTGTGCACCTAATCACGACCTGCGAGGTCTGCGACGGAACTGAACTGATCGATGTGCTTGACCTCGGCGATCAGCCGATGTGTGACGATCTCGTGCCGATCGGCAACGATGCGCGGCCGAAAAACTACCCACTGCGCCTCGCCGCCTGCCCGATCTGCCTCACCGTCCATCAGGCGGCGCAGGTCGAAAAGGCGCTCCTGTTCCCGCCGACCTATCACTACCGCGCGGCGATGACTCAGGACGTCATCGACGGCATGCGCGAACTGGTTGCCACCGCGCGCGAGATTGTCGGCGGCCTCGAGGGCAAGCGCGTGCTCGACATCGGCTGCAACGACGGCAGCCTGTTGTCGATCTTCAAGGAGCAAGGCGCGTATGTCGCCGGGATCGAGCCGACTGGTGCAGCCGAAGATGCCCGGCCGAAGCTCGATTTCCTGATCAACGGCTTCTTCGACGCCGCGGCGACCGACGCCTATCTGGCCGCCAACCCGCAACCCGACATCATCACCTTCACCAACGTCTTCGCGCATATCGAGGATCTGAACGGCGTGCTCGACAATGTCCGCCGCCTGATGAAGCCGGAGACCAAATTGATCGTCGAGAATCACTATCTCGGCTCCGTCGTGGCGCGGAACCAGTTCGACACCTTCTACCATGAGCATCCACGGACCTATAGCGCACGCTCGTTCGACCATATTGCCCGCAAGCTCGGCCTGAACATCGAGAGCCTGGAATTTCCACCGCGTTACAACGGCAATATCCGGGTCGTGATGGGCAACGGCGCAGCGGCTGAGACAAAAAGCGTCGATGAGAGCGGCTTTATCGAGGCCTTGCTCGCCATGAGCGGAAAGATCGCTCTTGCCCGTGAGGCGATTCGCGCCGAGCTCCTCGGCTTTGTCGAGAAATACGGGCCGCTGCCGGCCAAGGCTTTTCCGGGCCGCGCCGCGATCCTGATCCACAATTTCGGCATCGACGAAACGATCATCGACGCCGCCTATGAACGGACCGGCTCGCCGAAGATCGGCCATTACATCCCCGGCACGCGCATCGAAATCCGTGACGAGGCTGAATTCTTCGCCAACCGGATGGCGGCGCCGGTGATGGTCAACCTCGCCTGGCATATCCATGGCGAGATCGAGCGGTTCATGCGCGGCAAGGGATATGAAGGTCGTCTGCTTCCGGTCTTCGAATGATCCTCGTCCTTGGCGGCGGCTTCGGGCTATACGGCCATCTGGCGGCGCTGATCGGCGAAGGGCGCCGGGTCGCGACCCTTGCGCGCTACCGCCCCACCGTCGAAGCGCGGATCGAACTCGCGCCTCTCGTCGACTCGGTCGAATGGCTCGACGACGAGCCGGACGCGATCGCGCGTGCGGGAACATTGGTGCTGGCGCGGCGCCCTGTCGACAATGCCCTGATCGCGCGGCGATGGCCGGGTACGCGGCTCGTGATCGAAAAGCCGATCGCCGCACGACCAGCCGACGCCGATGCCCTTGTCCGCCCCGGGCTTTCAGTGCCGTATCTCTATCTCCATTGCGACTGGTTCGACCGGCTGGCCGAGGCTGGCGGTGGGTCAATCGACTGGCGGATCGCGCCATCACCTGCCGGCGCCGGGTGGAAGCGCGACCCTGCGGAGGGCGGTGGGCCGCTCGCTTATTATTTCATCCACTGCGCGGCGGTTGCCGAGGCGCTGTTTCCCGGCGCGGATCAGGCGTTTCGCATCACCGACAAGACCGTAATATTGGAAAGCGCCGGCGGCCGGCTGATGCAGCGGCTGGAGATCACGCCCATGGCCAGCAGCTTCGCCGTCAAAGCCGGAGCCGCAACCCTGTTTGAAGGTGACAGCGCCTTCGGCCCGACTCCGCTCGCCGGCGCACCCGACCCCCGGATCGGGCCGTTACGCCGCTTCTACCGGGAAACCGTTTTTGGCCCGCGCACGCAGGCCCCCGCCTTCCACAATGCAGTCCATCACCTCTGGCAACGGATGGCGGCGTGATCAGCCGGATCCCCTGGACCCGGCTGATCCGGTTCGGGCTGGTGGGCATGCTCAACACGGCCTTTGGCTATTCCCTGTTCGCAGTCGGCATATGGATTGGCCTCGGCAGCGCGCTGGCATTGCTGATCGCGACCTGTTGTGGCGTGATCTTCAACTTCTTCACCACCGGCCGGCTGGTTTTCGCCAATCGCGACTCCGCGCTGATCTTCCGTTTCATCGGGGCTTATGCGATTATCTACGCGATCAACCTGGCACTGCTGAAGGCAATCGAGGCAATGGGCCTCTCCGCTTTTGCAGCCCAGGCGATCTGCCTCGTGCCGATCGTGATCCTGTCCTTCCTGATCCTCCAGACCTTCGTCTTCAAGCAACAGGCGCCAACATCATGAAGATGATCTCGATCGTGTCGCCCTGTTTCAACGAGGAGGACAATCTCACCCACTGCCACGAGACGATCGCCACGATCATGGCCGAGCATCTGCCTGACTACGCCTATGAGCATATCTTCGCAGACAACGGGTCTATCGACCGCACGCCGGAGATGCTGCGCGAACTCGCAGCCAGAGACCCTCATGTGAAGGTGATCCTGAATGCGCGCAATTTCGGCCCGTTCAGATCGATGTTCAACGCGCTCCGGCATACCCGGGGCGATGCCGTCATCACTTTCATGCCGGTGGACCTGCAGGACCCGCCGGCGCTCATCCCCGAATTCGTGAAACTTTGGGAGAGCGGCTATGAGATCGTCGCCGGCGCCCGCGTCACGCGCGAGGAAGGCTGGATGATGCGCAAATCGCGTTCACTCTTCTATCGCATCGTCAACACCCTCGCTGATTTCGAAGTTCCTGAAAAGGTAGGGGAATTTCAGCTTATCGACCGCAAGGTCGCTGATGCGGTGCTGTCCTACCGGGATCATTATCCCTTCCTGCGCGGGATGATCGCGTCGGTTGGCTTCAGGCGCGTCATCGTGCCCTATACCTGGGTGAAACGGGAGCATGGCCGCTCCAAGCTCAATCTGGCGATGCTGGTCGATCAGGCGATCAACGGCATCTTCTCCTATGCCAGCGTGCCGATGCGGGCATGCACCATCGCGGGCCTCATCATTTCCGGCCTGTGCATCGCCTATGCATTCGGCGTCGCGGTCGCCTGGTTGTTCGGAGTGGCGGGGGCACCGCGCGGAATCGTCACCCTTATCGTCTCGGTGTTCTTTCTGTCAGCGGTGCAGTTGCTCTTCATCGGCGTGCTCGGTGAATATGTGACCTCGATCCACAAACAGGTGCGCGGCGGACCGATCGTCGTCGAACGGGAAACGATCAATATCGACTGAGGTCAGAGTCCGCCGTTGATCTGAAGTGCCGGGGGGCAGACCGCCGCAAAGTCGTTCAGCGGACCGCGTTCGAAAATCGGGGCGTTCAGCCATAGCGACGCGAGCGCGACCGCGGCGGCCAGGATCCAGGCACGTGGATAACGAATGAGGAGCGGCGCGATCAGCAACCCGACCGCCGGAAACCATTGCAAGGCGAACAGCAACGCAGCCTGTGGCGCGAGATAGGCGTAAAAAAGGACGAACCCCAAAATCGTTGCGCCTGCCGCGCAGACGATCGGCCGAAGCACGCCTTTGACGAGACCCACAAACAAGCCTCCCCCGATCAGCACCCACCATCCAACCATTGTGGCTGCCCGCACCGGATCGACAAATAAATGTGCCAGCATGTCGACCTGATACCGACAGGCGAGCTGATCCGAGGGAGAGACGAAGACATAGCCGCCGATCGTGGCTGCATAATCGCGAAGAATCGTCCCGTCGATGAAATGGTCGAAGCTGGCATAGGTGGCGACGATCGTGTTCAGCTCCTTGAAGCCGACGACCATGCCCGCCAAGGCTATCGGGGCCGCAGCGATCACGACAGCGGTCGCAGCCGCCGTCATGCCCTGCGCAATCGCAGTGCGCTGCCGGCCCGAATCGCTATTCTCCGGCCAGACGACGCCACCCCAAATCAGCGCAAAGGCTGCCGCCGGCAGGTTCGTCCAGCCGGCGATGCCCGACGCGACCGCAGGCAAGACCCAGCCGAACCGACCTCGCGCAGCATCCGCGTGCACCCAGGACATCATCAACAGCAAGGCGAGGGAGGATATCGCGAAAGTGAGCGCATAAGTCTCGATCACCGAAGCGATGGTGACAAAGCCGTAGCTCGCGACGAACGCCATGGTGAGGGCAACCGCACCCGCCGTGGCAGCACCCACGCGACGAAAGACGAGAAAGAGCAATGCGGGTCCTGCTGCACCGACGAAACCGAAGCTGATCGATCCTGCCAGGGCATTGCTCAAACCAGCCAATTGCATCGGCGCCACGGTGAGCGCCGCCCAAATGCAGGCGAGGATATGTTTGCGATAGCCCAGCCCCCAATAACGATGATGGGCGAGTGCCTGGAAGTTCTCACCGCCATCGGCACCGAAAACACTGTTGTCGGTGAGGCCGGCGCTGATTCCCTGATGGATTCGCCACGCGAAAAACAACCAGAGAAACAGCAACAATGCGCCGGCGACCCGGGCGTCGTGGCGCGAGGCAACCGGGAATCGGAGTATCTGCAATCGCATACGCCCCCCAATATTCTTGCGCGACCATAGCGCGATCAGTCGCTGGTTCAATCGTTCGGGGAGAAGCAAAGCGCCCTATATTCCGGCGTGCGCGCCTGCCACCGGCCCCGCGCGACGCCGAACGTCAGGCCGGCGTCTTCGCGCAGGCCTCGAGTGCCGTTACCGCGACCTTGAACTCAGTCACCGGCTGGTCGACCAGAACCTGGCCGTCCCTGATCGCCTTGAGCTGCCAGGCGTCGGGATAGCTGTCCATCTCGGTAGGCGTGTCGAACGGCAGCCAATAGCCCGAAAGATCGGCATAGCCCTGCCCTTCATGTTTGCCCTTCACCGAGCCCTGGCCCGCCAGTTCGATCACGACTGGTCCATCGGCGATCTTCCAGCTGGTCGGATTACCGAACATCAGGCCGCCATTATTTTCGCCACCGGGTGGCTTGGCGAAAATCATCAGAAGGTTGCCGCCGCCAAGCGCGGTCGAAGCGCTGCAGGTGCCCTTGTCGCCCTGGATGTGCCAGCGCCCGACGGTTTCGTCCGCCGCCTGGGCGGCCGTCGCGATGCTGAACGACAGCGCAAGGATAATGCCGAGAACGCGCTTCATGCCCCTCTCCCGTTTCATTACGGGGGCAGCATGATCCTCCGCTGGCGTTAGTGCAAGCGACGCTAGCGCAGTGCGTTCGCCAGCAACTTGTGCATCTTCGATTGCAGCACATCGTTCGCCGCGAGGAATTCGCTGCGCTCCATCATCCGGTCGCCGCCGCGGAAATCGGTGACGAAGCCGCCGGCTTCCTTCACCAGCAACATACCCGCCGCGACATCCCAGGGCTGCAGGCTCGATTCCCAGAAGCCGTCAAAACGGCCAGCCGCGACCCATGCCAGATCGAGCGCCGCCGAGCCGAGCCGGCGAATGCCCGAAACCTCAGGTGCGATCGCGCCGAAGATGCGGCTCCACTCAGCGAAATTGCCATGGCCGAGGAAAGGGATGCCGGTCGCGATCAGCGCATCGGCCAGGTCGCGCCGTGCGGAGACACGCAGGCGCTGCTCCTGCATCCAGGCCCCCCGACCCTTCTCGGCCCAGAAGCTGTCGTCAGTGATCGGCTGATAGACGAGACCGGTGGTGATCTCGCGCTTGCCGTTCGCCAGCGGCTCCTCGACCGCGATCGAGATCGCGAAATGCGGGATGCCGTGGAGGAAGTTGGTGGTGCCGTCGAGCGGATCGACGATCCAGCGCGGCTTGGTCGGATCGCCGGCGATCTCGCCGCGCTCCTCCATCAGGAAGCCCCAATCGGGGCGCGCGCGCGACAGTTCCTCGAAGATCGTCTGCTCGGCGCGCTGATCGGCCATCGTCACGAAGTCGGCCGGGCCCTTGCGGCTGACCTGAAGGTGCTGGACCTCGTTGAAATCCCGCCGCAACCGCGGCGCCGCCTTGCGCGCGGCGCGATCCATGACAGTGATGAGGCCTGAATGCGATACCATGACTTTAGGGCTTCTCTACTACCGACGACGACAACGACGCCGCCATTTCTTGAATATAAACCTCGAATTCGGCTACTTTCGTCAGGGCGTGCTGGACGTCGGCGGGCCGTGCGGTGCCATTCGGAGCTTCATCCAGCACTTGTATCAAAGCGTCTGCCCGGGCGAACAATGTCTGGTAGATGCCGTCAATCCGCCCAACGAGTGCCGTGCGTCGCGGATCGCCAAGTCGCGTAACCGCTTGGTGCAGCGATGCGCTTGAGGTTGCCCAATCTTTGCGTAGCCGCCCCAAAGCGACCCGCGCTTCCGGCGCTAGCGACCGCAGCCCTTCGCCCACCTCAATTCCTTGGGGCGTCTCGTCGGCCAGCAGCGCGGCACGTATTGCGCGAACAAACACTATGCGCAGATCTGTCATCTCGCCAACCATGGGCACAGTCGACGACTTGGCAAAGAGATGCAGGATCTGAATTTGCGCGTCGATGGTAGCGACCGCGCCAGCCTTTCCTTTACGAAAGAAAGTACGCGCGCCTTCAGCGTCGCCGCTCGCGGCTTTTTCCAGCCCATTACGGTTATCGTTCAGCGCACCCGCCAGGGTTTGCAACGTTGCCGCGGATTGCCGCAGGATAGCTGCAGAATCGATGCCCAATAGCCGTTCATAGCTGGCTGGCATGGGACCGAGCGCAGCCAGTTTAGATGCCGACACGTGCACCGCCGCCTCGAAATCAGCCAGACAGGCTGTCATTTCCGGCAGAAGCGGACGTATCGCTTCGGCGTCGCCCAACAAGGCCGCGGCGCGCTGGGTAATTGGCTGACATCGCCGATAGATGTCCAGCGCGGGCTGCTGCGCCGCAATCACTTGCTGTGCCCAAACGCCCAAGGCCCTCAGATCAGGTGAAAGCGGTCGAGAGACCGCCCGGGGCGGGCTGGCCATGGCAACGCCTGGCGTCCACGCGACACCGAGCGTCATCGCGCCCGCCACCAACAGGCGCATATGTCGCATCCTCAGTCCGCGCGCCTTACATAGGTCTGTTCGTAGACATCGACCACGATCCGCGTGCCCGCGCCGATGTGCGGCGGCACCATCACGCGCACGCCGTTCTCCAGGATCGCCGGCTTGTAGCTCGAAGAGGCGGTCTGCCCCTTCACCACCGCATCGGCCTCGACGATCAGCGCCTCGATCGTATCAGGGAGCTGCACCGAGATCGGGCGCTCCTCCCAGAGCTCCATTACCACATCCATGCCGTCCTGCAGGAAAGCGGCGGCATCGCCGAGCAGGTCGGCCGGCAGCGTGATCTGCTCGTAATTGATCTTGTCCATGAAGGTCAGCTGGTCGCCCTCGCGGAACAGGAACTGGAAGTCGGTCGTCTCGAGCCGCACCTTCTCGAGGCTCTCGGCCGAGCGGAAGCGGACATTGTTCTTGCGGCCGTCGATCAGGTTCTTCATCTCGACCTGCATATAGGCGCCGCCCTTGCCCGGCTGGGTGTGCTGGATTTTCACCGCGCGCCAGATGCCGCCTTCATATTCGAGGATGTTGCCGGGACGAATCTCGACCGCGTTGATCTTCATGGGGATGCCTGTGCTGGAAAGAGCGAAGGCGGGGCCTTTAAGGTCCAAACCGGATTTCCGCAATGGTCGTGATCGCCTGGAGAGGGGCGCTGGCAAGGAAGGTTGCGCAGTCGCGGGCTGGTAGCCCGCGCAAGCAGCCTGACGCCGCCAGCGCCCCTCTCCAGGCGACCGCTTCGCGGCGGGCGGATTTTGGCGCAAGGCGGCGTCGCGCGTCGGTCACGATGGATAGCCATCGCTTCCTCCTTGCTCCTATCCTTGCGCCAAAATCCGCTCCGTCACGGCCGTTGCGGAAGTCGGGTTTGGACCTTCAGCGGGAGGAGGGCTTTCCGGCAAGGTAGGGATAGGGGTTCACGTCCTCACCCTGATACCAATGCTGGTCCGGGCTGGTTCGGGTGAGTCCGAAATGAAGGTGGAAATTGCCCGCTCCGGCATCGCCGGTATCGCCGACATAGCCGAGGGGATCACCGGTCTTCACCACCTGCCCCTCATGCAGACCCGGCGCATAGCCCGAGAGATGCGCATAATAATAGGTCCAGCTGCGCTGTGGCGAGCGGACATAAATGGTCGTCCCGCCCGCCACGCTGTTCCATAGCTTCTCGACCGTGCCCGGCGCCGCGGCCGTCACCAGCGTGCCAGATGGCGCCATGATGTCAGTCCCGTGATGCGCGCGCAGGCCGTTCTGACGCGGATCTCCCCAGCTGTCAGCGATGGCCGATCGCGCGACGCCCGCCACCGGGATCGCCAGCGGCGCGCCATCGGGCAGGGCGACCACCCCATCGGTCGCCATCACCGTCGGCGTGGCACCGCTCCCCGCGAACCGGCTGCTCGCCGTGTGCGGAGCATCGGGCAAGGTCCGCCCCCACAGCACAAGGCCGACCCAGGCGCCGACGACCGCACAGACCAGCAGGAGGATACCGCAGCCCAGCTTCCTCACGCGCTTATTCCTGGAAGATCGCCGGCGTGCCCGGCTTCACCATCAGCGAAAGCCGCGCCGCATCCCAGTTGGTGAGCCGGATGCAGCCATGGCTCTCGGCTCGGCCGATCGTGCTCGGTTCCGGCGTGCCATGGATGCCGTAGTGCGGGATGTTCAAATCGAGCCAGACCACACCAACCGGCCCATTCGGCCCGGCCGGCAGTTTCGCGGCTTTGGCGCTCGCCTTCGCATCCCAGAACAGCTCCGGATTGTAGTTGAAGGTCGGGTTGTAGGTCGCGCCCTGGATCTTCCAGGTGCCGATCGGCAGCGGATCATGCTCGCTGCCCATCGTGGCCTGGAATTGCGCGACCAGCCTGTCGTCCGCGTCGAGTACGCGCAAGACCTGATCCGACTTGTCGACCACGACCTTCACGCCCTGCGGCTGGACCGCATCGACATTGAGCTCGGAAAGCGTCTTGCGCCAGGCCGCGGGCAGCTTCGGATCATAGTCGCGCGATGTGGGCAGTGCGTTGGGAAACACTACCAACGACCCCGGCGCCAACCGCGTCTGCGGGCTGTTCAGCGCCAGCAATACCTGCGGTGTGGTGTGGAACATCTCGGCGAGCTTCTCCATCGGCGAACGATAAGCAAGCGCTGGCAGTTTCGCCTGTTCTTGCGGGTCTTTGGGAAGCGGGTTCACATAGGGGCCCGCCAAAGCGTCGGCGGTCAGCGCCAGCGTCCGAGTCGGGCGCAGTTCCCGATACGCGTGAAGCGCCCATAAGGTGGCCGGATCCAGCTTGCCGGTCTCTTCAAGGCCCCGCGACTGCTGGAATCCCTTGAGAGCGGCGACCAAAGATTTGCCCGGGCGCCCGTCCAGCACGCCCGGCGAGAAGCCGAGATGATCGAGAATCACCTGCGCGTGAAGGATATCCCGATTGATCGTTTGCGCCGCGGCCACGTTTGTTCCCGCCGCGGCGGACTCAACGGGACCAATCGTGCAAAGTGCCAGACAGGCTGCGCAAACCAGTGTTTTCATTGCCAATTCAATCCACTACCTAATATCCATGCAGACAACGATGGAAGAACCACTTGTGTCCACTGGGCATGAGAGCGGCCGGGCGATGCTTTCGCGCCGTGCGCTGATCGGCGGCGCGGTCGCCGGCGCAGCGGCGCTCGCCATGCCGATGCCGGCCATGGCGATGGGCACGGAATGGCGTCTCGCGATCCGCAACGTGCACAATAACGAGACCGTCGATGCGCTGTTCGCCCGCAATGGCCGGTTCGTTTCCGAAGGGCTGGCCGAACTCAACCATGGCTTGCGCGACTGGCGCACCGGCGAGGCGGTGGCGATGGATCGCCGTCTGCTCGGGCTCCTCGTGTCGCTGCGCGAGAAACTCGACCTCAAGAGCAGCCATCCGATCGGCCTGATCTCGGGCTATCGCTCGCCCCGCACCAACGCGATGCTCCGCGCCGCCGGCGGCGAGCACACCGGTGTCGCCAGCCAGAGCCAGCATATGCTCGGCAAGGCGACCGACATCATGGTTCCCGGCGTGTCGCTCGATCGCCTCCACGGCGCGGCGCTCGCGCTGGGCGGCGGCGGGGTCGGCTATTATCCGCGCGATGGCTTCGTCCATGTCGATTCCGGACCCGTCCGCCGCTGGTAATCGCGTCCCGGCGATTGCGCCGCTCTCCGGAAGCGCGAAATCCGGAACAGCCTCGTTACGTAGGCGTTCTCCGCTCGGCCCGATCGGGCTGTGTTCGAGTATCGCCTTTGGAGAGGTGTCATGAAGAGATTGCTTGCAATTATACTGGCCGCCAGCACGGCGGTTGTGACGGTTTCGGCGGCCGACGCGAGCGGAGGCTGCGGCCCCGGTTATCATCGCGGGCCGCACGGCGGTTGCCGACCCAATGTGCGTCCGGTGGTGGTCGCACCCGGCCTCGTCATCGGCAATTATTATGGGCACCGCGGCTATTGGGACGGCCATCGTTACTGGCACCATCGTTACCGGTGGCATGACGGCTGGCGTTATCGCTGAGCGCGCCCGACACGGAAACACCATTGACCGGGCGTCGCTCCAGGCGGCGCCCGGTTTCCTTTTGCCTCAACGATAACGCCGCGCTGGACAGGTCGTAACGGCTCCGTCACACTCCCGGCCCGTGCGCAGATTCTTCGCCGACGCCGAAAGCGTGCTCGGCTCCCCCGTCCGGAACCTCGTCACGATCCTGCTCTTTGTGGGAACGGTGATGGTGCTCGCAACGCTTGCCTATATGGCGGCCGGCTGGAGCTTCAGCGACGCCTCCTACATGGTGCTGCTCACCGTCTACACCGTCGGCTACCGCGAAATCAGGCCGATCGACACCTCATATCTTCACGCCGTCACCGTCGCGACCATGGTGCTCGGCTGTACCGGCATGATCCTGCTGACCAGCGCCCTGGTCCAGTTCCTCACCGTCCTGCAACTCAGGCAGATTTTTGGAGCAAACCGCATGCAGAGCCGCATCGACAAGCTGTCGGGCCACGCCATCATCTGCGGCTATGGCCGGATCGGCGTGATGCTGGCGCATGATCTCGCCAAGGCCGGCATGCCGCTCGTGATCATCGAGCGCGAGCCCGGCCGCCTCGCCGAGATCGAAGCGGCCGGGCATCTCTGCATCGCCGGCGACGCGACCGACGAGGATGTGCTGGTCACCGCGGGCATCGCCCGCGCCCGCGTCCTCGCGACTGTGCTGCCCAACGACGCCGCCAATGTCTTCATCACGCTCAGCGCCCGCAACCTGAACCTCGAGCTCGAGATTATCGCCCGCGGCGAAGCGCCCACCACCGAGCGCAAGCTACTACGCGCTGGCGCGCATCAGGTCGTGATGCCGACCCATATCGGCGCCGAGCGGATCGCCCGGATGATCCTCTTTCCGGCCAGCACCGACCTTGCCGCCAATGGCCGCCTCGACCAGGCGCGGCGCGATCTCGGCGAGCTTGGCCTCGATCTCGAGCTGGTGCGCGCCGGCGAAGGCGCCGCGATGTCGAGCCTCACCGTCGGCGAGGCCGAGCGCCAGGGCGGCGGCGCCTTCTTCATCGTCCAGATCAGGCGCGGCGAAGAGGCGATCGCCCGGCCCGCAAGCGACGAGCGCATCCAGGTCGGCGACGAGGTCATGGTGCTGGTCCGCGATTCGGGCGCGACCGCGCGCAAGCTGTTCACCACCAAAGCGGATAACCGCGTCGGCCGCGCACGATATTGATCAGCGAGCGTTAGAGACCAACAGACGGTTCGCAGGCATTCCCTCTTGTTCCCCGGCGAAGGCCGGGGCCCAGTTGGGGGGCGATCATGATGGACGTTGCGTATCGTTACATCGACCTTCCCAACTGGGCCCCGGCCTTCGCCGGGGAACGCAGGAAGAAGATGTCGGCTTAGTGACCTTGGCAGCTCGCATTCAAAGCATTCGCGCTAGCCACCCAGCACCGCCGCGAAGGCCTTGATCGCTGCCACCTCGTCCCCACCCCAGACTGCGTTCGACACGGCGACGAAATCAGCACCTGCCTTGACCAGGGGCGCTGCATTCGCTGGCGTAATCCCGCCGATCGCGACGCAGGGAATCTCGAACACGGTCGACCACCAGCTCAGGATCACCGGCTCGGGGTGATGGCTCACCTCCTTGGTAGTGGTGGGATAGAAGCTGCCGAACGCGACATAATCAGCGCCCGCCTCTCCCGCCTCCATCGCGAGGTGCCGGCTGTCGTGGCAGGTCACGCCGATCTGTGCCGTCGGGCCGAGCACGGCCCGCGCCTCGCGCGGATCGCCATCGCCCTGGCCGAGATGCACGCCGTCCGCGCCTAGCCTTTTGGCGAGCGCGATGCTGTCATTGACGATGAACGCCACGTCGCGCTCGGCACAGATCGCCCGCAGCGGCTCGGCGAGCCGGGTCGCCTCATGCTGGTCGACACCCTTCACCCGGAACTGGAACGCCGCGACCGGGCCGGCATCGAGCGCCCGCGCCAGCCGGTCGGGAAAGCCGCCGTCCACATCGAGCGGTGAGACCAGGTAAAGCTGGCAGGGTGGCCGCCGCACGTCGCGCGTGAACTGCGCGGCGAAATCGGGATCGAGCGGGCCGAGAGGATCGTCTTCAGTCATGCGGCCGCGCCTAGCACGGCCAGCAGGAACCCGTCCCATTTCTTCGCGCCGACCGTCTGCACCGCGGTCGCGCTCAGCCGGGGCTCGGCGGCGATCGCCTCGAACAGGTCGCGTGTCCCCTGGATACCGGGGTCGCTGCTGGCGGCATCGACCACCCCGCCGTCGCGAACGACATTGTCGACCACGATCACCGTGCCCGGCCGACCGAGCGCGATCGCCGCGCGCAGATAGGCGACATTGCTCGGCTTGTCGGCATCGATGAAAATCAGGTCGAACGGCCCCTCGCCGGCCGCGATCATCGAATCGAGCGTCTCGATCGCGGGCCCGGTGCGGACATCGACCCGGTCGGCCAGCTCCGCCGCCGCGATATTGGCCCGCGCAACCTCGGCATGATTCGGTTCTAGCTCCAGCGTCACCAGCCGCCCGCCCTCGGGAAGCGCACGCGCCAGCCAGATCGTCGAATAGCCGCCCAGCGTGCCGACTTCGAGGATGCGCCGGGCGCCAGCCATCCGCGCGAACAGGTGCAGCATCTTGCCCTGCGCCGCCGACACGTCGATTGCCGGCAGGCCGCCCGCCGCGTTGGCGGCAAGCGCGGCGTCGAGCGCCGCGTCCGGCTCGAGCAGATGGCCGACGATATAATCGTCGACCGCGATCCAGCCCGCCTCACTCATTTATGCACGCCGCTGATCGGCCGGGTCTGCGCACCGCTGTCGAAACTGGCGATCAACGGACGCCCCTTGCCGATCGCCTCGCGCACCGCCGGCAGCGACAAAGACGCCTGATGCGCCTCTTTGCTCTCCCAGATCTCTGTGACCCAGAGCGCGTCGGCGTCGGCAAGGTCCTCGGCGACGACATAGCTGATACAGCCCGGCATCTCGCCGGAACCGGTCGCGAGGATGGCGCCAAGCGCATCCCGCTTGCCGGCGATTGCCTTGATCCGCCCGATCGTGCCGAACATCGTGCCGTCTCCCGTCATGGCCGAGGCTGCCTGGCCGATCACCGCGATCGCCACCGCGCCTCCGACAAAGCCGCGCCGCCCGATGATCGGCGCACCCGTCACTCCTCGCCCTTGTAGATCCGCACCAGCTTCGCGAGCATCGCCAGTGCCTCGTCGCGCGGCCGCTGAAACGTATTGCGGCCGATGATCGATCCGTTGCCGCCACCGTCGCGAATGTCGCGCGCATCCTGATAGACCGCGTCCTCGCCCTTGGCCGCACCGCCGGAGAACACCACGATCCGCC
>Ga0207703_10000739_pt1 | contig 32194 bp, 30 predicted proteins | sample KBSSwiS12_FD_184304 | JGI IMG/M metagenome (GOLD analysis project Ga0207703, IMG submission 184304) | Switchgrass rhizosphere microbial communities from Kellogg Biological Station, Michigan, USA - KBS Switchgrass S1-2 (SPAdes) (version 2) | ecosystem: Host-associated > Plants > Roots >... | reverse complement strand
TCTTGTCGAGCGCGAGCGTCGTTTGCGCACAGGCCGGCACGGCGACGCAAACGAGGGCGAGCGCGAGCGTGTGTATCGATCGGCTGCGCATGACCGCCCGTTTGATCGAATCCCGATCGATGGTAGTCGGCATATTTCCCCGCAACGGCTTATTCGCCATTGACATAGACCCACCCGGTTTCTATCCTGTTCCCTGCCCACGTCGAAAGTCGCAACATGAATGCCCCCGCTGCCGCAACGGCCGTCAGCCCGCAACTGACGGCAATGCCGCTGATCCGGACGTTGATCGGCTTCGATACCACCAGCCGGGAGTCGAACCTGGCGTTGATCGACTGGGTGCGCGAATACCTGGCCGGATACGACGTCGAGGTCGCGCTTACATTCGACGACGAGCGCCGGAAGGCGAACCTGTTCGCGACGCTGCCGGCCCGGGACGGCAACGCGACGACGGGCGGCATCGTCCTTTCTGGACATACCGACGTCGTTCCGGTCGACGGCCAGCCTTGGGATTCCGATCCCTTCACCGCGACGGTCAAGGGCGACCGGCTGTACGGACGCGGCGTCGCCGACATGAAGAGCTTTTCGGCAATCGGACTCGCGTTCGTGCCCCAATTCCTGAGCCGCGGGCTCAACCGCCCGCTGCATTTCGCGCTGTCGTACGACGAGGAAGTGGGCTGCGTCGGCGTGCGCCGCCTGCTGCAGGACGTCGTTGCGCGAGGAATCAAGCCTGCGGGCTGCATCGTCGGCGAGCCGACCGGGATGCGCCTGATCGTCGCGCACAAAGGTAAGAAGAGCTTCCGCTGCCGCGTGCGCGGTCACGAGGTGCACTCGTCGCTGACGCCGTACGGCGTCAACGCCGTGCAGGTCGCCTGCGAGATCGTGAGCTTCCTGACCCAGATGGGCCGCCGCTTCCGTGATCGCGGCGGATTCGACGCCGCGTACGATGTGCCCTATACGACGGTTCACACCGGCGTGATACGCGGCGGGACGGCGCTTAACATCGTGCCACGCGATTGCAGCTTCGATTTCGAGTTCCGGCATCTGCCGTTCGACGATCCCGATGCGCTGCTTGCCGAGGTCCGGCGTTTTGCTGCGACGCTGCTGCCCGAAATGCACGCAGTGTCTCCGGACACCCATATCGAATTCGATGCCTTGACGGCCAGCCCGGGTCTCGATACGCATGGAGGGACGGAAATTGCCGAGCTGGGGCGCGCCTGCAGCGGGTCGCACGACCTGGGCAAGGTCTCCTTCGGCACCGAGGCATCGCTTTTCCACCACAGCGATATTGCGGCGATCATCTGCGGTCCCGGACACATCGAGCAGGCACACCAGCCGAATGAGTGGATCGCGCTCGAGCAGCTGGCACTCTGCGAGTCGTTCATGCAACGGCTCGCCGATCGCATTTGCGCGACGTGAGCCTCACCGGCGAACCGCCGGCGCCGTCGCCTCCGGCGTCGCCACCGATCGAGGTGGCGTTTCCCGACCTCTCGCGCTTTGCCTCGGGCAACAGCGGCATCCACCATGTCTGGACGTTCGCCGCATCGCGCCCCGGTCCGCACGTGTTGCTCCAGGCTTTGACGCACGGCAATGAGGTCTGCGGCGCGATCGCGCTGGACCGGCTGCTGCGCGAAGGAATCCAGCCGACGCGCGGCACGCTGTCGATCGTATTCGCCAACGTCGACGCCTACCTTCGCTTCGACAGCGCCCGGCCGTTCGCCTCGCGCTGCATCGACGAGGATTTCAACCGCCTGTGGACGACCGAGGTGCTCGACGGTCAGCGCGACAGCAGCGAGCTCAAGCGCGCCCGCGAATTGAGGCCGCTGTACGAGCGCACCGATTTCCTGCTCGACATCCACTCGATGTCCGAGCCGTGTCTTCCGCTGGCGATGGCGGGACGCCGCCGCAAGGGCGTCGCGCTGGCACGAGCACTCGGCATGCCAGAGCATATCGTCGTCGACGCCGGGCATGCGGCCGGCCGGCGACTGCGCGACTTCGCGTTTTTCGACGACGAGGACGATCCGCGCAGCGCCTTGCTGATCGAATGCGGCCAGCACTGGGAAGCCGCGGCCCCGGCCGTCGCCCGCGACGCGGCGCTGCGTTTTCTGCGCCATTTCGGCATGGCCGAAGAAGCGTGGCTGGCCCGCGAGCTCGAGGGCAGCCGCGATCAGTTGCAGCGGGTGGTCGAGGTGACGGCGACGGTGACCATCGCCAGCGACGACTTCCGCTTCACGATTCCGGTCCGCGGCTTGCAGACGATCGCCCGCGCGGGAACCGTGTATGCGAACGATGGCGGCACGAAAATCGCCACGCCACACGACGACTGCGTGTTGATCATGCCGACGCGTCATCCGAAGCGCGGCGAAACCGCGGTGCGCCTGGGCCGGTACATCGACTGACGGCAGCGCAGCTTTAGCGCGCCGCAGCGACCGCCGCTTCCGCCCGGCGCACCAGATCGGATCCGATCAGCGCGGCCCATTGGTCGTATACCGGGCGCGTCGCGCTGCGGAACGCCTGTTTGCCCGCGTCCGTCAGCCGCGTCACCGTCGCGCCTTGCCGGGCTGCCTCGCCGAGTGCGGCGTCACCGCCCTGCCGCATGCGCAGCGCGATCGCATCCGCCGCCGCGTCGCGAGCCGCCTGACGCACCAGTTCCCGATCCGCCTCGCTCCATTCGTTCCAGATCTGGGCGTTGACGGCGAACATCAGCGCGTCGGCATGCGCGCCCCACAATTGCAGGTGCGTCAGGCCGGCGGCGGCCGCGTGCGAGGCGCGAAATGCGCTGGTCGTCGTCTCCTCGGCGTCCAGGCTGCCCGCGAGCGCTGCGAGCCTCGCATCGGCACCGCGCATCGACACGGTGGTTGCTCCCAGCTTGGCCAGCGTCTGGTCGAGCAGCGAGAGTCCCGGCGTGCGCACGCGCAGCCCGGCGAAGTCGGCGGGGGTGCGCAGCGCGCGCTTGCTGGCGATCTCAATATAACCGTTGGACGCCCAGGCGATGACCACGACGCCCAGCGTTTCCAGGCGCGCGGCGAGCGCTGCGCTGACCGCACTGTCGAGCAGCGCATCGAGTGCACGCTCGCTGGGTAAAAGCCATGGCAGCCCAATCAGATTGAGCTCGGCGACATCGTGTGACCACGCGAGCGTCGAACCGACGGCGAGGGCGACCGAGCCTTCGCGCAGTGCGGCGAACTCGCGCGATGCATCACGCTGGACCACGGTCGCGCCGGGATAATGACGAACCGCGAAGCGGCCCGCCGAGCGCTCCCGGATCAGTGCCGCCCACCGCTCGCCGGCCTTGCCCTGCGCGTACGCGGGGCCGAGCGCCGTCGACAGCTTCAGCTCGGAGGGCGCCGCCACGGTCCCCGGCGATAAGCCCGGCGCAGCACCGGGCGCACGATCCTGCGCGCATGCCAGCGTAGAGGCCGCGAGAAGCCAAGCGATCGCGGCCAGGCCGCTCGGGGAAAACACCACGCGTCCAGCGTAGCGGTCCGCCGGCAGCCGCGTCAACGGTCGCTGCGGGCGGGATACGGGCGCGACGTCAGATGCCGAGCAAGCCTCGCGCCGCACCTTCGTCGGTGATCAATACGCCGGCGCCGGTGCCCTTCAATGCGGCGCGTATCGCCGCGACCTTGCGGCGCCCGCCCGCCGCCACGACGATCCGGGGCACGCGCCGCAGATCGTCGAGGTCGACCGCGACCACGCGACGGTTGACCGGGTGATCGACGACCTTGCCCTCGGCATCGATGAAATGACACAACACGTCGCCCACGGCCCCGGCGGCCTGCAGGCTCGCCAGCGCCGAGCGCGGCAATAGTCCCTGGCGGAACAAGGTCGCTTCTTCGCTGACGTCGCCGACGCTGACCAGCGCCAGATCGACGCGGCGCGCGCGCTCCAAGAGCTCGCGCAGACCCGGCTCGGACCAGAGCGCCGCTCGGACCGATTCGTTGGCGACCATGACCGGTGCCGTCAGCTGATAGCAATCGGCCCCGAACGCGTCGGCGATGCGCCGCGCGACAGCCGACGGATTGACGGCGCGCGAGTGAGTCATGCCGCCCAGCAGGGAGACGACCGACAGCCGCTGGCACGGTTGGCCGCCCAGCGCCTTCAGGCTCATATGCAGGGTCGCCCCCCAGCCGACGCCGACCGACATGCCGTCCTTGATCTGGTCGGTCAGATAGGTGCCTGCGGCATGCCCGACGACGGTGGTGATGTCGGCCTCGTCAGCCGGCGCCGGCACGACGATGGCGTCGGCGAGGCCGAATGCAGCGACCAGCTGGCGCTCCAGGGCGATCTGCTCGCTGGCGCGGTCTTCGATGCGAATCCGCACGATGCCATTGTCGCGAGCCGATGCCAGCAAGCGGATGACTTTGGCCCGACTAATGTTCATGAACCGGGCAATTTGTTCTTGGGTCATACCCTCGACGTAGTACAACCAGGCGGCCCTGACCCGCAAATCCGGCGAGGTCGCCGGCGCTCGGGGCGCGAATCGCTCGTTCTCTGGCATCGACGGGTTCCTTGCGGCGTTTCTGGCTGCGAAGCGTGGCATCGTTGCCCGAGACTAGCAAGCGCCTGGGCGAGCCTGCGGGTGGCCAGAGCCGAACAAAGCTTGACGAATCCGGAGGTTGGATATATGTTCTAAATATAGTACAAAAGTCCAGACGCCGCCCGGGCGTCAGCACAAAAAAAGAGGAGTCATGCCTGACCCGTCGATGCCGAGACTGGGCGATTCGATCGCCGAGGCACTGAAGTTTCGCCAGACCGAAGGCCGGCCGGTTCGCGTCGGCCTGATCGGCGCGGGCCAGATGGGCACGGACATCATCGTCCAGACCGCGCTGATGACGGGCATCGACGTCGTCGCCGCCGCCGATGCGATCGTCGACAATGTATTCGCCGCGCGCGCGATCGCCGGAACCGGCGCGCTCGAACCGCTGCTGGTCGAAGGCAGCGCCGCGGTCTCCCGCGCCATCTCACGCGGCCAGCTCGCCGTCGTGCGCTCGCATCGCGACGTCTGCAGCGCCGAGGGCGTCGACGTCGTCATCGACGCAACCGGCAATCCGAATGTCGGCGCCGAGGTGGCGCTGGCGACGATCGCTGCCGGCAAGCACATCGTCATGATGAATGTCGAGGCCGATGTCACGATTGGCGCCTACCTCGCCGCCAAGGCGGCGAGTGCCGGCGTCGTGTACACGCTGGGCGCCGGCGACGAGCCGAGCGCGACGATGGAATTGATCAATTTCGTGCGCGGTCTCGGCTATCCGATCGTGGCGGCGGGCAAAGGTAAGAACAACGCGTTTCGTATCGATGCGACGCCCGATGCTTACGTGGAAGAAGCCAAACGACGCAACATGAATCCGCGCATGCTGGTCGAGTTCGTCGACGGCTCGAAGACGATGGTGGAAATGGTCGCGATCGCCAACGCCACCGGGCTCGTTCCCGACATCCCGGGCATGCACGGGCCCGACGCGCCGCTGGCCTCGCTGCACAAGGTGCTGTGTCCGCGCGAAGAAGGCGGCCTGCTGTCGCGCAAGGGTGTCGTCGATTTCACCGTGTCTCCCGGAGTGGCCCCGGGCGTATTCGTCGTCGCCGAAATGCGCCACACGCGGCTGCGCGAACGGATGAACGACCTGCACCTGGGCGAAGGACCGTACTACACGTTTTTCCGCCCGTACCATCTGACCAGCCTGGAAGTGCCGCTGTCGGCCGCCGCCGCGGTCCTGTTCGGACAAAGCCACATGCGACCGCTGCCGATTCCATCGGCCGAAGTCGCCGCCCGCGCCAAGCGCGATCTCGCCGTCGGCGAAACGCTCGACGCGATCGGCGAATATTGCTACCGCGGCTTCGCGCTGTCGCGTGCCGATGCGCTCGCGCGCGATGCATTGCCGCTGGGACTCGCGCAGGGGGCCGTCGTCAGGCTTCCGATCGCCAGGGGAGAATTCCTGACTTACGCCAACTGTGTGCCCAACGAAGCGCTCAAGATCGTCCAGGTGCGCCGGGCGCAGGACGAGCTGATTCGCGCCGCGAGCGACGAGCCCGCCGTCGCCGTAGTGTCATGACCGGCGGCAGCTGTCGCGCGGCGCTGTCGTTCGCCGCGGCGGACTGATCGTGGCTATCGCTCCCGGCAGCCGCACCATCGCCGCGCAGGCGACCGAGCGTCCGGAGCTCGCCGCGCTCTCCGATGACGGGCTGCGCGTGGCATTGTCGCGGATGCACCTCATCCGCAAGTTCGAAGAGACCGCCGAAGCGAGCTACATGCGCGGGCTCATCCACGGCACGATGCACTTGTCGATCGGGCAGGAAGCGAGCGCGGTCGGCGCGACGCTCGAGCTCGCGCGCGACGACTACATTCTCTCGACGCATCGCGGCCACGGCCATTGCATCGCCAAAGGCGCCGATCCGGCGCGCATGTTCGCCGAGTTCTTCGGCAAGGAAAACGGCTATTGCCGCGGGCGCGGCGGCTCGATGCACATCGCCGACATCGAAGGCGGCAATCTGGGCGCCAACGGCATCGTCGCCGGCGGATTGCCGATCGCCGTCGGCGTCGGCATGAGCATCAAGGCGCAGAAGCAGCATCGCGTCTGCATGGTGTTTTTCGGCGACGGCGCCGCCAACGAGGGTGCCTTCCACGAGTCGCTCAACATGGCGTCGATCTGGCGGCTGCCGATCGTGTTCGTCTGCGAAAACAACAAGTACGGCATGTCGATGGACATCGCCCGCGCAATGGCCGTGGCCAACGTCGCCGACCGCGCGCCGGCGTACGCGATGCCAGGGGTCACCGTCGACGGCAACGACCTGCCCGTAGTCGTCGCGGCGGCAAGGCCGGCGATCGAACGCGCCCGGCAGGGCGGCGGTCCGACCTTGCTCGAATGCAAGACCTACCGGCTGCGCGGGCATTCCAAGAGCGATCGCAACCTCTATCGCAGCAAGGAGGAAATCGAAGCCTGGCGCGAAAAGGATGCGATTCGCCGTCTCGAGAGCGAGCTGATCGCGCACGGCCGCTTCGACGAAGGCGAATTGCTCGCGATCGAACAGGCGGCGCAGAAGACGATCGACGATGCGCTGGAATTCGCCAAGGCGAGCCCCAACCCCGACCCGGCCCAGCTGACCCGCGACGTCTATGCCGACTGAGCTTGTCGTCCCCGAAGCCGGAACGCGAGAATTGTCGTACGCCGAGGCGATACGCGAAGGCTTGGCGCAGGCGATGCAGGCGGACGAGCGCGTCTTCCTTTTCGGCGAGGACGTGGGCGTGTATGGCGGCGCGTTCGGTGTGTCCGGCGACCTGTTCCACAAGTTCGGCCCCGAACGGGTGATCGATACGCCGATCAGCGAGCTGGGGATCGCCGGCGCGGCGGTCGGGGCCGCGATCACAGGCATGAAGCCGGTGCTCGAGCTGCAATTCTCGGACTTCGTGACCTTGGCGATGGAGCAGATCGTCAACCAGGCGGCAAAGATCCACTTCATGTTCGGCGGCAAGGCCACGGTGCCCATGGTCGTGCGGCTGCCGGGCGGATCGGGCACCGGAGCGGCAGCGCAGCACAGCCAGAGCCTCGAAGCCTGGTTCGCCCATGTCCCGGGCCTGAAAGTCGTGCAGCCGTCGACGCCGCACGATGCCAAAGGCCTGTTGCTGGCGGCGATCGACGATCCGAACCCGGTGCTGATCTTCGAGCACAAGCTGCTTTACAAGACGAAGGGCCCGGTGCCGGAAGAACCCTACCGCGTACCGATCGGCAAGGCGGCGGTCCGCCGCGCCGGGCGCGACTTGACGATCGTCGGCAGCTCGATCATGGCGATACGCGCCGTCGCAGCCGCCGCGCGCCTCGCCGGCGAGAACATCGACGCCGAGGTCATCGACCTGAGGTCGCTCCGCCCGATCGATCTGACGACGATCGCCGCCAGCGTGCGCAAGACGCACCGGCTGCTGATCGTCTACGAAGGCGTCAAGATCATGGGTATAGGCGCCGAGATTTCGGCGATGATCGCCGAGAGCGACGCGTTCGATTTTCTCGACGCGCCGATTGCGCGCCTCGGCGGCGCCGACGTTCCGCTGCCGTACAACCCGGTGCTCGAAAAGGCCGCGGTCCCGCAAGAGGACGACATCGTCGCCGCGGCGCGCCGCCTGGTGCGCGAAGGACGCGCCTGATGCCGATCGAAGTCATCCTGCCCAAGGTCGACATGGACATGGACGACGGGATCATTACCGAATGGAAGGTCGCGTCCGGCGATCGCGTGCGGCAGGGCCAGATCCTGTTCGATATCGAGACCAACAAGTCGGTGATGGAAGTCGAATCTCCGGCCAGCGGTGTCATTCGTGACCTGGCGCCGATCACCGGCGAGCCCGTTGCCGTCGGCACCGTCGTCGGCTGGATCGACGCCGACGCGGAGGCCGGGGCGTCGCTGGCCGCGGCCGCGGAGCGCACCAGGACGACGTCGCCATCCGCGGCAACAGCGGGTATCGATCACGCGACCAGCTCGGAGAAACGGGCGGCGTCAGTAGAAGGTGCGAGCGTCGCGCCATCGGACTCGATTCGCGCCACCCCGCTCGCTCGCCGTGCTGCGCGTATGCTAGACGTGAATCTTGCCGACGTCGCCGGATCCGGGCCGGCCGGTCGCATCGTCGAAAAGGACGTCGCCGCCCATGCCGGTCGAGCGCCTGAGAGTCCCGTTGCGAGCGACGATCGCCTCGTTCCGTTCAATCCGGTCCGACGCATTGTCGCGCAGCGTCTTACCGAAAGCGCGCAGCGCGCGCCGCATTTCTTCCTCACCGCGCAGATCGAAATGAGCGCGCTGCAGGCCGCGCTGCGCGGACCGCAGGGACTGCGCGCGGCGCCGGATCGTCCGCGTGCGAGCATGACGGTCGCGCTCGCGTATCTGGCCGGCCGCGTTCTGGCGCTGCACCCGCTGCTCAACGCCAGCATCGAAGGCGATGCGGTGCGCCTGCATGCCCGGATCAACATCGGCATCGCAATCGACGACCAGGGCGACTTGTTCGTCCCGGTGCTGCGCGACGCGAGTACGCATACGCTGGACGATCTCGCGCACGAGTTCGAGCGGCTACGCGCCGCGGTCCGTGCGCGTCAGATCGTGCCCGACGACATGCGCGGCGGCACGTTCACGATTTCCAATCTCGGCATGTATGGCGTCGATGCGTTCACGGCGATCATCAACCCGCCCGAAAGCGCGATTCTCGCGATCGGGCGCACGACCGACACGCCGGTCGGCCGCGACGGTCAGGTCGTGTTGCGTCCGATGGCCACTTTCACGCTGTCGTCGGACCATCGAATCGTCGACGGCGTAACCGCGGCGCGCTTCATCGCCGACTTGCGCGAGGCGATCGAGCATCCGGAAGGCCTGTCGTGATCTTTGTGGTCGTGGAAGCATGCCTGCCCGGCGGCGGAACAGTCGTTGCCGTGGCGGACGGCGGAAGGTATAAGAACGGGCGACGACACCGATCCGGTGTCGAACGGCATTTTCATCCTGGAGGAGCGATATGAATTACCTTTTGCGCGGCGTATTGCTCGCCGCGGCGCTGGTCTCAATGCTGGCGCCCCTGTCGGCGCAAGCGCAGGCCCCGAAGGGCAAGCTCGTGCTGTACACGTCGCAACCCGAGCGCGACGCAACGCAGACGACTGCGGCGTTCAAGCAGGCGTATCCCGGCGTGGAGGTCGAGGTATTTCGCTCCGGCACGACCGAGGTGATGGGCAAGCTTGCCGCCGAGTTCGCCGCCGGAGCGCCGAAGGCCGATGTGCTGCTGATCGCCGACGCGGCTAGCATGGAAGCGCTGAAAAAAGACGGCCGGCTGCTACCGTATCCGGAAGCCCGGGTCGCCGGGCTCGCGGCGGGCACTTACGACGCCGATCGCACTTATTTCGGCTCCAAGCTGATCACGACGGGCATCGCGGTCAACACCGCGGCCAAGAGCCGTCCGGCTTCCTGGGCCGATCTCGCCAAGCCGGAAAACAAGGGCCAGATCGCGATGCCGAGCCCGCTGTATTCGGGCGCCGCGGCAATCATGCTCGGCACGATGACCGCGCGTCCGGATCTCGGCTGGGCTTTTTTCGAAAAGCTCAAGGCTGACGAGGCGGTGGCGGTTCGCGGCAACGGCGCGGTGCTGACTGCCGTCGCGAGTGGGGAAAAGCCCTACGGCGTGCTGGTCGACTTCATGGCCTTCAACGCCAAGGCGAAGGGCTCGCCGATCGAGTTCATTTTCCCCGCTGAAGGCGTGCCCGCGGTGACCGAGCCGGTCGCGATGTTGAAGACAGCGCAGAATCCCGCTGCCGGGCGCGCATTCATCGACTTCATCCTGTCGGACGAAGGGCAGAAGCTCGCGCTGTCGATGGGCTACATCCCGGCCAAGGCGAGCGTAGGCATGCCGTCGTGGCTGCCGCCCGGAACGGTCATCAAGCTGATGCCGACCGACATCGGCAACGTGGTGCAGAACAACAGCGCCAATCTGAAGCGTTTTTCCGAGCTCTTCGGTAACTGACCCCGATCCGCCGGCGCGCCACGATGGCGGACACCGCAGGCTTGCGCGAGCGCGCCGAGGAGACCGCGCTATTGTGGGTGCTGGTCGCGATCGTCGCGATCCTGTCGCTGGTGCCGCTGGCCCGGTTGCTGTTCGAGGGCGTCGCACCCGGTGGCCGGTTCTCGACCGCCGCGCTGTCGAACGTTCTGTCGAGCGCCACGACCTGGACCGCGGCCCAGCACAGCCTGGTGACGGCATGCGGCGGCACGGCGCTGGCGGTGCTGATCGGCGCAACGGTTGCGGTGCTGGTCGCACTGACCGATATCCGCGGCCGCAACGCCTTTGTCTTCTGCTTCGTGCTGCCGCTGATGATCGCGCCGCAGGTCGTGGCACTCGCGTGGCTGCAGTTGTTCGGACCGTCGAGCACGCTGCTCAAGATGATCGGCCTCGCTCCGGCGATGGGCAGCCGCAACCCGCTCTACTCCGCGCATGGCATCATTCTGCTGCTGGGCGTTCAGTATGCGCCGCTGGTGTTCCTCACTTTGCGCGCGGGACTGCGCACCTTGCCGCAGGAGCTGCTCGAAGCGGGGCTCGCGGCGGGCGCGAAGCCGCCGACGATTCTGCGCACGATCGTCCTCCCGCTGATGACGCCGCCGCTGGTCGCAGGCATCGCGCTCTGCTTCGTCTCGTGCCTTGGCAACTTCGGCATTCCGGCGTTTCTCGGCATTCCGGGCAACTACCTGGTCCTGCCGACGCTGATCTACCAGCGACTGGCCGGCCTGGGGCCGAGCGTGCTGTCCGAGGTAGCCGTGCTGTCGTGCCTGATAGGCTTCATCGCCGTGCTGGGCATCTTTCTGCAGGACCTGATGCTGCGCCGGCGCGATTTTCGCATCACGACGACATCGAACGCGATGCGCCCGTTCGAGCTCGCACGCTGGCGTCCCGCCGTCGAGATCGCACTGTGGATTTTAACCATCGTCGTTCTGGTATTGCCGCTGGTCGCGCTGCTGTTGAGCTCGCTGGTGCCTGCGGCCGGCGTGCCGCTGACGGCGAAGTCCGCGACCTGGTCGAACTACGATTACGTGCTGTTCGATCATGCGGCCGCGAAGCGCGCTTTGGTCAACAGTTTCAGCCTGTCGGCGACGGCCGCCATCGTCATCGTCCTGGTCGCCGTTCCGCTCGCGTATTTCCTGGTCTGGCGCCGCTCGCGGCTTTTGCGCGTGCTGAACCTGGCCGCCGAGATGCCATACGCGCTGCCCGGCGTCGTGCTCGCGATCGCCGCCATTCTGGTCTTCCTGAAACCCCTGCCGGTGCTCGGGCTCACGCTGTACAACACCGTCTGGATCATCCTGTTCGGCTATCTTGCGCGCTTTCTCGTGCTGGGCCTGCGTCCGGTGATCGGCGGCTATTACCAGCTCGATCGCACGCTCGAGGAAGCCGCCCAGATCGCCGGCGCGCGTTTGTTGCGACGCCTGGCGACGATCATCCTGCCGCTGGTCGCTCCGATGGCGACCGCCGGCGCGCTGCTGGTGTTTCTCACCGCGTTCAATGAGCTGACGGTGTCGGCGCTGCTGTGGTCGTCCGGTGCCGAGACGCTGGGTGTCGTCGTATTTTCGTTTCAGCAGGGTGGCGACTCGACCTATGCCGCGGCGCTGGCGATGCTGACCGTCGCCGTGACGATCGCGCTGATGCTCTCGACTTTGCTCACCGGCAAGCCCGCAAGGGGTGTGCTGCCATGGCGCGACTGATCGTCGATTGCGTCACCAAGACGTTCGGCGCGCTGCACGCGCTCGACCAGGTCTCGCTCGACGTCGGCGACGGCGAGTTCATGGCGATTCTGGGGCCGTCCGGTTGCGGAAAGACGACTTTGCTGCGGCAGATCGCCGGTTTCGACAAGCTCGACGGCGGCCGCATCGTCATCGGCGAAACAGTCGTCTCGACCGTCACGCAGCACGTGCCGCCCGAGCGGCGCCGCATCGGCATCGTCTTCCAGTCGTACGCTCTGTGGCCGCACATGACGGTCGCCGAGAATGTCGCATATGGCTTGACGGTCGCCGGCGTGCGCGACCCGGAACGCACGCGGCGCGTCGACGCCGCACTGACGCTGGTCGAGCTCGAAGGCTACGCCGAGCGCCGACCCTCGATGCTGTCGGGCGGGCAGCGCCAGCGCGTGGCGCTCGCACGCTGCCTGGTCACCGAGCCTTCGCTGGTGCTGCTCGACGAGCCGCTGGCGAACCTCGACGTGCATCTGCGCGCTTCGATGGAAGAAGAATTCGCCCGCTTCCACGCGCGCACCGGGACGACGATGGTGTACATCACGCACGACCAGGCCGAAGCGATGGCGCTGGCCGACCGCATCGCGGTGATGGACCGTGGCAGGCTGCTGCAAGTCGCCACGCCATCGCAACTCTATCGCGAGCCGGCTGACGCGTCCGTTGCGGCATTTATCGGCGAGGGCATCGTCGTACCTGCGGAAGTCATCGACGTCGACAGCAGAGGACGCTGCCGTGTCGACCTGTTCGGCTTGAGCGTCAGGATGCGTTGCCCGCTCGCGCAGACGCCGACGCGCGCTGCGCGCGTCTGCCTGCGCGCCGCGAACCTGGCCATCGTCGGCGCCGGGGTGCCCGGTATCGGCGCTCGCGTCGTTCGCTCCGTCTACCAGGGCGGCCACTTCCGGGTCGAAGCGCAGCTCGACCATGCCGACGGCGTGCTCGTGCACCTGGCGGCGGCCGAGCCCTGCCGGCTCGCACCCGGCGACGCAATACGCATCGGCATCGACGACGGATGGGTCCTTCCTGAAACCGGCGAGATCGTCGATTCGACCGCGCCGGAGTCGGCTGATAGCCGTCGCTTCGACGGCGGCACAGTCGCGACCGGCGCGGACGGCTAAAGGCTCATGCGGCTGCATCTGTATGGAGGCTTCGGCGAAAAGGGCCGCACCTGCCTGGGTGTCGAAGTAGACGGCTATCGATTGCTGCTCGATGCCGGCGTGAAGACCAGCGCACGCGGCGCCGATTATTACCCGGCGATCACGACGGACGAGCTCGGCGCGACCGACGCGATCGTCATCACGCATGCCCACGAGGACCACGTCGCGGCATTGGGCTGGTGCATAGCGGGTGGGTTTCGCGGCCGCCTGCTGATGACCGCCGAGACCGGACGCGAAGTCGATCTGTTTCTCGAAGCCTATGCCGACGCCTCGCATCGCGGCGCTGCGCGCGAGTTCGCGCGGGAGGAGCTGCCGGTCGGCGCTTCAACCGCGCTCGGGCCGCTGCAATTGATCGCCGGCCGCTCTGGACACGTGTCCGGCGGCGTCTGGTGCACCGTCGCCGACGGCCGTCGCACCCTCGGCTATTGCGGCGACGTCGTTCCGGCAAGCGAGGTGTTCGCGATGGATCCGCTGCCGCGCTGCGACGCCGTCGTACTCGACGCCTCGTACGGCGATGACGACGTGACCGCCCATCAGCGCGCGAAAGACGTGCGCGACTGGGTGCTCGCGCACAGCCAGGGCTGCGTGTTGCCGACGCCGCTCAGCGGACGCTCGGCCGAGCTCTTGGCGATCGCGCCGGGAGCGATCGCTTTGTCACACGGCATGCGTCAAGCATTGCAGCTGCAGATCGCCGATCCCGCATGGCTCGCCGGTCGGGCGGCCGAGCGACTTTCGCAGAGGCTCGAGCTTGCGGCCGACTGGCAGACGGGGTCGCGACTGCCGCGCGCCGCGCTGATCTGCCACGATGGCATGGGCATCGCCGGTCCGTCACGCGAAGTTTTGCGTCTCGCCGCCGCCGATGCTCATCCGGTGCTTTTCACCGGCCATCTTCCAGCAGACAGCCCGGGAGAGCGCATGCTCGCCGCCGGCCAGGCGACGTGGCTGCGTCTGCCGACGCATCCGACCTTGTCGGAGAACACCGCAATCGTCGCTGGCAGTGCGGCGAAAATCGTACTCGGTCATTCGTGCGACCGTGAAGCGCTCGAGCAGCTGAAGCGGCACATTCCCCGCCTGCGTGCCGATCTTGCGACCGGCGACCGGCTCGAGCTCTGACGAACGGGCATCGTGCGCATTCTCGTCGGCAACGATGACGGCATCTCGGCACCCGGCCTCGCCGATCTGGCCAGCGCCGCGGCAACGCTCGACGCTGAATTGTGGATCGTCGCCCCCGAGCGCAAATGGACGGCGGCAAGCCATCAACTCTCATTCGACCAGGATCTCGTGCTCTCGCAGGTCGGCGAGCGCGCCTATGCGTGCTCGGGATCGCCGGCCGATTGCGTCGTCGCCGCCATGACGGTGCTGTTCGCCGACGGACCCAGGCCCGATCTGGTGCTCGCCGGCATCAACGACGGCCGCAACGTTGCCGAGGACATTGCCTATTCCGGCACGATGGCGATCGGGCGCGAATCGGCTTTCTGGGGCGTGCCGGCGATCTCGATCTCACGGGTGAAAAATGCGCTGCGCGCGAGCGGCGACGACGCGGCGCTGCGTGCGCTGCTGCGGACGCTGTGGGATACCCGCGGCGAATGGGCGGGCGACGGCCGCTGGCTCGGCGTCAACCTGCCTGCGGCGCTGCCGGCGACTATCGTACAGGCGACCATCGGTCACGACAAAATCGCTTCCGCCAGCGATGTCATCCAACGCACGGCCGACCGCATCCACTACCGTTTGCGTCGCGGGCGCGCCCACACCTCGGCCGCCGGCGACGAAAATGCCGCGATCGACGCCGGCAACATCGTCGTCGTGCGGCACGGCTGGGCCGAAACGACGGTGCTTCCCGAAGACCTCGTCGCCTGCTGGAATCGCGCGCTGCGCTGAACGCTGCTTGCGACTTCGCACATCGGGTCACTCGAGCGGCGTCAGCGCCGCATGCACCGGAGGGTCCCGCCAATAGCGCCGTTCGCGCTCGCGTTCGAGACTCGGCGTCAACGATCCGCCATCGCCAAAGGTAAAGATCAGCGCCCCGTCGTAGTCGGTGCGATAGCTGCGAATGCCGGCGGTCGCGTACCGTGCGACGATTTCGGGCCGCGGATGCCCGAAGCGATTGCGATAACCGGGCGTATACACGGCGACCGCCGGATGCGCGGCCGTGATGAACGCGGGTGTCGACGACGTGCGGCTTCCGTGATGCGGCACGATCAGCAGGTCGGAGCGCAGCAAGGTCGCGTCGCGCGCGAGCATTGCGGACTCGGCGCGCGCCTCGATGTCGCCGGTCAGGAGCATGCTGCCGCCTGCGCCACTTACCCGGAGCACGCACGAGAGGTCATTGGTCTTGATCCGCGGCTCGAGATAGGTCGCGTCGAACGGATAGAGCGTGGCGAATTCCACCCCGTCCCAGATCCAGCGTGCTCCGGCGAGACAGCGCCCCACCGATGCGCCGCGTGCCCGCTGCGCGCCGACAATGGCATTCTGCTCGGGCAGCGAAGAGACAAGCCAGCCGACCGGCACCGTCTGCAACAGCGACAGCGCACCACCGCTGTGGTCGCTGTCCTGATGACTGACCACCAGCGCATCGAGTGCGCGTATGCCGGTCGCGCGCAGCATCGGCGCGATGATGCGATTTCCCGCATCGGCGGTATCGTTGTAGCGCGGCCCGGTGTCATAAAGCAGCGCATGCGCGTGCGTTTGCACCAGCACGGCGAGGCCTTGTCCGACATCGAGCACCGTCACGCGAAACGCTCCGGGCACCGGCGGCTGCGGAACGACGATGAACAGCGGCGCAAGCCACGCCAGTCCGAGCATGCGAGCAGGAATGCCGCGAGGTGCCAGCAGCCACAAGACGCCGATCGCGCCGGCGAGCGCCGTCCACAGCGGCGGTGCGTGCTGCTGCCAGACCGCGGCGGGCAAGCCACTCAGGATTTCGAGCAGCAGCGAGAGCCAGGCGAAGACCTGGTGGGCGATTAACAGCAGCCCATCCCACGGCAGCGCGATCGACGCCAAAGTCAGCGGCACAACGATGAAGGTCACGACCGGAATCGCCACGGCGTTGGCCAACGGCGAGACGATCGACACTTGCTGGAACAGCACCAGCATCAGCGGAACCAGGCCGAGCGTGATCGCCGCTTGCGCGCGCACGGCGGCGCGCCAGGTCGCGATGGGACCCATGCGTCCGACGCCGGTGTAGAGCAGCAGCCCCACTGCGCCGAACGACAACCAGAAACCGGGAGTCAGGCACGCCCAGGGGTCGTAGGCGAGGACGACCGCAAGCGCCCACAGCCACACGACTGACGCAGTGCCCGGCCGAGCGAGCCAGAGCCCGATCGCGGCCACGGTCAACATGTACAGCGTGCGCTGCGCCGGCACGGCAAAACCGGCCAGCAGCACGTAGCCGAACGCAGCCACCACGCCGGCGATCGCCGCGGCTTTGCGTGCCGGCAGCCGCAGGGTCAGCGCGTGGCGTCGTTTCCATGCCCAGAACACGAGCGCGCCGATCAGCGTCGCGAAAAACGTGACATGCAGTCCCGAGATGCTGATCAGATGCCCGATGCCGGTACGGTTGAACAGCAACCACTGCGCCGATGGAATTGCGCGCTCGTCGCCGATCGCCAGCGCAGCGATCACGCCGGCGTACGGGCGGTTCTCGAGCGCGCGCAGAATGCGATCGCGTATCGCCTCGCGGGCGTGCGCGACGTGGTCTTCTGCCCGGCCGGCAAACGCATCGAGCCGGCGATTGGCGTCGTCGTTGCGCACATAGCCGGTGGCGCGCAGATTGTTGACCAGCAACCACGCTTCCACGTCGAAGCCATGCGGGTTGACGGTTCCGTGCGGGCGCTTCAGCCGGACCGCGACCGACCAGCGCTCGCCGGCGTGCAACACAGGCTCGTCGACAGACGCTGCGCCCACCGCGACGCTGCTGTACCAGGCAAGCGACACACGGGACGGCACGCTGGCTTCGGGCGGGATGACGCTCTCGACGGCGAAGGCGAAACGTGTGCCGCGATCAGTCGACTGCGGCAACTCGTCGATTACCCCGACAAGGCGGACATCGCGACCCTCCCACGCGGGAGGCAGCGCGTCGGCGAGCCGAAGCTCGGCGCGCCACGCGGCGTAGAAAAAGCCGCAGCTGCCGGCGGCGAGCGCGAGAACGGCGACTGCGTATCGCGTGCGGCCAGCGAGCAGGTACCACGACAGCATGAACAATGGAATGCAAAGCGCAAGATACGGCTCAGGCAGCGATGGCTGCATTTGCAGCACGACGACGCCGAGCGCGAAGGCCAGCAGAGCGATCTGCAACGGCAAGACAAGTTCCCGACGATGCGGCGTGCGCCGAATGCGTCAGTCTAGCCAGAGGTCGACCGTCCGATGATCGGCCGGATGGATGAGGCGCAGTGCAATGCGACCAATCCTGACTCATCGGCCCGCACAGCGGAGGCTAGCGCAATTCCCTTCTTGCCCGCATGCGCAGCGCAATCGCGACCAGCGCGAGCCCGCAGATCGCGAGCGGCACGAATGCCATCGCCGGCACCCCGCTCACGTCCCAGGCCGCGCCGCTGACGACGGCGATCGCCACGCCGCCGCCGTAGCTCAGCGTGAACGTGCCTGCCGAGGTGCGCGCGACATCGTCGGGCGGGCAGAGCAGCGCCGGCAGGGTCAGCCCGACGATCAGCGCAGCGGCGTCGGAAAACCCGAGCAATGCCGCCCAGACGATCGTCGCCGGTCCGACCATCAACGTGAGTCCCGCGATCGACAGCAGCGAGAGCAGGCCCGATGCCAGAAAAGGCCACGCCTTGCGCTCGAGTCTCTCGGCGAACGCCAGCAGCAGCAACGACGCCGGCAGCTGGCCGAAATTGAGCGCGGTGAGCGCGCCGCTGATCAGGTCCGGCCGGCCCGCACTGATCAGGTAGATCGGGATGAAGGCGTTGGCGCTGAAGTAGATCGCGTTGATGCAGCAGAACAAGCCTCCGAGACGCCAGACCAGCGATTTGTGCCAGTCGGGAAGCCACCGCCGCGGCATCGTCGCGGGCGCGTCGCGCAGCGCGCTGCTGCGCGGCGCGCCGGCGTAGACGACGACCGCGATCACCGCGATCGGCGCCGACCACGCGACCAGCGACATCCGCCAGTCGCCGCCGACCCACGGCAGCACATAGGGAATCGTCAGCAGCACCGGAAAGATCTCGCCGACGAGAAGGCCGTTGGTATAGATCGCCGTGCCGAGGCCGATGCGCGACGGAGTCCATAGTCGAACGGCCGCCGGCATGATCGGCTGCATGATCGCAATGCCGGCCGACATGACGATCGTCGTTGCGAACAGGATCGCGAAATCGGTCGCGAGTCCGCGCAGAGCGGAGCCGATGGCGACCAGCAGCAAGCCGCCGACCAGCGCGGTGGTAACTCCCAGCCGCGCGACCAGCAGCGATCCCGCCAGCGCAGCGATGGCGAACAACGCAGGCGGAATGCTGGAGAGGAGGCCGACCTCGGTCGCGCTCAAGGCGAAGTCGTCGCGGATCATCGCCAGTACCGGCGGCACGGCGAGGATCGTCAACCTCAAACCGATGCCGGCGAGCCAGAGCAGCATCAGCGCCACGGGAAGCCTATGGCGCCAGGAGTGTGGTTCGTTGGGCATCGTGTCGGTGGCGTCGCCGCATTATCGCCGAGGCGGGGGTCAGCGGAGTGCGCGGCGGCGTCGCCTTTCTGCTCGCGATGGCGCAAAAAAGGCTTCGGCCGGCGCGGGCTTTCACTGCCCGGGCCGGCCGAAGCCGGATGACGTTATTCAGTCGATCAGTTCTTGGCTGCGGCCTGGGCCAGCATTTCCTGGATCTTGGCGTCGAACTGCTCGTACGGCATCGCACCGACCATGCGCACGCCCACCAGCTTGCCGTCCACGACGCGGCCGAGCACGAACGACGGCGTTCCGTTGACGCCGGCCGCCATGCCTTCGGCGATGTCCTTGTCGATTGCCGCCTTGTACTTGTCCGCGGCGATGCACGACTGGAACTTGGCGACATCCATTTTCACGTTAGCCGCATAGCTGTTGATCTTGTCCTGCTGCAGCTGGCTCGCGTTGACGATCATCGCATGCCGCAGTTCCCAGAATTTTCCCTGCTCGGCCGCGCATCGCGCCGCGTAGGCGCTGCGCCGCGCGTTCTCGTGGAAGTCGAGAGGGAAATCGCGGCTGACAAAGCGGACCTTGCCGCTGTCGATGTAATTGGTCTTGATCTGCGGATACGCCGCGTTGTGGAACTGCTGGCAGAACGGACACTGGTAGTCGGTGTATTCGACCAGGACCAGCGGCGCGTTGGCCTTGCCCTCGCTCAAGCCGCCGGCCGGGAAGGCGAAGCTGACCTTGTCGTCGGGCGCCGGCGCGGGTTGGCCTGCGCCCTGACCGCCGCCCTGCTCGACCGCCTTGCGGATCGCCTTGAGCTCATCGAGGATCTGCTGCGCCTGCTCGCTGGTAATGCCTTCGGCGTGCGCCGGAATCGCGCCTGCCACAAAAGCGGCGGCCAACGCGAGCGCGGCGATGGTGCGCCAGGATTTGATCAACATTGCCTTGCCTGCCTTCCTTTGAGTTATCGACGTCCGGGCCGGGTTCAGGGAAACTGAGCCCGCCTCAAGATTGGCCGCCATCATAGGGCGCGAGCCCGGCATCGTCGCGACGGCCCGATGTGAGGCATTTGACGAAGAATGAACGGTTGGCGACGATCGTGCCCGCTTACGCGCAGCGTCAGGTTTGGCGGGCCGCCGTCACCTCTCTACGCGGCCATAACACCATCTGCGTGCAGCGGAACAGCGCTATTTTCTTGCCGGAGCCGCGATCGCGCACGACGGCATCCCACACCTGGGTCGCATTACCCAGGTGAACCGGCGTCGCGACGCAGGCTAGTGTGCCGGCGCGGGCGGTCCCGAGAAAATTGCTCTTGAGCTCGATGGTCGTAAAGTTGTCGGCGCCGGCCGGCAGATGCGCGAGGCAGCCATAGCCGCATGCGGTGTCAGCCAGCGCGATGACCGTCGCTGCGTGCAGGTAGCCATTCGGCGCGAGGAGCTCGGCGCGGATGTCGAGCTCGGCGTCGACTTCTCCTTCAGTCACGGCGGTGAACCGCACGCCGATCAGCCCCGGCAGGAAGCCTTTGCCGCGTTGCGCGAGCTGTTCGAGTGTGATGCCGGCGCGCAAGCTCAACACGTTCCCCTTTTTGTTGCGATGACCGCGTAGCCTACAGCCGCTGCTCGACCCAGCCCCGCACACTGGCAAGCGCCGCGGGCAGTGCGGCGGCGTCGGTGCCTCCCGCCTGTGCCATGTCGGGCCGGCCGCCGCCCTTCCCGCCGACTTGGGTGGCGACGTGGTTGACCAGATCACCCGCCTTGATTCTCGCCGTCAGATCCGATGTAACCCCGGCGATCAGCGTCACCTTGCCGCCCTCGGTCGAGCCCAGCACGATGGCGGCCGACTTGAACCGACCTTTCAACTGGTCGAGCGTTTCGCGCAGAACCTTGGCATCGGCACCTTCGATCGTCGCGGCGAGCACGCGGATCGGTCCGCCATGGCCGTTGACTTCGACCGCCTGCGCCGACAGGTCGCCGCCCTGGCTCGACGCGAGCCTGCCCTTGACGCGTGCAAGCTCCTTTTCCATCGCGCGCACGTTGTCCTGCATCTGCTGGATTTTGGCCGTGATGTCGCTTGGCGACGCCTTGAGGCTGCGCGCCGCTTCATTCAGTTTTGCCTCGATCTCGTGCGTGTAGGCGAGCGCGCCTTCGGCGGTCACAGCTTCGACCCGGCGTATGCCGGCGGCGACGCCCGATTCGGACACGATCTTGAAAAAGCCGATGTCGCCGGTGCGCGCGACGTGCGTGCCGCCGCAGAGCTCGGTCGAGAAGTCGCCCATGCTCAGCACTCGGACCTCGTCGCCGTATTTCTCGCCGAACAGCGCCATCGCGCCTGAACGAATCGCCTCGTCGTACTTCATCAGCCGCGCTTCGACTGGGTAGTTGGCCCGGATCGCGCGGTTGACCAGCGATTCGACCGTGCGGATTTCGATCTCAGTCATCGGCTGCGGATGCGAAAAGTCGAAGCGCGTGCGATCCGGGTCGACCAGCGAGCCTTTTTGCTGGACGTGATCGCCGAGCACTCTGCGCAATGCCGCGTGCATCAGGTGCGTCGCCGAATGGTTCCAGGCAGAACGCGCGCGTGCATCGGCGTCGACCGACGCAAGCACGGTGTCGCCGATCTTGATCTCGCCGGTCTTGACCTCGCCGTGATGGCCGAAGACGTCGGGCTGGATCTTTTGCGTGTCGTGAACGGAGAAGAGGGTCAGGCACGCTCCGGTGCGCGAGATCTCGCCGCGATCGCCGACCTGGCCGCCGGACTCCGCGTAAAACGGCGTGCGATTGAGAACGACCACGCCCTCTTGCCCGGCAGAAAGCGCATCGACCGCGCTGCCGTCGCGGTAGAGCGCAACCACCCGGCTTTCCTCGGACAGCGTGTCGTAACCGTCGAACAGCGTCTTGGCGCCGGCATAGCTCAAGCCTCCGGTCGACTTGAAGCTGGACGCGGCGCGTGCGCGGCCGCGCTGCTTTTCCATCGCGGCGTCGAATCCTGCCTGGTCGACCGCGACGCCGCGCTCGCGGCATACGTCGGCGGTGAGGTCGAGCGGAAAGCCGTAGGTGTCGTACAGCGTGAATGCGGTTTCGCCGGGCAGCACTTTCGAGCCGGACTTGCGCGCTTCGGCGAGCGCCGCCTCCAGTATTTTCATCCCGTTCTCGAGCGTCTCCGCGAAGCGCTCCTCCTCGGCCTCCAGCACCTGTGCGACGTATCTTTGCTTATGCGGCAGCTCGGGATAGGCATCGCCCATCAGGCGCGAGAGCTCCGGCACCAGCTTGTGGAAAAAAGGCTTCTGCTGCCCGAGCTGATAGCCGTGGCGGATCGCGCGCCGGACAATCCGGCGCAACACGTAGCCGCGGCCTTCGTTGCCCGGAATCACGCCGTCGACGATCAGGAAAGCGCAGGCACGGATGTGGTCGGCGATGACCCTGAGCGAGGGCGAGGTGAGATCCGCGGCGCCAGTGAGCGCCGCGGCCGCCTTGATCAGGTCGCGGAACAGGTCGATGTCGTAGTTGCTGTGCACATGCTGCAGGACGGCGGCAAGGCGCTCGAGGCCCATGCCGGTATCGACGCAAGGCTTGGGCAGCGGCGTGAGCTTCCCTTGCGCGTCGCGATCGAATTGCATGAAGACCAGGTTCCAGATCTCGATGTAACGGTCGCCCTCGGCGTCCGCCGAGCCCGGCGGGCCGCCGGCGATTTCAGGGCCGTGGTCGTAGAAGATCTCGCTGCACGGTCCGCAGGGTCCGGTCTCGGCCATCTGCCAGAAATTGTCCGAAGCGTACGGCGCGCCCTTGTTGTCACCGATCCGCACGATGCGCTCGCGCGGCACGCCGATCTCGTCCGCCCAGACGTCGTAAGCCTCGTCGTCGGTCTGATAGACGGTGACCCACAACTTGTCCGACGACAGCCCGTAAACGCTGGTCAGAAGATCCCACGCATACTTGATGGCCTCGCGCTTGAAGTAATCGCCGAACGACCAGTTGCCGAGCATCTCGAAAAAAGTGTGATGCCGGGCCGTGTAGCCGACGTTCTCGAGGTCGTTGTGCTTGCCGCCGGCGCGCAGGCAGCGCTGGACATCGGCGGCGCGGACGTAGCTGCGCGTCTCGGTGCCGAGAAACACATCCTTGAACTGGACCATGCCGCTGTTGGTGAACAACAAGGTCGGGTCGTTCGCCGGAACGAGCGGAGCCGACGGAACGATCGTGTGCCCGTTCGCGGCGAAGTAATCGAGAAACTTGCGGCGGATGTCGTTGGCTTTCATCGCGGCAATGCTTGCGGCGCGGCACGGCGATCCAAGCCGGACCCGGCGACCCGCTGAAAATTCAATATGTTAGCACAGGAATGCCCGTGCCGCCGACGTCAGCCCGCGAGGGTCTTCAGCATCTTGAAAATGGCCGAGAGCTCGAAGCCGCGCGACTGTAAAAAGCGGATCTGTCGGGCCTTTTCGCGATCGTTTGCCGGGGGCGTCCCGAAGCGGCGCTGCCACACCGCAAGCATCGCGGCTTCGTCCCCGACCGGCGCATCGTCGAGCGCGCCGTCGATCACCTCGCCGCTTACGCCCTTGCGCTTGAGCTCGCCGCGAATGCTTCGACGGCTGTAGCTTCCCGACTTCTGCGCGACCAGCGCGTGCGCAAAGCGCTCGTTCGACAACAGACCCTGCGACGAAAGCTCGTCGAGCACTGCGACGACTTCGTCGCGCACCGCCCCCTTGGCGATCAGGCGCTGCTCCAGATCATCGCGCGCATACTCGCGCCTCGCCAGCAGGCGAACTGCCTGCGCCTTGAGCGAGACTGGTCTGCCCGCTCTCAAAGATTTGGGCGCTACGCGTCCGCGGCCTGTGCCGGACGGGGCGAGCCGGCGACCGGCACGCCGACGACCGTGCGGATCTTCGCCTCGATCTCGGCCGCGATGTCCTGATGCTCGCGCAGCCATTCGCGCGTGTTGTCCTTCCCCTGGCCGATCTTGTCGCCGTTGTACGCATACCACGCGCCGGATTTCTCGATGACGTTGTGGGTGACGCCGAGCTCGATGATCTCGCCTTCCCGCGAAATGCCTTCGCCGTAAAGGATGTCGAACAGCGCCTCGCGAAACGGCGGCGCGATCTTGTTCTTGACGACCTTGACTCGCGTCTCGTTGCCGACGACTTCCTCGCCGCGCTTGATCGAGCCGATGCGGCGGATGTCCAACCGCACCGACGCATAGAACTTCAGCGCGTTGCCGCCGGTCGTGGTTTCCGGGTTGCCGAACATGACGCCGATTTTCATACGGATCTGGTTGATGAAGATCACCAGCGTGTTGGCGCGCTTGATATTCCCGGCGAGCTTGCGCAACGCCTGGCTCATCAGCCGTGCCTGAAGGCCGGGCAACTGGTCGCCCATCTCTCCTTCGATCTCCGCCTTGGGCACCAGCGCCGCGACCGAGTCGATGACGATGACGTCGACGCCGCCGGAGCGAACCAGCATGTCGGCGATTTCGAGTCCCTGCTCGCCGGTATCGGGCTGCGAAATAAGCATCTCGCCGACATTGACGCCGAGTTTCCCCGCGTAGACCGGATCGAGCGCGTTTTCCGCGTCGATGTAGGCAGCGGTGCCGCCGGCCTTCTGCACCTGCGCGACGACCTGCAGGCACAAGGTGGTCTTGCCCGATGACTCGGGCCCATAGATCTCGACGACCCGCCCGCGCGGCAAACCGCCGACGCCCAGCGCGATGTCGAGGCCAAGCGACCCGGTCGAGACCACCGACAGGTCGTTCTGGACCTGGGCCTCGCCCATTTTCATGATCGAGCCCTTGCCGAACTGCTTTTCGATCTGGGCCAGCGCGGCGCTAAGCGCCTTGCTCTTGTTGTCGTCCATGGCATTCATTCCATTGGATTTAACCAGGCTTACGTTGCTCATCGCGGTCTCTCTGGTGGCGCTCCGCCAAGCGGCGAAGGATGAGAGCATTATGGCATAGAACGATCGTTCGATAAAGCTTTCTTACGACCTAAACCAGCCGGTCGACCAGGCCCTGCAAGGCGATCGCCACCGAGGCGGCGCGTACGGCTGCCCGGTCCCCGTCCAACCGGCGGGGCAGCGCCTCGACGCCCTGCGGCCCGGCCCAGGCAAACCAGACGGTTCCTACCGGCTTGGCGGGACTGCCCCCCGCCGGGCCGGCGACCCCCGTCACCGCAACCGTCCATTGCGCCCCGCTCGCGGCCATCGCCCCCTGTGCCATCGCCTTTACGGTCTCTTCGCTGACCGCGCCATGGCGCGCGATGATCTCGGGATCGACACCCAGCTGCTCAATCTTGGCACGGTTCGAATAGGTGACAAAGCCCCGCTCGAACCAGCCCGAACTCCCGGCGATGTCGGTGATCGCCCCGGCGACCAATCCACCGGTGCACGATTCCGCTGTCGCCAGCATTACCTGACGGCGCAGCGCCAGCTCGCCCAGGCGCGCGGCCAGCGCCTGGATGTCATCGTCGTTCGGCGGCGATGTCGCTTTCAATGCTGTTCGCCCTGTCGCGCCCGGTACCAGTAGTCGTACGCGGTGTCGAAGCCGAACCGCCTGTAGAGCGCGAGCGCGGCAGCATTTTGCGCCGTGACCTGCAAGTAGGCGGTCCGGGCGCCGCGCCGCTGCGCATCCGCCAGCAGCGCCCCGACGACTGCGCGTCCCAAGCCTTGCCCGCGCAACGAAGGGGCGGTGTGCACGGCGAACAATCCGACGTGATCCTCTTCGACTTTCGCCAGCCCGCAGGCGACGACCTCGTCGCCGCGGCGCACCAACGCACCGATCTGCGGCAACGGATAGTTGGCCGCGCGGTCGAGCAGCCGCGGCAGCGCTTCGCTTGCGATGCCGAGCAGTGCTCGCGTGGCCTCGACCCATGCCATCATCGCGACGAGCTCGACCTCCACCGCCGGCGCGGGCAAGGCTATAGCCGCGGCAAGACCGGCGCGCAGGACCAGCGTGCGCTCGAATTCGCTCCAGCCACGCTCGGCGAGGAACGCATCGAGCCCCACGGGCTGCGCGAACGGCAGCATGCGAAAGATCGCCGGCAAGCCGGCGGTCCGATAGAAGTCGGTGCAGTACGCAAGCTTTTGCTCGAGCGGAAGCGACGATCGATAAGTCGGGTTGATGCAACGCAGACGCTTGGTCGGACCGGCGCGGTGACCGAGAAGCCACCCGTCGTAAAGCAGCGACTGGAAGGCGCCGGAGGCATTGAGCGCCATTTCCTCGAGCCGGCGTGCCTCAGCGCGCCGCCCGGAACGGCCGCTCATCCGAATGTCCGTTGCCACAGCGCGATCGCCAGCAGCGTGTACCCGGCGGCGACCAGGTCGTCGGCCATCACACCGATTCCGTGATGCCATTCGCGGTCGATCAACCCCGCCGGCGGCGGCTTGACGATGTCGAACAGCCGGAACAGCAGGAACGCAAAGGCCTGGTACACCGGCTCGGCGCCGACGAAGTAGAGAACGCCGAGGAAGGCGACGACCTCGTCCCAGACGATCGCGCCGTGATCGGATGCCCCCAGATCGCGCCCAGTGCGGTCGGCAGCCCAGACGCCGATCGCGAAGGCGACGACGACGGCGATCGCGTAACCGACGTCGTTGACCGTCGCGCGCAGCAGCGCGTCGAGCGGCAGCGCGAGCAGCGTGCCGACGGTGCCCGGAGCGATCGGCGAGAGCCCGGTCCCGAAACCGAGCGCCACCAGGTGCGCCGGATGCGCGAGCATGAAACGCAAGGTCGGCGTTTTTTTCATCGACGCACTGGCCCCAGTCACGGCGCGAAATGGTCGAACGCGCGCGGCAGCGGCTCGAGTGCGCGCCCGCTCGCATCGCGGACCTCCAACCCTGCACGTTGCGCCGTAGCGATGCCTATTCGCGTCAGCGGCAGGCCGAGCTTGTCACCGATGGCCGCGATGCGGGCATCGCGCGCCCGCGGCGCCGTGAAGCAGAGCTCGTAGTCGTCGCCGCCCGCCAGCAGGCATTGCAGCGCGATCGCGCGATCCGCGCCGCCGAGCTGTCGCTCGAGCGCGGCCGAGCGCGGCAGCGCATCGAGATCGATCGTGGCGCCGATCCTGGAAGCGCTGAGCACGTGGCCCAGATCGCCGACCAGGCCGTCGGACACATCGATCGCGGCGCTGGCGATGCCGCGCAGCGCGAGGCCCAGCGTAACGCGCGGGGCAGGACGCGCCAGCGCGTTCTCGCAGGCTGCAAGATCCGCGCCTTCGAGCCGGATCCTGCCCAGCTGGTGCGCGATCGCCAGCGCCGCATCGCCGAGCTTGCCGGAGACCCAGATCGAATCGCCGCCGCTCGCTCCGCTGCGACGCAACGCTTTCCCGGCGGGAACTTCGCCGAGCACCGTGACGCAAAGATCGCGCGGACCGCGCGTCGTGTCGCCGCCGACGAGATCGACGGCATGCTCATCCGCCAGCGCGAAAAATCCGCGCGCGAACGCCGCCAGCCAGGCTTCGTCGACCGAGGGCAGCGCACACGCCAACAGCGCCCAGCGCGGCGTCGCACCCATCGCCGCCAGATCCGACAGGTTGACTGCCAGCGTCTTGTGGCCGAGTGCCTCGGCTTCCGTGCCCGGGAAAAAATGCCGGCCCTCGACGAGCATGTCGACCGACGCGGCGATTTCGAAACCGGGCGATGGCGCGATCAGCGCCGCGTCGTCGCCGACGCCGAGCACGGCGTTGCGCGCCGGGCGCCGGAAATACCGCTCGATGAGCTCGAATTCGGTCAACCGGCTTCCGCCGCGCGCGCAGTCGCCGCCAGCTTGTCGAGCACGCCATTGACGTATTTGTGCCCGTCGGTGCCGCCGTAGGCCTTCGCCAGCTCGACCGCTTCGTTGATCGCTACCTTGAACGGCACGTCAGGCGCATGGAGCAGCTCCCATGCGCCGATCGTGAGAATGCTCTTTTCGATCGGCGAGACTTCGCCCGGCTTGCGGTCGAGATACGGCGCGTAGGCGCTCTGCAGCGCATCGTACTCGGCGGTGACGCCCTGCCACAGCCGGTCGAACAGCTTGTTGTCGCAGCGGGCGAAGCCGGCGCTTTCGGCGAGCTGGCCGCGGATCGCCGCCGGGTCGTTGCCCGAGAGCAGCCACTGGTACAGACCCTGCAGCGCAAATTCGCGCGCCCGGCGGCGCGGACTACTGCTCATCGATTGCGTCGAGCAGGTTCGCCATCTCCAGCGCGGCCAGCGCGGCGTCGCGTCCCTTCGCATCGGCACGTTCGGATGCTTGTGCCTCGGTATCGGTGGTCAGGATGCCGTTGCCGATCGGGATGCCGAACTCGAGCTGCACGCTCGCGACCCCCGTAGCCGATTCGTTGGCGACGATCTCGAAATGATAGGTGTCGCCCCGGATGACGGCGCCGAGCGCGACCAGCGCATCGTAATCGCCGGTCTGCGCCATCCGTTGCAGCGCCAGCGGCGCCTCCAGCGCGCCGGGTACGGTCGCGATGGTGATCGCCGAGTCGGCCACACCCGCCTCGGCGAGCGCGCGCTGTGCACCCACCAGCAGCGCATCGCCGATCGCGGGATTGAAGCGCGACAACACGATGCCGACGCGCAAATGTCCGGCGCGGCTGCTCGGAGCGATTCTGCGAATCGGCATCGAAGTCGTGGCCCGTCAGAAGCGCGCGGCGACGCGGTCGCGCGGCGCGGTCAGGACGACGCGGCGCGAGGCGGAAACTCCTCGTAGCCGGTGACGGCAAGATGGAATCCGGCCATGCTGGGCATCTTGCGCGGGCGCGCCAGCAGACGCATCTTGCCGACATTCAGGTCGCGCAGGATCTGCGCGCCGATGCCGTAATTGCGCAGGTCCATCTTGCTCTCGACGCGCGGCTGGTCGGCGAGCGCCCGGTCGCGCAAATCCAGCGCCGATTCGGGGCGATGCAGCAGCACCAGCACGCCCCGCTCGGCGCTCGCGATCCTCGAAAGCGCTGCCGGTATCGTCCACGAATGCACGCGGCTGCCGTAATCGAGCAGATCGACGATCGACAAGGGCTCGTGCACGCGCACGACGGTTTCCTGCTCCGGCGCGATATCGCCGCGAACGAGCGCCAGGTGCGTTGCATCGGCGAGCTTGTCGCGAAACGTCACCAGCCGAAAGTCGCCCGCGGCGGTGCGGATCGGGCGCTCGCCGACGCGCTCGATCAGGCGCTCGGTCTGACTGCGATAGTGAATCAGGTCGGTGATCGCGCCGATCTTGAGACCGTGCAGCCGCGCGAACTCGATCAGGTCCGGCAGCCTCGCCATCGTGCCGTCGTCCTTCATGATTTCGCACAGCACCGCGGCCGGCGAAAAGCCGGCGAGCGCTGCCAGATCGCAGCACGCTTCGGTGTGACCGGCGCGGGCGAGCACGCCGCCACGATGAGCTACCAGCGGAAACACGTGACCGGGCTGCACGATGTCGGTCGGACGTGCGTCAGGCGCGCAGGCGACGCGGATCGTATGCGCGCGGTCGGCGGCCGAAATCCCGGTGGTTACGCCGCTGGCGGCCTCGATCGAGACGGTGAAATTGGTGCCGTGGACGGAGCGGTTCACCGGTGTCATCGGCGCGAGGTCGAGCTGTCGCGCGCGCTCCTCGGTGATCGGCATGCAAACCAGCCCCCTGCCGAAGCGCGCCATGAAATTGACGATATCCGGCGTCACGACGTCCGCTGCGACGACCAGATCGCCTTCGTTCTCGCGGTCCTCCTCGTCGACCAGGATCACCATGCGCCCCGCCCTGATCTCGGCGATGATTTCGGGGACAGCGCTGATCGCACGCGGCACCGCCGGCGAAGGTGCGGCGGATTGGTCGATCGCGTGCAGGCGGGTGGGCTTCACGATAGCTGTCAAGGTCGTGACTGGAACACTCATTATACTGCGCCGGCACGCCGCCGCGACCGGATGGCGGCAGCATCGAGTCGATGCAACGCTTCAAGCCAGCAGCATCTCCAGCGTGGCGGCGGTCAATTCGCTCTTTCTATCGCCGAGCTCGGACATGACGCTGTAATGATGTCGATCGGCGATGAACAACGGACTGTGCGCGGTCGCCGGACGGCATTCCGGCCAGCGCTCCCACAGCAGCCACGATTGCCGGCTGAATTCGCTGGTCTCTCCGCTGCCCACGGCCAGCAACAGCGGCGCGCGCACTTCCGCCGTGCAATGGATCGGGCTCATCGCACGCGCCTTGCCGCTATCGAGCTTCAAATCGGCGTTGAACGAAACCTGGACCAGCGGCTCGAGATCGAAAACGCCGCTGATCGACAGCCCGCCGCGAATCGCGTCGACCGGCACGCCGTAGCGACGCCAGTCGGTGGCGTAGAGCATCGCGACCAGATGGCCGCCGGCGGAGTGGCCGGCGATGAACAGCCGGTCGACCGGCACGCCATGGGTTTCGCCTTCGCGCCATAGCCACGCGACCGCCTGCCGGCATTCCTCGACGATGTGCGCGATGCTGACGTTGGGGCACAGGTCGTAATTGATGATGGCGACGCCGACATCCTGGTCGACGAACGCCGGCGCGACGAACGAATGGTCGTCCTTGTCGAGCGCGCGCCAGTATCCGCCGTGGATGAACAGCAGCGCGCCGCGAGGCGATTTGGCTGGGAACAGGTCGAGCGTCTGCTTCGGTCCGCTGCCGTAGCGAATGTCCAGTCGCGAATCGAGGCAGGATCGGGCGGCGGCGCTTTCCGAGGACCATCGCGCGAACCATTGCGGATGGTCGGGAAAGGCTTGGCGCAAATTGTATTCGCGCTCGACGAAGTCGGCTGAGAGCATGATCAAACAATGCGTATGCGCAGCTCGCCCAGGCTTTCGATCCTGCCGATCAGCATGTCGCCGGCCACGACGGCGGCGACCCCCGCGGGCGTGCCGGTGAAGACCAGATCACCGGGAAGCAATTCGTAGTATTGCGACAGGAAGTGCAGCATATGCGGCACGTCCCAGATCATGTCGGAAAGATCGCCCTGCTGGCGGATCGTGCCGTTGACCTCGAGGCCGATGCGGCCGCGCTTCGGATGTCCGACCTCGGCGACGCGGTGGATCGGGCCGATCGGCGCCGCCTGCGCGAACGACTTGCCGATGTCCCACGGACGCTTGATTTCCCGCATCGCGCTTTGCAGATCGCGTCGCGTCATATCGAGCCCGACCGCGTAGCCATAGATCAGCGCCTCGGCGCGCTCCGGCGCGATGCCGGCGCCGCGTCCGCCGATCGCGACCACCAGCTCGATTTCGTGATGATAATTCTTGGTTGCCATCGGGTACTGCACGTCGGCGACCGCGGGCGGCACCACCGGGACGATCGCATCGGCCGGCTTGGTGAAAAAGAACGGCGGCTCTTTCGCCGCGTCTCCGCCCATCTCCTTGGCGTGCTCGGCGTAGTTGCGACCTACGCAATAGATATGGCGGACCGGAAAGGCGAAATCGGTGCCGGCGACCGGCACCGAAGGGATGTCCCAGGAGGGAATCGCGTATTTCATCGTCGGCCTATTTGCAGAAGAGAATCGATGACCGCAGAACCTCACGCGCTTGAATCGGCGTCTGGCTGGCGATCGGGCGCAGCGCGGGCGAAGGCATCCAGCGCCCGGCAAGTTGCATCGATGCGCAACAGCGTCGGATAGCCGTCGAGCGGAATGTTGGCGCGCCGCGCATTGGCGAGCTGCGGTACCAGGCAGACGTCGGCCATCGTCGGCACATCGCCGTGACAGAACGTTCCCGTCGCGGCATCTGCCGCGAGCTGCGCTTCGAGCGCCGCAAGGCCCGTGTCGATCCAGTGCCGATACCAGGCATCCTTGGCCTCCTCGCCGATCTTGAGCGTGTGCACCAGATAGCGCAGCACACGCAGATTGTTCAACGGATGGATGTCGCAGCAGATCGCCAGCGCGATCGCGCGCACCCGCGCGCGTCCGGCCGGCGCCGAAGGCAGCAGCGGGGGTTCCGGATGGCGCTCGTCCAGGTATTCGATGATCGCCAGCGACTGAGTGACCGCCGTGTCGCCGTCGATCAGCGTGGGCACGAGCTCCTGCCGGTTCAGCGCCCGATACGCTTCCGCATTCTGCTCACCCTTGCGCAGGTGGACCGGCGCGTAGTCGAACGGCAATCCCTTCAGATGAAGCGCGATTCGTGCCCGGTACGCCGCCGACGAGCGGAAATAGCTGTACAGCTTCATCACGTTGCTTAGCTAAACGCCGAGATGCCGGTCTGTGCGCGGCCGAGGATCAGCGCATGCACATCGTGCGTGCCCTCGT
>Ga0207703_10000736_pt1 | contig 32224 bp, 31 predicted proteins | sample KBSSwiS12_FD_184304 | JGI IMG/M metagenome (GOLD analysis project Ga0207703, IMG submission 184304) | Switchgrass rhizosphere microbial communities from Kellogg Biological Station, Michigan, USA - KBS Switchgrass S1-2 (SPAdes) (version 2) | ecosystem: Host-associated > Plants > Roots >... | reverse complement strand
CTTGATGGTGGCGTCGATGTCCTCGACGTACCCGGCTAGCCGGTCCGCGTTGGCCGGGCTCTCATACTGGGCCAGGTCCTGCAGGCCCAGCGCGACGGCGAAGATCCGCTGGATCACGTGGTCGTGCGGATCCCGGGCGATCCGGCCCCGGTCCTTGCCTCACCGGGAATTTGCCGGTCATTTTCTGACGATACGGCGGACCCCTGCCCCGAAAGCGCGTAATCGTTGCGGCGACCGCCCACCGAAGCCCACCCGGCTCGCTCATTCGTCAGGAACGTCAGGCCCCACGATAACCCGCAATAGGGTTGCGTCCACGGCGAACGATCTGGGAGCCGATTGCGCGACCCGCTGCCTCAAGCGCCTCACCGCCGAGCCGCCGGCTCGTCCCTCGACCGGGATCCCGATGACGTCCTTGCGCGCCCACGAGCACGCTGTCCTCGTCGTTGCCGTCATCCCCGCGATCGAACGCAGGCCTCCCGCCCGCGTCCCGGGCGTCCAGCACCTCGATCCCCACGTCGAAGGCCAGCGGGTCCCTCTCCCGAGCCTCGCCCACCCGTCCTCCTGCCGCTTCCCCGCCCACGACTCCCGCGTGATCAACCTTCCAGAGCATCTCATCGGCCGCCGCTCCAGGTGGACCGAATCGTCGTTTCCCGGGGACGGCAGTGGCTGGATGGCCGCGGTTCCCGCCGGTTCCTCGGCGGCGGCCAACCGCCAGTCGGCTCCTCTCCCTCCGGTGCTCCCGCGGACTGCTCGCGCCCGCTCGGCGGGCTACGCCGAGCCGCGTTCGGCGCCTCCTTCCCAGGCCCGCCCGCCCTGGTTCTCACCGAATACGGCCAGCGGAGACACCCCGCCCCACGGCACGATGACCCCCATCCGAGCTCGCCGCCGCCGGTGAGGAGGGCTCCTCACCGCCGGCCGACTTCCGCCAGTGGAGGTCAGGTCAGACGTCCGCTGGCATGAGCGCCTTCTTGATCGACGCGATGTCCGCCTCCATAGTGCTCATGCGGCTCTGCAGGTCACCGGCCTTGTTGTAGGTCTGGGCGAGAATGTGCCCCAAGTCCGGCTGCTTCGGAATCGGGGCAGTCGCCTCCGCCTGCTGGTAAAGCAGCAGGGCGACAGCCTGCGCAATCGCCTTCAGGTCGGCGTCGGTCATTGCCATGGCGTCCTCCTCGGCATCTGGAAACCGCCGGATCTTCCGCGGCGGGTCGGATCGGAGCCGTGCATCCGACGCGATCATCGTCTGCCTGGCGACGTCGGATGCACAGAGCCCAACGTCCCTCCACGGCAGCCTCCTCGGCATCGGCATGAAGCCCCTTCAGCTGTGCCGGCGAGGACTTGCAACCCTACCGAGAACGACACCGCCTGGCCATGCCCCGAACCCGAACCCGGACCCGGACCCGGACCCGGATGAAGGTCGATCGGGTCCTTTGTACCGGCATTAAGCTTCTCTGGCCCAACGATCCTCAGACCCGACCGGGCACACCGCGGATATACGACCACGGCCGCCGCCGGCCGGAGCGGCTTAGCGGAAAGGAGCTCCGCCCACCTCGGATCTGTCATCAACGAAGGAGGCGTTCGCGATGAGAACCAGCGGATCTCGAACCCTGATCACGGCAGTCCTGGCCGGCGCGGCGAGCCTGGTGCTCGCCAGCGCAGCGGCCGGGGCCGCCCTCGCCACCCCAGCCTCGGCGCTGGCCCGCCCAGCGGCCGTCGACATCGGCCGGGCCACCCCCTACGGCTATGGTGGCCGCGCGGTGGACGTCAACGACTCCGGCGCGGTCGCCGGGCACGAGTACGTCCTGCCTTACTCCGCGGCGGCCTTCGTCTGGCGCGACGGCCGGCTTACCGTCATCCCTACGTCGGGCACAGTCGCGGCCATCAGCAACACCGGCAGGATCGTCGGCGCCACGGAAACACACTACAACCACCAGGCGTACAGCTACGCGAACGGAAGAGTGACCCTACTGGGATACCTCGGCGGTGACTCACGCTACCCGTCAGGCCACCAGAGCTACGCAACCGCCGTAAACACGCTCGGCGTGGTCGTCGGGTACAGCACCACGGACCACGGTACTTACCACTCATTCTCCTATGCCGGCGGCAAAATGCGTGACCTGGGCGTTCCGCGCGGCGCCTCGGACAGCCAGGCGCGCGCCGTGAACCTGTCCGGCCAGGCCGCGGGATTCTCCACCCGGCCAGGTGGGACGAACCACGCCACCGTCTGGATCGCCGGCAGAGCGATTGACCTCGGGACGCTGGGGGGAGCCAACAGCTACGCCACCGCCAACAACGACCTCGGCCAGGTCGTCGGCTACAGCGAGACCGCGCTTGGCGCCGTTCACGCATTCAGCTGGAAGAACGGCCGGATGACCGACCTCGGTATCGCCCCAGGTAACACGGCAAGCAGCGCGGTTGCCGTCAACAACCACGGCCAGGTCCTGGTCTACAGCCATGGCCGCGCCGCGGCGCGCGCCTACGTCTGGCGCGACGGCCGGCGGACCGCCGTCACCGGGTCCGGCGTCCCGCGCGGCGCCTCCATCCAGCCCGTCGCCATCAACGAACGTGGCCAGGTGGCCGGAACCGCGACTCTGTCAACCGGCGCCGCCAGCGCCTTCCGGTGGTCCGACGGGGTGGCCACCGTCCTGCCTGGCCTCACCAGGAAGGGCGCCACCAGCGCGTCGGCCATCAACGCCCGGGGAGATGTCGTCGGAGCCGCCACCGTCAACGGCGGCGACACCCACGCGGTGATCTGGCCGGCGAGCGCCCACTGAGCCGGGCCTGGCCCCGGCGGACCCGGCGGCCGACGAGCGCGCGATCACGGCGTAGCCGCGCGCGCCCGGCGGCCGTCAGGCGTTATCGGGTCGGACGGATGCCGAGGGCCCGTATGGGCTCAACTCGACCACGGCGTCCATCTCGTCAAGACCGGCCCGATGCGTTATGAGGAGGACGGTGTGGCACGGCTGGCGTCGATGATCTGACGCATCACCGCCCGTTCGGTCTCCCTCCCCCCTGCCAGATCCAGACGCCCGCTCCCGCGGTCAGCCCAGCCGTCGGCGGGTCTCGTTGATGACCCCCTTCAGGCCGCCCACGCCGCCCCGGGCGGAGGCCCCGGCGACGTGCTCGGTGACCAGCGTGGCGAAGGTGCCCGGATGGCGGCCGATGACGCCGGCCGCCGCGATGAGCGCGGCCGGGATGCCCTTGCGCGTTCGAGCGGCGCGCATGAGGTTCTGACCGGCCGCCTTGATCCCGAGCTTCGCTCGCCAGTAACGCAGCCCGGCAAGGCGCGCCCGTTCCAGCTCCTTGTTCCCGCGGGTGTGCTTCGCCTCGCCCTGCAGCACGTAGGTGATACCGGCGAGCAGGTTCGCGGCATCCGTGGATGTGTTGGCACCGTGCATCCGGTAGTCGGCGAAGATGTCTTCGGTGTCGACGCACGGGTACTCGCGCACGAGCCGCAGGAAGAGCTCGTAGTCCTCACCGACGCGCATCCCCTGGTCCTCCGGCCAGCCGCCGGCGGCGACCAGCAGGTCACGCCGGATCAGGGCCGTCGCCGGGGGGACGATCCACGGCCGGATCAGCATCTCCCGGTAGTGATCACGGGTGACTCGTGGCCGGACCGGCTCGTTGAGCTCCCACGGTTCTCCGTCGGCTCGCACCGGCCGGCAACGGCCCGACACGAACGCGGCGTCGGGTGCATCGTGGAGCAGGTCCACGGCGCGGGCGAGAGCACCGGGCAGCAGCCGGTCATCGTGGTCGAGAAAAAGCACGTAGGTCGTCTCCGCGCGCCGCAGGCCCTCGTTGCGAGCGGAACCGGCGCCGCGGTTTTTTTGGCGGACGAGGTCGACCTGGGGAAATCGCGCCACGACTGACTTGACGTCCTCGGTGGAGCCGTCGTCGACGACAATCACCTTCGCGGGCGGAGGTTTCTGTGTAAGTGCGCTGGTCAGCGCCTCGCCCAGCAGTTCCGTCCTGTTGTAGACCGGCACGATGACGGTTATCGGTAACGGTTCTACCGGCATTGTTGTCCCCCTCGGATCCGGTGGCCTCATCTTAGCGATTTACACCTAGCGGTCCCATGAGGGGTTAGGCGGCAATAACCGTGTGACCTGGCACTTTACCGTCACATGGCGCCAACGTTACCACGCCATGTCGGCATCACGACAGGCCATGAGCCTGAGGCATCGGACGCCCGTGAATGACAACAACGCCCTACCTGTCAAGACGGCATTAGATGAACGTTCTTCCGCTTGCGGACCGGCCGGATCCCGGTCAAACGCCGGATATGGTCGAGACCGAATTGGCAGCCGCCGGCGGGCTGCCGCCCGGCGGTGCTCTCAGCGGTCGTGGACGAAGATTGAGGTGTCCTCGAGGGGCAGCATCGACGGCTGTACCCGACTCTCTGGCCGAGCGCCCAGGCGGGCCGGCTCTGCGGAAAGATCCCCAACTGGCCGAGGCGCTCGTTGGGACGTGCCGTTCTGGCCAACCGCGGGGTTCCTCACCGCGCGGCTTCCTGAGTGGATAGATCCTCTGCGACGAGCAGATCGCCGAGCTCGAACACCGGGTCCAGGTGGTGATAGCTCCCTTCCGCGAAACGGTCGACCGGATCAGGACGATCACGGGAGTTGCCGAGGTCGTCGCCACCGTGCTCGCCGGCCGCCCTCGGCCGGGGCCAACGCGGGCATCTGCCCGCCGGCGAACCACCAACCTGCGTCGTAACGCCGGGCCGTCGCTGCCATGGAACATGTGCGCGAACACGAAGCGCTTCAAGGTCAATCCATCGTGCGGGAAGGTGCCGCGGCGGGCGCGGCGGACTACGGCGGGCCACGGCGGGTGGCGCTGGCGGCCGGGAATGATCCAGTTGGGTGCCGAAAGTACCGTCCGGCGAAGCTCATTCCTATCGTCGACGGCCACCTCGAGCCCTTGTGCGACAGGTCCTCGGGCACTGGCCGGGGCCCCCGCTGGTCGACCATCCTGACCGATAGCCGCGGATAAGGGCGATGACACGATGCACGATATATGGTTGGTTTTTCGCATTATGGTGGCCGTCGCGGTCCTCGCCATCCTCGCCGGCTGCGCGGGCGGCACCTCCAGCCTGGTCGAACCGTCTACATCCCTTACCATGACAGGGGCACCCTCAGGACCCACCGTCACCGTGACGCCGACCGGCGGGGCCGCTGCCGCGCCCCTGCCTATCGCCACCGCGACACCGGCCGGGAGCCCTTCGGCCCCGCCGTCCGCGCCGAGCCTGACCGCGGCGGCGCCCGCCGTCCTCCGGCCGGGGTCGAGCGGCCCGCGGGTCCGCGCGCTGCAGCGTCAACTTCTCGGGTTGGGCTACTGGCTGTCGGGCGTCGACGGAACCTACGGATTGACCACGGAGCAGGCCGTCCTGGCGCTGCAGAAGGCCGCCGGAATCACCCGGGACGGCGTGTATGGCCCGCTGACCGCGCGCGCCCTGACCGCCGGCGTACGCCCACGGGCTCACAGCCGATCGGGGCGCGTCCTGGAGATCGACCGGGGCCGTCAGCTCGCGCTGATCGTCACCGACGGGCGGGTCGACGCCGTCCTGAACACGTCGACCGGTCGACCCGGCTGGACCACGCCGCTCGGTCGCTACCGGATCTTCCGGACCGTCAACGGGCTCGATCGCGGTCCGCTCGGGGATCTGTGGCGGCCGCGTTATTTCAACCGCGGCATCGCCATTCACGGCTCGCCATTCATCCCCGGTTACCCGGCATCGCATGGCTGCGCCCGGGTGAGCAACGCAGCGATCGACTGGATGTGGGCGACCGGCCAGACGCCGATCGGCACGGCTGTTTGGGTGTATGCCTGAGTTGTCCACAGGTCGGCGGCCCGACTCTCCGATTGATCAACTTCCCGGGCCAGGCGAGCCGGCAGTGCCCAGGACAAGGCAGTTTCAAAGGTCAGTATTGAACCGTCCCGGATGAGGTGGCTGCCCTGATCCTTGGGAGGATCGGGACTCCGCTGGAACACCGGCTCCATACCCACCACACTGAAGGGCGGCCCGGTTAACGCCTGTGGGTGCCCGATATTGGTCCGGTCAGGCTGCCTGCTGGTATTCCTTGACGAGGCCGCCGAGCCGGTCGTGTCGGATGACCGCGGTCGGGGCCTCCGGCGGCGGGCCAGTCGCGTCTGGTGGCCGCTGGGTGGCGACCTTCCGCTTTTCAGCTGAACCACTCCCAACGACATGCTCGCCAGCCAAAACCCACCTTACACCCGAGCGGCATGCACACAATTAGTCGCTCGCCAAACGATCATCCGAAGGCAATTCTTCCAGGTCTGCCACTCGGGCGTGTCGACCACTCTGCGTTAGTGCTCGATGTTGACTGTCAGGCAATGTTGAGGTGGACGTTGCCGATGCGAGCGACGATGTCCAGGTGACCGCCGAGGCCAGTGATGTAGACCCGCAGGACATCGAGTCCGGTGGCATCGCCATTCTCGATCTGGCTGATCCTCGCCTGAGTCAGACCGGTAGCCTCAGCCAGCTGAGCCTGGCTGACACCGAGCTGCTTACGGATCTCGGCCAGCTGCGCCCCACTGACAGACGCGAGCAACCGCCCCCGCATGTCGGCCCGGCGAGCCGCACGCTCGGCGCTGTCCCATTTGGGATCGATCGCCCTAGCGCGGGCTTTGACATCACGCCAGTTCGACGGACTAGTCATGATCCCTCCTGTTCCTTCAGTACCCGCAGGTGTTCGCTGAATCTCTCGTCGGCGAGCGGAATAGCGGCTTGATACCACGTCCGCCAAGCGCCGGACTTGTCGCCGGCGACCAGTACGATCGCCTCGCGACGCGGATCGAACGCAAAAATCATCCGGATCTCCGTGGGCCCGGCCGATCCGGGTCGGAGTTCTTTCATATGGTGGTAAACACTGCCTTTGAGCCGGTCGACGAGCGGGCGGCCCAGGCCCGGGCCGTTCTCGGCGAGCACCTCGATGGCTTCGGCGACCAAGTCCGCGCTGGCGGAGTCCGTACGGCACAGATCGAGGAACCGCTGCTCGACCTCGGGGTGCGGCAGGACCTCCCACATGCCCCCAGTATAAGCAAGACTTATATCGGCCGGCTACGACGCTGGCGGCGCTGAGCGGGCCCGGCCGCTGCTTCTTTAGCATGGGCCGTCGCGGTCGGGGCATCGAGTCCGGGCAGGTCCGGTGCTCTCGTGGCCGGCAGGATCAACCCGCATCAGGGCGAGGGCCCGCGCCCCGCGCGTCGCCGACCGACTCCGATTGATCGTCGATCAACGCCGGAATGAGCGGCCGGTCAGCTGCTCCAGCCCTACCGCCTCCTGCCGGACGATCAGGCCCCGGGCGAGGGACCTCCGCACCTTGTCACCGAGCTGGCCGCCGAACCACGTTGCGGCCCACCCGGCCAACTCAGCCGACGCCGGTGGCTGCGAGAGCCGGTGTTCCGAGGACAGCGCGAGTTCGTAGCGCTGGCGACACGGGACCACGGCCGGCCAGCCAGCGGCCTGAGCCGCGCTGGCCGCGAGCCGGGCGGCTCTGAGCCCACCGGCGTCGATATCGCCGAAGTACAGCATCGCCGGCGCCGGCGCGACGTCCGTCTCCGCGAGCGCCCGGACGCCGGTGCCTACCTGAGTGCCAGCTCCAAAAATGAGCCTCCCGTCGAATCGGCAAGCGCGGCGACCGCACACAGCGATTCGAACGTGGACCAGTTCTCCACAACCAGCCAGCGTCCGCCACCAAAGACCCTCTAGTGGACTGGCGGCCAGCTCGAACGACACCGAAGGATCTCGAGGGTCAGCCGTCCCGGCCCGAACAGGCGCCCGGACCGCATCCCCTCCAGCGCCCGGTCATCGCCGACAAGCTGCCACGAGCGCTCCCGCATCGGCACGACGATTGACGGGCGGGCCTGGGGCAACCAGGAGTTGACGGCGGTCAGGAAATGAGGCTCGGCGCGACTGAGCCGACGCTTCGCGTTGACGGACGGCCCCAGTGACGCTGGTGGTGCCAGGCGCGGACCGGTGCGCCGGTCGGTGCCGCCGCCGTGGTCGGTCGGCTCAGCCATAGCGGCAGCGCGGGGAGCGTACGTCGCCGGACGGATCATCGAGACCACCGGCGATACCGCCCTCGAGCCGCCCACCGCGGTTCTCCGCGCGGAGTTTCACCATCACGCAGAAAAGGACCAGGCAGGCGGTGAGATTCTCACCACCGGACCACTTGTTCATCTCGGTGACGTCTACCTTCTGGGTCGGCTGGGCCGGATCGGGCTTGAGGATGCGGGCGCGGAAGCCAGCGGGGCCGACGGCGGACTCGGTCGCCAGCCACTCCGTCGACACACCTGAGATCAGCGTGACACCCGAAGCCCTCACCGCATAGCCTGACCAAGGATCACGCGGTGTGACTCTCCGTACACCACTCCCATGGACGTGACCGGGTGACCGTCAGCTCCGTGTCGGCGCCATAACTTTCCCTGTCAACTCCTGTTGTGTTGCGGAGTGGAAGGCGTGGCGCGGGACGTGGGGCCTGTTTCGCCGCATCGTTGAGATCAGCATTCGTGCGCCTCAATTCTTGGCGCCGGTCCTGCCTGCGGTGCGAGGAGCGGTCGTGCTGTGACGCCTGGTGCATGGTTGGGCCGACCTATCGACCCGGCCGCCAGGTTCGACGGAATCGAACGTGCCGAGGCCGTGATCAGGCGGCGCGGGTTCCCCGAATGGTGCCGAGGTCGAACTCGACGCGACGACCGTGGACGGTGACGACGATGCTCGCCGCGTCGGCGCCGGTCGCGGTCAGATAATCGTAGAGCGTGGACAAGAGCATGTCCTCACGGCTTTCGTCTCCTCCTCCCGCGCCGGCGGATCAGTCAGCTGCGCAAGTGGTCCAGAGCGCGGGCGGTGAACACCAGCAGGAGACGCGACCGCTCGTCCCCGGCGTACGCCTCGTCCTCGAGACGATCCAGTCAGCGGCCGAAGTCCGCCGGCCAGTCAATGTCCAACGATCGACATTACATACAAAGCATATTCCCTGCAAGGCATGCACCGGGCTGACGCCTCGCGGCGGACACCAACCGGCCCAACAGGCACGGACCGTCAGTAGCCCCGGCGTGCCACGAACGCGGCTATGCCATCGGCGCCGAGCACGTCGGCGTAGCCGTCCGGCGCATCCAGGAACGAGTCGACCTCAGCCGACCTGACAAGGTCAGCCAGTCGCTGGCCGAGCTCGACCGGGTCAGGTCGCAGCTCCTCGCATACCCGGAGATGCTGCGCCGCGATCAACCGTCCGATTTCACCCGGCTCAGTCTCGGTGGTCCGGCACCCGTGCGGGAGGGATCTTCGTGAACCGGTCCGCCGCGGTGGTCGTCCACCTCTGGGCGAAGGCTGCCTTCGAGCGGGGGCGACGAGCCGGTTGAGCCCGGCGAGCGCCAGGTAGGTGCCCACCGACGCCCCGGCGTCCGACCGGCGCGCGCCGACGACCTCGTCGACCAGACCCACCACATCGAGCCGGGTCAGCATCTCCCAGACGGCGGCGACATCCCCGAACGCCAGACCGCGGGTGCGTTCCGGCAGCGACGCGGCGTCGCGGGCCGCGACCGCCGCCGCGATGTCCTCCGCCGAGCCAGGTAGTCGGGGCCCTGCTGACCGGTAACCCGCGAACGGCGGGGCCTCGTCGGCCACGTTCGCCCGCACGTACCGGCGTAGGCTGGTCGCCGACACCGCCCGGGCGCGCTCGTCGACGAGCCGCTGGTGCACCGTCGAGACGGTCACCCCGGCCTTCAACTGCGCGACGACGTAATCGTGGTGCTTGGCGATCTCCAGCCAGGTCACCTGCCGCAACCGGGTGTCGGCGAGTTCCGGGAACCACTCCCGTGCCCGCGCCGACCACTCCGCCTCGGCCACCGGCGGGCCGCCGGTACCAGCCCCGCCGCTTCCGCCGGGCCCACGTACTTCCGGATCTTCTTGCGGTCCACGCCCAGGCTTGCCGCGATCTCGTTGTCCGACCGGCCGGCGTGCCAGTGGACCAGGATCCGCACCATGTCGATCATTTTGATGGTTCTCCTCGCACCCCCGCCTGACCTGCACAGACGGGGCGCAACTGTGCTCGAACGGAAGGATCGGCCCAAGCCCGACACGCACGTCTCCCCCCATGGGGATTTACGTGATCCGGGTGAGGAACTACGTGACCGTCAGCCCCTCACAGCTGGGGAGTTTCATGATCGTCCGTACCGTGCGACGCTCACCACGGCGGCCGGCGTCCCGGCGGCAGGCGACCGGGTGGCGCGATAGGTGGTATGTTTGGCCTGTTGCAGTTGTAGGTTCCTTGAACGTATGGACGCCCGCGGAGTCTGACAGCGGGCGTGTGTTGTGTTCTGCCAGTTTCGGCAGTGGGAGCGATTACACCGCGGCACCCCGGTCCCGCGGCAGGCGGTCCGGTTCGACTCCCACGAAGGAGAAGCACATGGCGCAGGGCACTGTTAAGTGGTTCAACGGCGAAAAGGGTTTCGGTTTCATCGCGCAGGACGGCGGCGGCCCAGACGTGTTCGTTCACTACTCGGCGATCGAGAGCGCGGGCTTCCGCAGCCTGGACGAGAACCAGCGGGTGGAGTTCGACGTCACGCAGGGCCAGAAGGGCCCGCAGGCGGAGCACGTCCGCGCGGTCTGACGCACGTCCGTAGGCGTCCGGAGCTCGGGTGTCTCACGTTGATCGTTAGAAACGCGTGAAGCAGCTGCGCGGGTCGGTATGCGGCCCGCGCAGCTGCCGTTGCGCCCGCGCAAGGCTATGGTCGCGGCGCTCTGGGCCACCGTAGCCACCAGACTCACTCCGTCCTCATAGTCCGCGTCCATCCATGGCGATACGGCGTCGACGTCGGCGTCCCAAACCCGTGCGGCAGCGGCGACCTCGCGCCGGAACCGGCATCTGGCGGATCTGAGGGTCGTCGGTGAGCGGGTGGGCGCCGCGGCACGTCGGCAATGTCTGGAGATGCCGCGTACCGGTCAGGCGGACAGGATTGTTCGGCTCCGTCGGCGGGTTATCATGTCCGGCGCGACGTGGCGAGACCGTGCTATTCCAGGTAGTCGCGAAGCTTCTCGGAACGTGAGGGGTGACGCAGTTTCGCCAACGTCTTCGATTCTATCTGCCGGATGCGCTCGCGGGTGACGTTGAACTCGCGACCAACTTCCTCGAGTGTTCGAGGACGTCCGTCCGTCAGGCCGTACCGGAGCCGGATGACCTGCCGTTCCCGATCGGACAGGGTGCGTAGGACGGCGTCGAGCTGTGCGTGGAACAGCCCGACGGTGGCGGCCTCAAACGGGGCGACCGCGTCCGAGTCCTCGATGAGATCGCCGAACTGGGCATCGGCGTCCTCCCCAATCGGTGTGTTCAGCGAGACCGGATCGCGGGCCATCATGAGGATTTCTTGAACCCGCTGCGGCGTCAGGTCCATCTCCGCCGCGATCTCCTCCGGGGTTGGCTCCCGGCCGAGCTCGGACACGAGCTGGCGCTGGACACGACCCAGCCGGTTGACCACCTCGACCAGGTGCACCGGGAGACGGATAGTGCGCGCCTGGTCGGCGAGGGCACGGGAAATTGCCTGCCGAATCCACCAGGTCGCGTAGGTGGAGAACTTGAAGCCCTTCGCGTAGTCGAACTTCTCGACCGCTCGGATCAGACCGAGGTTACCTTCCTGGACAACGTCCAGAAAAGGCATGCCGCGACTGATATAACGCTTCGCGACCGATACGACGAGCCGCAGATTGGCCTCGACCAGTCCGCGTTTGGCGATCTGTCCGTCCGCCTCGATAGCCTCCAGGTCGCGCCGTTCCCGCGGCGTCATCGTGCCTGTCGCGATCGCGAGTTTGTGCGCGGCGAACACCCCGGCCTCGATCCGCCGGGCGAAATCAACCTCCCCCTCAGCGGTCAGCAGGGCAACTTTCCCGATCTCCTTGAGGTACATCCGTACCGGATCAGAGGTCGGCGCCGCCACTGCCGGCTGCGCGGGCTTGCCCCGGCTCGCGGCGGAAACATCATCCCGAGCATCGACGACCTCGACATCGTCGACGAGCGTTCCCGCGGTCGCGCCGCCCGACACGGACGGTTGGCGAGGTCCCCGCTCGGCGGTCGTCACATCGGCGCCCGCGGTAGCACCGGTGTATCCCTACCCCGGACCAGGAGACCCTCGATCTGCCCGCCGAGTGCCGTACGCGGCTCGATGCCAGGGGTCATGGAGGAACATCACGTCCTTTCTCGGGCCTACGCTACGTGAAAATACTGACGAAGGTGAGCTCCGCGTCCTCGTGACCTCACGGGTGAGTTTTGGATCTGGTCGGGTCGCCCGGACGCGCGGCCCACGGCCGCCGAGATCCTGGAGACGCTGGCTCAGATCATGCCTGCGTGGCCCGAGGCAGACGCCCCAGCCGAGGGACACGGACGAAGCCAGTCCGGCGCCCTGGGACGGACGGCTGGGATGGTCGTTCGTCCTGCCGCCCCAGCGACCCGAACATCACCTCATTACCGGCTCTTCGCGGTGGCGCGGAGGATGTAATCGTCTGATCACGCAGACTTCGGGTGGGTGGCGACGGCGGGTAGCCAGTCGGGGCGGGTGCTCCGGGAAGCGGCGTAGCTGGCGCGGCGCTGCTGGTGGGAAACGTTGCGCATGCCGAAGGCGGTCCGGTAGAGAAGTTTCGTTACTCGGTTGACGGCCTCGGCGGCGGCGTTGGAGATCCCGAGCAGGACCGCGGCCGCGATCTCGTTACGCCACTGTGAGATCGTCTCGGCGAGGGTGACGATCTCGGGGATGTCCCGGCCGAAGGTCGCGCGGTACTGAAGAACCTGGTCATCGCCCCGGCGACGTCGGTGCGGCTGGTCGCGCGGCCGGTGCGAGCCGGGGAGAGCGCGAGCAGGTCGAGCAGCCTGTTCTCGGCGTTCCAGGCGGTGCGTAGCTTGTGGGCGGCGTCGCCTGCGCAGACCAGCCTCGACCAGTCGGGCACGCAGCGGCGGGGTCGCGTCAAGCGTCGCCAGCGCCGCGTGGGCAACGAGATCCCCAAGCCTCGCCGTGTCCCCGTCAGAGAGGTCGTCGAAGTCCCTACGAGCCCAGCTCGCGAGCAGGTCGCCGGAGGTCGTGACTCCGGACGCAGTCAGGCGAGACATCAGATCGGGCGACGGAGGCCCAGGAAGCGTCCGCGCGATCTCGGCGATCGTGAGTGCGCCCAACGACGTCTTGCGCCGCCTACTGGGGCTCCCTGCACGGGCGGCGGCCGGGGAGACCGGCGAAGGCCGCGCGGAAGATCGCGAGGTTGGCCGGGCCTCGGTGGGTCCGGCTCCGGCTTGCGTCCTCACCGAAAGTGACGTTACGGACGTGGTGCTGACGGTTCTCGATGATCCACTGACCGCGGGCGGCGTCGGCGAGGAACCCGGCCGAGGCCTGCTCGAAGGCCAGATCCGTGATGCCGTAGACCGTCTCCCGGCTGGGTTTCCCGCCCTTCTCCCGGCGCCAGCGCTGGATCCGGACGGCCTGGCGGGCGTGCGGGAACTCGACGTGTTCGACGGTCGCGGCCTTCAGCGTGCGGGTCTCGTCACGGCCGTGGCCACGGCTGGACCAACATCGCCGCCGCCACCGACCACTACCGCAGCCACCCCCTCGACGGCCTCCAGCTACTCGGATTCACAACATGAGAACGCTTCGGCCTTGGGATCGGGTAGGTGCTGATTGCCCTGGCCGGGATCGTTCATACGGGGAGGGCGTCTCCGGGGAAGCCGTGGCAAGGGTGAACCTCGCAGCGCATCATCCCGGCTCGCACGCACGGGTCCCCGGCCATGATCTCCGCGGCTTCTTCGGCCGGCACGGTCATGATCGCGACGCCGGCCACGGTGTCGGAGGCGACCGGGCACAGGATCACGATCACCCCCTCAGCGCGCAGCGACACCATGCGTCGCTGGTGTTCGAGTTCGATTGCGTCCGCGCCGTCCATGGTCCGCTCCGGCCCCCACTGAAGGAGCGCCAGGCTGTAGGGCTTCGCGGTCGCGGCCAGAGCCCGAATCTGTTCGTCGGTCACGGTCGTGCTCATGATGTCTCCTTACTTCTCGATGCGCTCGGCCAACGAGACGATGATTCCTTCGGGCCCGCGGACGTAGGCCATCCGCCACACGCCCTCGTATTCGCCGATGCCTCCCACCAGGCCGTAGCCGTCGACTGCGGCGTGGTCGACCGCGGCTTGGAGGTCGTGCACCTCGAAGGCGACGTTGCGCAGGCCCAGTTCGTTGGCCGGTGCGGCAGGCGAACCTGGGAGGTGGTCCGGCCGCGTGAAGCTCGAGAGCTCCAGCGTCGTACCTCCGCCGGGCGGTCGCAGCATGACGATCTCGGTGCGGGCATCGGTCATGCCGATCACCGTGTCCAGGAACTCGCCTTCGACGGCCATCTTCCGATCGGCCTCCAGACCGAGGCTGACGAAGAACGCCGTCACGGCGTCGAGGTCGGCGACGGTGATGCCGACGTGGTCGAAGCGCCTTATGAATGTCATCGGATCCCTTCGAGGTTTCTTTAAGAGACGCCGAGAAAGGTAACACCCTAGGTTCCGTAAGGGAACCCTACTTGCTAGATTGCTGCCATGCAGCGAACGCGGTTCGGGGAGATGGCGTGTTCCATCGCGCGTACCTTGGACGTGATCGGCGAGCCCTGGTCGCCGCTGATCCTGCGCGACGTGTGGGCCGGGGTGTGCCGCTTCGACCACATCCAGGCCGACCTCGGGATTTCCCGCAAGGTACTCACCGAGCGGCTCAACCACCTGGTCGAACAGGGTGTGCTCGAGCGGCTGCCCTACGACGCCCGCCCCCGCTACGAATACCACCTCACCGCCAAGGGCGCCGACCTCGTCGAGATGCTCATGGTGATGGCGCGGTGGGGTGACCGCTGGCTCGCCGGCGAGGCCGGGCCTCCCGTCCTGTACCGCCACCATGCCTGCGGGCAGATCGGCCACGTCGACCCGCGCTGCAGTCACTGCGGAGAGCCGATGCACGCCGACGACGTCGACCTCCTCCCAGGCCCGGGTTCGGCCTGATGACCAAAGGCCGTGACGCCGACTTCCCCATCGTGACCTCCGACACCAGCATCGCGTCGATCGCCGGTTTCAACGGTCCCAGCTTCGGTGCCTGCGCCGTCCGTGGCTTCCGCGGCGCCGGAGTCGCCGACACCAACGCCGCCCGCACCGTGCGCCGATGCACCCCGTGCCGGTCCGCCAGGGCACGGATCGAGAGGTCGTCCCGGCGAGCGTCCCGGCGAATCGCCTCGAACAGCTCAGCCTTGCTCGACCCCAACGGGCCCCCTCACCACAGGAGACCGATCATCCACCCCGACCCGCGCACCCCGGCAGGTGGGGCCACATATGACCGTCACACAACCCGATCATGTTGCCAGGTGGGGCCAGATACGACCGTCACCAACCCCACCCGCCCACCCCCGGTGGGGCCCGGTACAGCCGTCACACCGGGGCCAGTTGAGACCGTCAGAGCCAGGGTCGTACGGCAGCCGCGGCCGGCGCCGTTCCTCCTCCGTGGTACCGGCGAGCCATTCGATCACGGCGGTGACCCGATCATGGCCCGCCGCGGTCAGCGCGCACAGCCACACCGCCGCCAGCACCGCCAGCGGGTAGACCCGCCCGCGCCGGCCCCGGTGCTCGCCCATCGCGTGCAGCCGCTGCCAGATTCCCTCGCGCGACACCGCGCCGGCTCCCACCACACCGGCCGCGTCACGCGACAACGCCCCCACAGGCACGTGCGCTCCCGGACCACGAAGACGTTAGACACCTCCGTGATCTACAGGCGCCGTGCCTGCCTTCTTCTCGGCGACACGTGACCTGGCCGTGTCCGCCGCCGACCCCCGCGCCCACGCCGGCCTATCGAGGGCATACCGGGAGCTGACCTGCCAACCCCGACTGGGCCGGGGCCCAAGCTGGCAGAACCGGCCAGGACGCCACCCAGCGGGCCAGAACAACGACCACCCGGATCGATCACGCGATCAGCGCCAGCCAGGACACACGGCCACGATCACACCAAAGCGCGAACGTGCCGGAGCCCTGCGGCATAGCCGCGACCGCGGCGGCAGGCGGGGAACGGGCGGCGGCCTATGTGTTGTGGTTACGGGCTCGGGCGCGGCGGACCGCTTCGTCGACGATGCGCTGGGCGACGGCGGCCAGTTTGACGTTCTCGCGCTGACTGATCGTCCGCAACCGGGCGAATGCCTCCTCCGCCGTCCCGCCGGAGCGGCCACGCACCAGCCCGACCGCCTGGTCGATGATCGGACGACTCGACAGCGCGGTCCGCAACTGGTCGGTGAGGGTGAGCGCCTGGGCCAGCACTTGGGCGTTGTGTACCGCGACCGCGGCCGGGGCGGCGAAGAGTTCAGCGAGTTCGACGGCGTGGTCATCGAAGACGTCCTTGGCCCGGGCGTAGACGTTGATCGCTCCGACGACCTGGTCGGGAACGAGCAGGGGCAGCGAGAGCACGCTGTGGACACCGAGGCGGCCGACGCGGGGGCCGAAGCGGGGCCAGCGCTTCTCGCCGCCGAGTGATCCGGAACGGACTGTGCGTTGGTCGAGGGCGGCGGTGATGCAGGGGCCTTCGTGGAGCACGGTGTACTGGATCTCATCGATGTGCCGGACGAACGCGGCGCTGGCCGCCAGCGCTTCGATCCGGGCGTCGTCCCGGTCGGGGCTCAGCAGCGTGACTCCGGCGCCGTCCGCGCCGGGAATGGCTTCGGCGGCGAAGTTCGCCACCCGGGTGAGCAGTTCGTGAAGATTCAGGGTGCCGGCGACGATACCGGCGAGACCGGACAGGCCGGCTCGCAGGTCGAGATCGTCGGCGCCGGCCGGCTCGGGGCTCGCCGTCAGGCCGGGTCCGGGCTTCGGTATGACGCTGTTGTCGCTGAACTCGGTCACGGTCACGGTCGCGTCATCGGCATCCGGTGCCCCCATGTTGTCGCCTCCAGCATGCCATCCCGGGAGCCCAGCGGCGATGGTCCCGCCGTCACAGTGCGATCCGGAACCAGAAGGGCCGACACCACGGTCGCGACCGCTCCCACGCCCGGCCCGTGGACTGACCCGGAGGAGTGAATCGGCGCGCTGACAGGGTCGGTGATCGCCGCGGTCGGGCTCACAGCTGTCGCGGGTCGACCAGGCCGTTGCTGGCGGGCCCAGACGGCTTCGCCACGGTCTCATCCGCCGCGGACCGGCGCGGCGCCGCGCCGGTGACGGGCGCCACAGGCGCGGGTGCCGGCGACGGGAGGGCCGCCGCCGACTCGCGGGCCAGGAAGGAGCCGAGCTCGGCGATGGTGGTCATGAGAGGGGCGGGGAACACGACGGTGGTGTTCTTGTCGACGCCGATCTCCACCAGGCTCTGGAGGTTCCGCAACTGGAGGGCGAGCGGGTGGGCCATCATGGTGTCCGATGCGTCGCCCAGCGCGGCGGCGGCAAGGGACTCACCCTCGGCATTGATGATTTTTGCGCGCTTCTCCCGCTCGGCTTCGGCCTGGCGGGCCATCGCGCGCTTCATGCTCTCGGGTAGCTGGATGTCCTTGAGCTCGACGAGGGTGACCTCGACGCCCCACGCGACCGTGGCCACATCGAGGATTTTGCGGATGTCAAGATTGATCTTGTCTGTCTCGGCCAGCGTCTGGTCCAGGGTGTGCTGCCCGACGACTTTGCGCAGGGTGGTCTGGGCAATCTGGTCGATAGCGGCGTAGACGTTCTCGATCGCGATGACCGATTTCCCCGCGTCGACAACCTTGAAGTACGCGACCGCGGAGACGTCGACGCTGACGTTGTCCCGGGTGATGATGCCCTGCGACTGGATCGGCATGGTCACGATGCGCAGCGACACCCGGTGGAGCACGTCCACGAACGGAATGATCAATCGGAAGCCCGGCTGACGCGCCCCGATCGCCCGCCCCAGCCGGAAGAGGACACCTTCCTCATACTGTTTGACGATCTTCACTGACATTGCGCCGGCCACCAGCAGCAGGAAGGCGACGATGACGAGAACAACGATCAGCACTGCCATAGCGACGCTCCAAAACAACAGCACGATCGCGACAGGCCATCGCGGGGCGCGGCGCGGCCGCCGACGTTCCGGACGGGGGTCCGCGGGGCGTGGGCGGCGGGCGGGGGCGCGGTGAGGACGGCCGCCCGAATCACGAGCGGAGGGCGCGACGGACGAGCGGGCTGAGGGAACTCCCGCGCGGTATCCGGGCCCGGCCCGCTCCGATGTCACCGCGGCCCGGAGCCAGAATGTGGAAGACCGGGAGCTTCGAACGGACGAGGCGGGAGACCGGACGGGGAGCCCGTGTCTCCTGGCCCGACGGGCGGTCGCCGGAGCGGGCGACTGGCGAGGGCTTCGGGTTCCCGTCGTCGGTCGCCGCCAAGGCGATGCCGGCCCGCCGCCCCGCGGACGCGGTCCGGGTCCCGGCCGCCAGCCACGGTGCCCGGCGTGCACGAGCGACGGCAGTGGAAAAATCGGATTTCATGGTGATCCCAGAAAGTGAGGTCACCGGTGCGTCGGCGGTGAGCGGATGCCCAGGAGCCGGCGGCGGACGGCCGACTCGTCCCGAACCAGCTGAATGTCTCAGCCGTTTTTGAGTATACCCCCCGGCCCGGTTTTTGACTATACGCCCCGACCCGGCCGGAGGCGAGAATTCTCACATCGGCTTATCGGGCCGAAATGCGACCGTCCGACTGGAGCAGGCGTGGAGCGGGGTTCTGTCGATGCACCGATGAATGAAGGGCGTCAGCGATCGGCCGGTGAGCATCAACCCGCGCCGCGACGCAACCAGGTCGGGACGCGAGGCCGGCTCACCGCCGGACGGTATGCTGCCCTCGCAGCGAGGGTCGGGGCCAGCGGATCATCCGGCGAACTGCCTGGACACGACGACCGGCGACCGCGCGAACCGGACCGCGCGTCGGCGCGGGCGCCCCCGCCGGCACGGCCCTTTCCGGGTCCGGTCCCGGTGTCCCGGCGGCGTCACTCCATCCGATCGAGCGGGACCAGCCATCCTGGGCGGGCGCGTTCCGGCCGGCCCCGCGCGACCTCGTTCCGTCGGCGGTCACTCCGTCGGCGACACGGCGCCCGCGCCGCGCAGGATCTGGTCGGAGGGACCGAACAAATGGCCGGCGGCGGCCATCCGGAGGAGTTCTTCCGCGGCTCCGGGAGCGGTGTCGGGCGGAATCACGAGGAGGAAAATCCGGGGAAGACGCCCGCTGTCCAACGTGATCAGGTGGGGGTCGAGGGCACGGAACCAGCTCACCCGCAGTGGGTGCCGGCCCGGCCGCGCGAACTCCCGGGGGATGTCGACCCAGGTGTCGCCGTTGACTGAGACATGGCTGATCGTGCCGCCGGCGGCGGACAGCGACGCGACCAACCCGGGAAGTTCGCCAGCGAGGCTCAGGGTCCGCGGCCACCAGGCGCCGTCGAACGAGCCCCGGCCGCGGGCTCGCGCCAAGGACAGCCGTCGGACGGCGTCCGCCCCCGTCGGCGCCGGTGCGACCGGCTCCACGGGTCCGACGCCGGTGCTCGTCAGGACGGAGCGGCGCCCGGCCGGCCGGCCACCGTCGTCGTCGAACCGCGCATAGTCGACCTGATCGAGAGAAGAACTTTTCTGGCCCACCGTCATGACGGCCACCTAACTCCGACGACGAATTCCGCCGGAAAACCACGACCGGTGCCAACATCGACCCATGTCGACGTTCGTTAAATTCCGGCCTAAGTCAATATTACCTCGACCTGGCCGTCCCCGCCGGGTGGCCAGGGGATTTCCAGTCGCGGTCGGAATCGTCCCGGTCCGTATGACCGGAATTCCGTGGCGCCGACGTGGAAGACCCAGAGCATGACGGCGAAGGTGACGAAAGTCGAACACCGAGCTGAGCCGACCAAGGAAACGGTCCGGGCCTTGTCCTCCGGGGCCGCCAGCCGGGGCTCGGCCGCGACCATCAGATGGTTGGCTCCCGGTTGGCGGGCATCGCGGCGACCAGCTCGCGGGCCTGCTCGACGAAGCGGTGTTCGCTCAGCACCTCGTACTTGGTCGCGACGATCTGGCTGATGGACGCGAAGTCCCGGGTCCCGCCGCGGGTCGCCGTCCGGAACGCGAGCTGGCTCCAGATGGCCCCGAAACCGGCCCCCAGAATCGGCGTGGTGATCAGGAAGCCGAGCTGGCCCCCATCGCCGAACACGGCGAAGGCGATGCCGACGAACAGGCCGATCCAGAGCCCGGAGACGGCGCCCGCGACCGCGACCTTGCCGTGGGTGAGCCGTCCGGTGACCCGTTCGACGGACTTCAGCTCGGTGCCGACTATGACGACATACTGGACAGGAAACTCATGATCGGACAGGTAGTCGACCACGTACTGGGCCCGCGGATAGTCGTCGTAGACCCGAGCGACATCGGATATTCCAGATTCAGCGACGGACGGGAGATACCGCGTGATACGGCCATGCTGTGGACCTCATTCTGAGGAAGAAGTCCGGGAGGGGCACGTCAGAGCGACGTGCTGATCAACCGTTTCTCCGGGGTCGGGTGGCGCAGCGGCGCGCCGACGTTGTGCAGGTGCCGCAGGGCCTGGTGGTATGAACCAAGTGCACTGTCTTCGCGATAGTCGACGCCATGGGTCTGGCAGAACGCGCGGACGAGCGGCTGCGCTCGGCCCAGATTGGGCCGTGGCATGCTCGGAAACAGGTGATGTTCGATCTGGTAGTTCAGTCCGCCGAAAACGAGGTCGTTGACCCGGCCACCCCGCACGTTGCGGGCGGTCAGGGCCTGACGGCGCAGGAAGTCGAGCCCGTCGTCGGTGACGATCGGCCTTCCTTTGTGGTTGGGCGCGAACGCGCAGCCCATATACAGGCCGAACAGGGCTTGGTGAACCAGCACGAATGTCACCGCCTTGACCGGTGAGAGGACCAGGCAGACGACGGTCAGGTACGCGGCGAGATGAACGAGTAGCAGCGCGGCCTCCGCCGCGGCCGGCCGGCCCCGCCGTCCGGCCAGCTCCCGCGCGCTCGCGACGTGCAGGTTCAGCCCCTCGAGCAGCAGGATCGGGAAGAACAGGTAGGCCTGATGCAGGGTCAGCCAGCGCGCCCAGCCGTGGCGGCGACGCGCGTCGGCGGCGGTGAAGACGAACGCCCCGACGGCGATGTCCGGGTCCCGGCCCACCTGGTTGGGATGGCTGTGGTGCCGGTTGTGCTTGGCGACCCACCAACCGTAGCTGAGTCCGATGAGCACGTTTCCATGAAGCAGGCCGACGGCGTCGTTGCCCCGGCGGCCGGTGAGGATCTGCCGGTGACCGGCGTCGTGGCCGACGAACGCCACCTGCGTGAACATCACCGCCAGAAACGCCGCCGTGGCGATCTGCCACCACGAGTTCCCCAGCAGGACGAAGGCCGTCCAGCCCCCGGCCAGCAAGCCGAGGTTCACCGCGATCCGGGTCGCATACCAGCCCGTCCGGCGCTCCAGCAACGCCGCGCTGGTGACCTCGCGGCGCAGCTCGGCGAATTCGCTGCCCCGGGCGGCCCCACCGACTCGTGCCGCGGCTGGTACCACCGGCGCCGGAACGAGACCTATATCCATATTTGTGCCCACACCTTGGCCCACACCTCTCAGCCGTCCCGAATCAGCGAGAGGGAACCCGGAACAGGCGTACGGACCAGACCAGGGCGAGAACTCTGCCACGCTGAAGTGACATCTCGATCCTACCTCACCCATACCCGTCCGGCCGCCGATCAGGCCCGGCCGCGGGATGGAAAGGGACGCACGCGGGACCACCCGACGTGGGCCAAGATCTGATCGTCATGCTGAATGTACAGCTGTGACCTCGGGTTTCGGGCCTACGACCGGCTCCGGGTTCGACCGGGTCTGACCGGCACGATCAGGAGATCACGGCTCGGCCACACGCCGGTGCCGGGCGGCAGAATAGTCCAGCACGCGCTGCGCGGGCAGCTCGCGCGACACGACGGAGCGGGCGACGTGGGTAAGCCGGGCGTTGTGATCCCGCGCGTACCGGCGCAGCCGGCGGAAGGCCTCGTCCGTGTCCAGCCCGCCGCGCTGCGCGAGGAAGCCCTTGGCCTGCTCCAGGACCACCCGGCTGACCAAAGCTGCCTGCAGCTGCTCGTTGACGGCGCCGCGGTCCGCGGCGGCCCGTTGATGGACGAGCGCGACACTCGCCACGTGGGCCAGGGCCTGACCGAGGTTCAGATCATCGTCGCTCAGCACACCGACGCGGGCGCTGAACAGGCCAAGAGTGCCCAGGACACTGTCCCGTAGCCGCATCGGCAGAGCGTGCACCGCGACGAAGCCGGCATCGACGGCCGCCGTCGCGAACCGCGGCCACCGGCCATGCTCCTCGCGGAGATCGGCGACGGCCACCGCCTGGCCGGTGTGGTAGCAGTCCAGGCAGGGACCCTGCTCACGCTGGAGCTGGAAGAGCTCGAGGTTGCGGGTGCGCTCCGAGGACGCCGCCACGACATGGAGAACACCGCGCCGGTCGGCCAGCAGCAGCCCGGCGGCGTCGACCTCCAGCAGATGCGCGCAGTCAGCGGTCAGACCGTCGAGGAGGTCAACCACGTCGAACTGGTCGACCAGGCTGTTGGCGAGCGCCACGAACGCCTGGATCATCCCGCCCTCCCGGTCGCCGGTCACGATGACGGCCCGGTTCCGCCGTCGGCCAGATACCAGGAGCTGTCGACGTCCATCTGGAGCTCGCCTTCCACGATCTTCCAGGCGGCCTCACTGGCGGTGAGTTTCCGCGCGAACGCGCACGCCCGCAGCCGCACCAGGGCATCCTCCGGTCCGACGTCCAACCGGGCCATGATCATTCCGGTGGCCTGATAGACCTCGACCCGTTCCAGCGACGCCAGCTCCGGCGGGCCGGCGCGTCCCTCGGCCGCCGCCGCCCAGTCAGTGTCACCGGTGATCAGGTCCAGCAGCGGTAGGACGGCCAGCCTCGCGGCCAGCAGCCCGCCGGCCAGACTCCGTTCGCCGAGGGTGCCCGGAGCGTGCCGGAACAGATCCAGGGCCCCGACCCGCGACCCGGCGACCGTCACCGGCAGCGCGAACACCGCCCGCACACCGGTCTCCGCCATCGCCCGCGCGAACGCGGGCCACCGATCCTCGTCCGAGCGCGTCAAGTCCGCGACCAGCACCGGTTGCCCCTGTTGGGCAGCATCCAGACACGGACCCTCACCGAGAGTGAACTGAAAATCATCCAGCCGTCGGCTCAGCGCCCCGCTCGACCCGAACGTCCCCGCCGAAGCACCGTCCCGGACGACCGAGAACGCGGCACCATCCACGCCCAGCAACTCCACGCACGCTCGACACAGACGGTCAGCGGATGCCAAGCTGCCGTCACCTTTCGTGACCGCGGCGCCCAGGCCGGCTCGGATACGTGATTCGGAATGGATCTCGTCGCTTCCTCTCCAGGTCCGCGCGAATCTTCCCTCGCCCTTCCACCTTAGCCGGGATTCCTGGCCCGACAGGTCTACGGACCGCGCGGTTACAGCGGCGCGCGGCTGGTCACCCGCGGCGGGACGCTCGACACCGACACCCGCGGCTACCGGTTCACCATCGTCGTCTACACCTCCCTCGCCGCAACCACCCCACCGACGCCGCCCGGCGGGAGACGGCCGTGGGCGACGAGACTCGTCAGCGCCTCGCTTGACGGTCGACAGCCTGATATTCCCGCGCTAGAATAAATTCTGCTAGGACATAGCCGCCTCGAGACCGGAAACGCCGCGCATCTGCCGCGAAACCGCGAGTATTCAAACTCACGCTCGAGCATGCCAGTGATCGTCCATAGGACATCGTCTGTGACTCGTCCCGAGCGTTCCGAGCAGGGCTGTGGCGCTGCTCGTATCGACTTTTTACCGCTGTCTTCTCCTACCGTATCGCGGCCGTCTCCCACATCGCCGTCGGGCATACGCGTCCAGCCTGACCGCCGGCCTTACCACGAAATCCGGTGATCATGGTGGAGGATCGACGCGACGTCCAGGATCTTCTCCTGGGGTCGTTGAACGACACCGAGCGGGTTCATGAGCTTGACACGATCACAGCGAACCACGCGGCCCAACACCTCCGGATTCTCTACGGCGCGGAGGGGCCGGCGGCGACGAGCGTCCGTATCTTCACCTCGCATCGCGACCAGGTCACGACCATTTACCTCCACGACACGGTCGGAGTCGTCGCCACCGCGTTCCGAACCGCCCTCGAGGACGGCATGCACGCGAACCAGCCCCAGTTGGTCGTCGACCTCGGCGGGGTGTCCTTCCTCAACCGGGAGGGTCTGGAGGTCCTAGTCGCCGCCGTCGCGCAGGCGGCACGCAGGGGAAAACGGCTCAGTGTCCACAGCGCCCGCCCCGCCGTCTTCCATACGTTGACCGTCGCCGGTCTGATCACGATGCTCGACGTCCATCCCGCGTGGCCACCGAACTCCCAGGGAGAAAGAAGCCGCATGAGCACGACAGACGCGGGTGGCCAGCCGTCCCACGAGGGTGATCTCGACACGCTCAAGGGCATCGGTACCCGGTACCGAGCGATCCTCGAGGAGGTCGGGGTCGCCTCGATCACGGAGCTGCGGCACCGCGACGCCGCTCGCCTGAAGGCGATGATCGAGAAGCGGCACGGAGCGGTCGTGGGCCTGTCCGAGGATCAGGTGCAGACCTGGATCGACGAGGCGAAAGTGGCCCGGATCCGGTGAGGCGGGCATCTTAGTTGTCCGAAACCCGCGCAGGATCGTTCTTGTGCTCGGCGGAGACGCGGGGCAAGACATTGGGCCCATGCGGGCCCGCTCGCACGGGTGGCCCGACGATCGCGGGTCGACGTGAAGGTCGCCCTGATCGCCCCGGTGGCGTGGCGCACTCCGCCGGTGCACTACGGCCCATGGGAGCAGGTCACCAGCCTGATCGCGGAGGGTCTCGTCAGGTGTGGGGTCGATGTCACCCTGTTCGCGACGCTGGACTCGCGCACGGCGGGCACCCTCGACGGGGTCTGCCCGCACGGGTACGCCGAGGACCCCTCGCTCGATGGCCGGGTGTGGGAGGCGCTGCACGTCGCGCACGCCCTGGCCCGATCGGGTGAGTTCGATCTGGTCCACAACCACCTTGACTGGCTGCCGCTGGCCTTCACGGCCCACGTCCGGGCGCCGATGGTCACGACGATCCACGGCTTCTCCGACGCGCGCATCGTGCCCGCATACGTCCGGGCGGGGTCGAACTATGTGTCCATCTCCGACGCCGACCGCCGGCCTGAACTGAACTACGTCGCCACCATCCATCATGGGATCGACCTGGAGTCGTCGCCGTTTTCGCCCGTCGGAGGGCAGGACCTGGTGGCGCTGGGCCGGATCCATCCGGACAAGGGCACCGCGGCCGCCATCGACATCGCCCGCCGGGCCGGCCGGCGGCTGGTGATCTGCGGGCCCGTCCAGGATGAGCGTTACTTCGCCGAGCGGGTCGAACCACACGTCGACGGGGACCGAGTCCGCTACCTCGGTTCGGTGGGGCCGCGCCAACGGGCCGACGTGCTCAGCTCGGCGGCGGTGCTGCTCCATCCGATCGCGTTCGCCGAACCCTTCGGACTGGCGGTCGTCGAGGCGATGGCCCACGGGACGCCGGTCGTCGCCTACCCACGCGGGGCGATGCCGGAGGTGATCGACGACGGCGTGACCGGATATCTGGCGGACGGACCGGCGGCGGCCGCCACGGCCGTGGAGCGGGCCGCCGGCCTCGACCGCGCCCGGTGCGCCGGCGTCGCGCGCGAACGGTTCTCCTCGGCCCGGATGGTCGCCGACTACCTCGCCGTCTACCGGCGGCTACTCGGCTAGACCTGTCTTCCGCACGTGCGTGCGGTGAGACAGTTGCTTGATCTCTTGTTCGAATCACGTCGGGTTGATCGCGATCCGTAGCGACGGGTCTGGGATTGTTCGTGGCTGTGTCGGTCGCGATGGACTACGGGCCGCCGAGCGTCGAGAAGTCGCTCGGCGCGCTCCCCGTCGTGCATGACTACCTGGCCCGCCTCGGTGTCGCGGGCACGATCGACCGGCTCGCCCCGATCCGCGACAAGGTCAGTCGGGCCAGCCACGGCGAGGTCATCGCCGCGCTGGTCGCCAACCGGCTGACGTCGCCGACCCCGCTGCTGCATGTCGAGACGTGGGCGCGGGAGTGGGCGGTCGAGGAGGTGTTCGGCCTCGCGCCGGACGTTCTGAACGACGACCGGGTCGGTCGGGCGCTTGACGCGCTCGCCCCGGTCTGTGAGGCCGTGGTCGGTTCGGTCGGCGCCGCGGCGATCGCCGCGTTCGACCTCGACATGTCCCGCTGCCATTGGGACATGACGTCGATCTCGCTGCACGGCGCCTACCCCGAGGTCGACGGCGACTACGCGACCCCGAAGTACGGCCACCCGAAGGACCGTCGGCCCGACCTGAAACAGGTCCAGACCGGGCTGGCGACCATCGGTGACGGCGGGATCCCGCTGGTGCACCGCGCCTACGACGGCGGCGCCGGTGAGGTCTCCCAGGTCACCGGGGCGATGCGCGCCCTGACCCAGCTCGCCGGCCCCCGCCGGTTCCTGCTGGTCGGCGACACGAAGCTCGTCTCCTACCCCAACCTGGCCGCGCTGACGTCCACCCCCGGGGTCACCTTCCTCGCGCCCGCGCCGAAGGCGGTCGTGCCCGCCGACGTCCTGGCCAGCCAGGACTGGGCCACCGCCACGATCCTCGAGTTCGTCGCGGCCCGCGACCAGGACACACCAGTCCACGAGCGGGCCAGCTACCGCGCCCGCGAGGGCGTGACCGTGCTGCGCGGCCCACGGAAGAAGGACCCGCCGGTCACGGTACGCACGGTGTTCATCTGGTCGTCCGCGAACGACCACGCCGCCAAGGCCGCCCGGACGCTCAAGCTCGGCCGCGCCCGCGAGGCCCTCGACACCCTCACCCGCGCCGCGGGCAGCCATCACCTCTACCGCACCGAGGCCCAGGTGAAGGCCCGCGTGGCCTTCCTCGCCACGAAACACCGGGTCTCCCGCTACCTCGTCGCCGAGACCAGCGTCGACACGGACACCGGGAAACCAGCCCTGGCCTGGCACTTCGACCAGGACGCCCTCGACGCCGAGGCCGCCACCGACGGCTGGTACGCCCTGCTGACCAACCTCGACGACAGCGTCGGCCCGGCCGAGGTCCTCGCTCTCTACAAAGGCCAGGAGGTCTCCGAACGTCGCTACGGCGCGTTCAAGGGCCCGCTCGCGGTCGCGCCGATGTTCCTGCACTCCAACCAGCGCATCCACGCCCTCATCCACGTGATCTGCCTGGCCCTGCTCATCTTCTGCCTGGTCGAACGCCAAGCCCGCCTCGGCGCCGGCCCCGACGGGAAGATCCCCGGCCTCTACGCCGGCCGTCACGCCCGCCCTACCGGAGCACTGGTCTTCGGCGCGCTGAGCAGGCTGCGCCTCGTGCCCGCCCGGGGCGACCAGGCCGCCTACATCCCCCGCCCAACGGCTCTGCACCAGCACCTCCTCGACATCCTCGGTGTCGACCCGACCCGGCCACCTTGATCGGAAACCAGGCCAGTCAACGCATCGAAATCCCATGTGCGGAAGACGGGGCTAGACGCGGCGGCCCGCGGCGGGATCGGTGCTGGTGTGCTCGACCGGTGGTGTCACTCGACCGGTGGTGTCACTCGACCGGTGGTGTCACTCGACCGGTGGTGTCATACGTGGATGTCTAGCCCGCGCCGCGGGGGTCATCCGGGACAGCAGCCGGTCAAGCTCGACGCTGGCCATGCCGACCCGGCTGTCGCCGATCCCGTAGGGGAGCCACAGCGTGCCATCGTGAACCAGGCCCCCGCAGGAGTAGACGACGTTGGGGACGTACCCGTCGCCTTCGGCGCGGGTGGGGGCGAGCAGCGGCTCCGGCAGTGCCGCCAGCATCGTCGCCGGGTCGTCGAGATCGAGCAGGATCGCCCCGATCGTGTAGGCACGCATCGGTCCGACGCCGTGCGTGAGCATCAGCCAGCCCGCGGGTGTCTCGATCGGCGAGCCGCAGTTGCCCACCTGGAGCAGCTCGAAGGACGCGCTGGGCACGTGGACCGGGCGAGGCGTGTCCCAGTGGTAGCCGTCGTCGGAGGCGGTCAGGCTGGTCGTCTCACCGTCGGACCGGCACAGGGCGAGATGGCGGCCCGCGACGATCCGGGGGAACAGCGCCATGCCTTTGTTGCGGGCGGCCCGGCCGGTGAGTGGTTCGGTGGTGAAGACCCGCAGGTCAGGGGACGTCAGCAGACGTGGCGTGATGCGCTGACCGTCGTAGGCGGTATAGGTCGCTCGGTATTCCGGGTCCGCGTCCGGCCTGGTGAACCGGACGAACCGGGCGTCCTCCATGCCGTTGCTCTCGACGGGGAGGGTCGGCCACAGCACCCGCTGGGCGAGGGTGCTGTCCGACGGGAACTCGACCTGGTGCAGGGAGCCGATGACATCCCGGATGCCGGCGATGATCCCCGGCGCCTGTGGGCGCCGGAGCAGGTCGGGTGGGACGTCGGTGAAGGCCCGCTCCAGGTCGGCGGCGGTGGGACGGTCACCGAGACCGTGCAGGACGCCCCGGGTGACCTCGTCGTCGAGCCCCCGCGCGGCGAGCACCGTGCGCAGCCGTCCGAGCTCCCAGGTGGCGGCGACGGTGGTGCCCGTGGTCAGCGGACCCCCGGCCGGCTCGAGCCGCGCCGCCCGGCCGGGTCCGAGTACGCCGGCGCGGAAGCCGATGGACGACAGGTGGCCCTCGCCGACGCCGCGCAGGCTCAGCACGATCCGTAACGCCCCGGGGTCAAGCCCGGACTGGTCGACATGGGCGACCATGGAAGGGTTGGTGACGGCGGCGCCCTCCACCGCGTACTCGGCCGTGAAACACGCGCCGATCAGCAGTTCGCGCGACGGAGAGTGCTCCCCCGGCGTTCTGGTCCGAGACGCGACGGCCGCGGCGTGTCGGACCAGGATCCCCAGGTAGTCGTGGTGGCGCGGGGTGAAGCGGGCGAGCAGCCCGGCGACAAGGTCGTCGACCTCGGCCTCGGGCAGGGCCATAATCCGGGCGACGACGCTGGCGGCTCGTGAGTGGGCCTGTCCGCCTTCCTCGCCGGGCAGGAAGAGCTTCGCGACGACGCGCGCGGGGTCGGGTGACAGCGTCAGCGAGTGCCGAGTGACGAGCTCGCATTCCAGGCTCGCGGCCGTGAGGCCAGCCTCGCCCGCCTCACCGGCGCCGCGGGCGCCGTCGACCGCGGGAGAACCCGTCACATCTGCTCCCCTTCGGGGTAAGCGCCCACGTTCGTGGACAACAGGCCATCGGGGGCATCGGGCTCCCCCGCCGGCGGGCTTCCGGCGGCCGGACGGACATCCTCGGTGGGCCCACCGAGCTGTGGGCCCACCGGCCGTCGACTATCGGGAGGCGACGTGGTGCCCGCGAGCAGGCGTCGAGCGTGCTGGGCGGTCGACAGCATCGCCAGGGTGGACTCAGCCCCCTGGTTGTCGTTCCGGCCGTCCGCCTCCAGACCGTCGCAGCCGCCGCCGGTGACCTCGTCGAGCAACGGCGTGCCGCTGTCGTTGGCGCCGAGGAACCACGCCTGCGCCGCGTGGAGGCCGTCCAGCCACCGGGTCTGTCCGGTGAACGCGTAGGCACGGACGCATGCATCGGCCAGGGACGCCACCTCGATCGGCTGCTGGTCGAAGCCGGGCCGGTCCTCGCCACCGGGTCGCCGGCCACCGACGGGCGTCGGCGACATCCTGCCGTCCCGGGTCTCGACGTCCAGTAACCATTCCAGCAGCCGCGGACCGTTGGCCGACGCGTGCCGATCCGGCAGGCAGTGCCCGGCGAGAAGGAGCGCCTCGGCCACAGCGGCGTTCGCGTAGCGCAGGGATGGCTCCGGCCAGGGCCACGCCGCCGCGGCGCCCAGCGGGCCGATCGCCACCACGGCGTCCGCGAGCAGCGCCCGGGCCGGCTCGTCGTCGGGCGCCGCGAGCAGGATCTCACCGGCTCCGAGCGCGGCGAACGTCATCGCCCGCGGCCACGGGGAGCGGCGCCGGGCGCTGACCTGGAACCGGTCGAGCGCCAGCGCCGCCAGATCGGGAGCCTCGACCCGCGCCCCGACGGTACCCAGCCCCCACAGGGCGCGACCCCACCAGTCACCGAGACCGGGTGGGTCGCGCCACCGTCCGGCGACGTCCCGGCGGTTGCGGACCAGGCCATCGTCGGCCTGCGCGGCGACGACGAAGCGGAGGTAGAGCCGGAGAAGGCGCTCCAGCTCGGGTGACGGCGTCGGCGCCCGGGCCAGGACCACCAGCCCGCGGGCCACGTCGTCAACGCAGTAGCCGTGCTCCCGGCGGGGCACCGCGCCGAGGGCGTGCTCGAACAGACCGATGTCGTCGCTGAGCCGGATGAGGTGCGCGAACGACAGCTCGTTCGGCGCCGTCGCCTCGATGGTCACCGCGCCGCGCCGGCTGCCGCCTGGCCGGGCCGGGTGTCCGTGCTCCCACCGAGCAGCCCACCGAGCAGCCCACCGGCGAGTTGCCGATAGCGGTCGGCGACCGCGGGCCACAGCAGCTCCGGGGCCCGGTTGGCCGCCGCGCGAACCATTCCGCTGGTCACCGTCCGATCCGTGATGATGCTGCGCACCGCGGCCGCGATGGCGGTGGCATCGCGGTGTTCCACGAGCAGGCCGGCGCCGGCGCCGAGCAGCTCGAGGGCGTGCGGAAAACGGGTGGCGACGATCGGGCGCAGCGCCGCGACCGCCTCGATGAGGACACCGGAGGTGACCTGTTCGCGCGAGTCGTAGGGCAGCAGCACGACATCGGCCCGGCGCACCAGCTCAGCGAGCGACTCCGTGTCGAGGTAGCGGTCGTCGAAGACGACCGAGTCAGCCAGCCCGAGGCCGCGGGTCTGGGCGACGAGCCCGTCGCGGTAGGCTTCCCCGCTGCGCGCGAGCACCTTGGGGTGGGTCTGTCCGGCGACGATATAGCGCGGTGCCGGGTCGAGGTCGGTCAGCTCGGCCATGGCCGCGATGCCCCATTCGATGCCCTTTCCCGGCCCGATCAGTCCCCAGGTGAGGACGGTCGGCCGGTGGCCGATCGCGGGCGGCGCGCCTCGACCGGCGGCGGCCCCGTGCGGGATGACCGTCACCCTGCGCTCGTCGACCCGGTACCCGGCGAGCAGCCGGGTCCGCGCGGTCGTCGTCATGACGACGACCGCGTCCGCCGCTGCCACGACCGCCTCGAGGACATAGCGCTGATGGCTGGTCGGATGCGTGAGCACTGTGTGCAGGACGACGATCACCGGGACATGTAGGTTGTCGATGACCTCGATGACCTCATCGCCGTCCGGACCGCCGTAGACGCCGTACTCATGTTGCACGATCGCGACGTCGTAGCCGTTCAGGAGCCGGGCGGCGGCGCGGGGCCCGGTCCGCGTCCCGGCAACCAGACTCCCGACGACCTCGATTCCGGCCGCCCTGGTTCCGGGCATCGTGTTGCCGGCCTCGCCGGAGGCGGCCCACGTCGGTCCGGGCGGGGACGGTTGGTCCAGCAGCCGCACGACACCGGTGGTCCGCTCGGGCGCGCCGCCGGTCAGGTGGTCATGGAGCGCCGCCGTGAATGTGGCCAGGCCGCACTGGGTGGGCGGATAGGTGCTGAGGAATCCGTAACGCAGAGGCACAAAGCCAACTTCCGGTCGGCGGCGGACGCGCGAACGCGGACCCCGCGGCGGGCGACCGGTGGACGGGGCCGACCGCGGGGGTGCTCGGGAACGAGCGCGGCAGGAGGTGCGCCGACCGCTAGAAGTCAGCGCCCGCCATGGCGCCCGCGCCGCCGTCGCCGCCCGCGGCGGGCCGCTCGGCGATGACAACCTCGATCGTGAGGAAGAGGCCGGCGATCGACGCGGCGTTCTCCAGCGCCGAGCGGGTGACCTTCGCCGGGTCGATGATGCCGGAGGCGATCATGTCGACGTACTCGCCGGTCGCCGCGTTGAGGCCGTGGCCGATCGGGAGGTCGCGGACCTTTTCGACCACGACGCCGCCCTCCAGGCCGGCGTTCACCGCGATCTGCCGGAGGGGGGCGGACAGCGCCCGCTCCACGATCCGCGCGCCGGTCGCCTCGTCGCCCGAGAGGTCGAGCTTGTCGAAGGCGGTGGCGGACGCCTGGAGCAGAGCGACGCCACCACCGGCGACGATGCCCTCCTCGACGGCGGCCTTGGCGTTGGACACCGCGT
>Ga0207703_10000734_pt1 | contig 32244 bp, 16 predicted proteins | sample KBSSwiS12_FD_184304 | JGI IMG/M metagenome (GOLD analysis project Ga0207703, IMG submission 184304) | Switchgrass rhizosphere microbial communities from Kellogg Biological Station, Michigan, USA - KBS Switchgrass S1-2 (SPAdes) (version 2) | ecosystem: Host-associated > Plants > Roots >... | reverse complement strand
GCGGTGGTCATCAGGATCGGACGCAGGCGCACGACGGCGGCATGCTGGATCGCTTCGAGCTTGGTCATGCCGGCGCGCTGCGATTCGTTGGCGAACTCGACGATCAGGATGCCGTGTTTCGATACCAGGCCCATCAAGGTGACGAGGCCGACCTGGGTGTAGATGTTCAGCGACGAAATCAGATTGACGAAGATCAATGCGCCGAACAATGCCATCGGCACCGAAACGAGAATCACGATCGGATCGCGCAGCGAGTTGAACTGCGCAGCGAGCGCGAGGAAGACGATGATCACGGCGAACAGCAACGTGGTCGCGAAGCTGCCCGACTCCTGCACGAACTGACGCGAGGGTCCGGCGTAGTCGACTGAGTAACCGCTCGGCGCCACCTCGGCGAGCGCATCGCGGAAGAACTGCAGGGCCTCGCCCTGCGACATGCCGCTGGCGCCCTGGATCGTGGTCGAGTTGAGCTGCTGGAAGTGGTTGACCGATCGCGGCACGATCTCGTGCTTCACGCTGGCCACGGTCGACGCGGGAATAACCGAACCATCCGGCGCACGCACGTAGTAATCGAGCACCTGCTCGGGATTCAGACGGTCGACCTGCAACACCTGCGGGATCACCTTATACGAGCGCCCGGCAATCGAGAAGTAATTGACGTAGCCGCCGCCGAGCGCGGCGCCGAGCGAGCTGCCGACGTCCTGCTGGGTCAGCCCGAGTGACGTGATCATGTCGCGATCCATCGTCACCGTGGACTGCGGCTTGTCGATCTTGAGGTCGGCGTCGACGAAATAGAACTTGCCCGAGTCCTGCGCTTTCCTCAGCACCTTCTGCACGACTTCATTGAGGTTCTGGAACGGTTCGGTAGTCTTGAACACGACCTGGATCGGCGCGCCCTGCGGCCCGGGCAGCGGCGGGAACGAGAACACGAAGACCTGGCCGCCAGCGATCTGCGCCCACAAACCCTGCAGTTCCTGCTGCAGCGTCTTCGCGGTCTTGCTGCGCTCCTCCCACGGCTTGAACACCATGCCGCCGAGGCTTCCCTGGGCGCCGCCGCCCGGCAACGTGATCTGGAACATCATCTCGTATTCGGGAACCTTGCTGCCGCTGTCGAACATCTGCTGCGTGTACTTGAGCATCTGCTCCGACGTCGCATTCGGCGGCCCGTTGAGCGCGTAGAAAAGGAAGCCCTGGTCTTCTTCCGGCGCGAGTTCCGATTGCGCGGTCATGCCGAGCAACATGGTTGCGCCGAACAGCATCACGCCCATCACCACGACCACGCTCCACGACACCAACGCGCCGTGCAGCACGCGCTCGTAGCCCGCTCGCACGCGCTCGAACACACGGTCGATCGTCTGCACGAACTTGCCGCTTTCCTGATCGGCCCTGAAAAATTTCGCGCACATCATCGGCGACAGGGTCAGCGCGACGATCGCGGAGACGGTCACCGCGCCGGCGAGCGTGAATGCGAATTCGGTGAACAGTGCACCGGTCAATCCTTTCTGGAACCCGATCGGCACATAGACCGCGACCAGCACGACGGTCATCGCGAGAATCGGTCCGCCCAGTTCGCGCGCGGCCAACAGTGCGGCCTCGAATGGCGACTTGCCTTCTTCTTTCATGTGTCGGTCGACGTTCTCGACGACGATGATCGCGTCGTCGACGACCAGGCCGATCGCAAGCACCAATGCGAGCAAAGTCAGCAGGTTCATCGAGTAGCCGAGCACGAGCATGATGAAGAACGTGCCGATCAGGGACAGCGGCATCGCGATCACCGGAATGATCACCGCGCGGAACGAACCCAGGAACAGGAAGATGACAATCGTGACGATGATCAGCGCCTCGATCAGCGTGTGCACGACCTCGTTGATCGAGGAGGTGATGAACATCGTCGAGTCCCACACGATCTCGCCGGAAAGGCCGGCCGGCAGCTGCGAGTGGATTTCGGGAAAGGCCTCGTGCACGCGTCGCGCGACGTCGAGCACGTTCGCCTCGGGCGCCGCCTTGATGCCGATGAACACGGCGAGCTTGCCGCTGAACGACACGTTGGAGTCGTATTCCTCGGCGCCGAGCACGACGTTGGCGACATCCGACAAACGCACGATCGCGCCATCCTTCTGCTTGATCGCGAGCTGCTTGAATTCTTCGACCGAATGCAGGTCGGTGGCCGCAGTGAGATCGACGCTGACCATCTGGCCCTTGGTCGTGCCGACCGCGGCGAGATAATTGTTCGCGCTCAGCGCCTGGAAGACGTCGCTCGCGGTGACGCCGTGTGCGGCCAGGCGTGTCGGATCGAGCCACGCACGCAACGCGAACTGACGGCCGCCGAGGATTTCCGCGGTCTGCACACCCTCGATAGCGTCGAGCTTGGGCTTGACCTCGCGCGCGAGGTAGTCGGTGACGCTATTGGACGGGAGCACGTCGCTGCGGAAGCCAAGATACATCGCGTCCAGCGATGCACCGGTCTGGACGTTGAGCACGGGCTGCTGCGCCTGCGGCGGCAACTGGTTGCGCACCGAGGTGACCTGAGTCTGGATCTGGGTCAGCGCGCTGTTCGCATCGTAGTTGAGCCGCAGCGTCGCAGTGATCGTCGAAACGCCGCTGACCGAGGTCGAGGTCAGGTAGTCGATGCCCTGCGCCTGCGCGATCGCCTGCTCGAGCGGTTGGGTGATGAAGCCGGCCACGGTCTGCGCGTCGGCACCGTAGTAGGCCGTCGTCACGGTCACCGTGGCGTTCTCGGTCTTCGGGAATTGGCGCACGCCCAGATCGAACACGGCCTTGATACCGAGCACGAGGATCAGTGCGCTGACCACGATCGCGAGGACCGGTTTCTTGATGAAGGTGTCGGTGAAATTCATTTGCAAAATCCTATGCGCGTCTTTGTTTGCACCGCGCTGGTCGTTTCTTACGCCGTCATTCCAGCAGGATTGCCGGGGTGACGGCTCGCATCACTTCTCCTGCGGCGTCGGATTTGCCGCATCCGCCGGCAGCACCTTGTTGTCGATCGTCACCGGTGCGCCGTTCTTCAGCTTGATCTGACCGCTGGTCACGACTTCGGCACCCTCGTCCAACCCCTTGGTGATCGACACCTGATCGCCGCGCGTGCCGTCCGTCGTCACGAAAGTCTGAGCGACCACCAGCGCATCGGGCGGAATCGGCGGACCGGCAGGCGCCGCAGCGGCCGGCTTGGCACCATTCTTCTTCGCCTCTTCCGCTTGCGCCTTGTCGAGCTCGGCCTTCTTCTTCACCACATATACGGTCTCGCCGTACGGGTTGTAGACGACTGCGGTCTGCGGCAGGGTCAGATAGCGCGCCTTGGTGCCGACATCGAGCGCGACATCGGCGAACATGCCCGGAGACAACAGCTTGTCGGGATTGCCGACTTTCGCTTCGATCTGCACGTTGCGCGTATCCCCGTCGACCTTCGGATTGATCGCCGACAACTCACCCTCGAAGGTCTTGCCTGGGAATGCATCGAGTTTGATTACCACCTTCTGCCCGACTTTGATGTCGGCGAGATTCTTCTGCGGCAGGTGGAAATCGACGAACACCGGATCGACCTGCTGCAGCGTGACGATGATCTTGCCGGCCTCGAGATATGTACCCGGCGTGATCGTGACGATACCCGCACGGCCGGCGAACGGCGCACGCAACTGCTTGCGCTGCACGTTGACCTGCTGCTGGGCGACGGCCGCCTGCTTGGCCTTGAGGTCGGCCGCGGCCTGGTCGTAGTCGGCCTTGCTGATCGCCTGCACGGCGAGCTGCTGCTTGGCACGCCCGAAGGTGACCTCGGCCAGCGCGGCGGCGGCCTCGAGTTGATGCAGCTGGGCCACGTCCTCGCTATCGCGCAGTTGCAGCAGCGCCTGCCCTTCCTTGACCTCGTCGCCGGACTGCAGGTTGACCTTGGTCACCAAACCGGCGAGATCGAGTGCAAGATCGGCACCACGCGCGGCGCGCACGCTGCCGACCGCGCGCAATTGCGGCTGCCATTCCTGGTACGCCGTCTTGGCCGTCGACACCACGGCCGGCGGCGGCGGCTTCATGCCGGCGATCATCTTCATCACCAGCATCACCTTGATGCCTGCGATCAATGCGATCAGCAGCAGCACCGCGATGATCATGATGATCATCTTCTTCGTGGTGCTCCACTTCTTCTTTTCCAAAGTAGCCATGTCGTTTTGACCTTTGTTTTTTGCGCTCATCCATGAGCGCGAGAATCACGAAGCGGGCTTCCTGCCCGCACTCTTCAACCAAAAATTACTTCGCTTGGGGACTCGCGCTGGGTGCTGCGGCCGCGACGGGCTCGGAATCTTCCTTCCAGCCGCCGCCGAGCGCGGTGTAAAGCGCTGCCGTATCCGCGAGTCGCGCCGCGCGCGCCTGGACCAGGCCGAGCCGCGTCTGCTGGTACTGGCGCGTCGCGTCGAGTTCCTGCAGATAGCTGGCCGAGCCGTTGCGGTATTGGATGCGCACAAGCTCGAGGCTCTGCGCGGCGGATTGCTCCGCCTGCGCCTGTGCTCTGAGGTTTTCCGCGTCGAGCTCGAGCGCACGCAACGCGTCGGCGACGTTCTGGAACGCACCGAGCACGGTCTGCTCGTAGTCCGCCGCGGCCTTGTCGAGGCCGGCTTCGGCCGCACGTTTCTGCGCGCGCAGCGAGCCACCGCGGAAAATCGGCTGCAGCAGATTGGCGCCAATGCTCCACGCCTTGGTGCCGCTGGAAAACAAGTCACCGGAATGCAGCGCGGATGAACCGAGGCTGCCGCTCAGCGTGATCTGCGGGAATAGGTTGGCCGTGGCGACACCGACCTTCGCAGTCGCCTGATGCAGTGTCGCTTCCGCCGCGCGCACGTCGGGGCGCTGACGCGTCAAGGTCGACGGCAGCGACACCGGCACGTCGTGCGGCAGGCCGAGCGCGTCGAGATCGAGTGCGGCAAGTTGTGATTGTGAGGGGAATTCGCCGAGATAGACCGCGAGCTGCGTCTGTGTCTGTGCGAGTTGCTGGCGCAGCGGCGGCAGCGTTGCTGCGGCCGTTGCCACCTGGGTGCGAATGACGAGCACGTCGGCCAGCGATTTCGCGCCGATCTGGTTCTGCGCCTCGGTGAGCTTCAACTCTTTGTTGTAGACGTCGATGATCTCTTCGGTCGCGCGAATCTGGCCGCGCAGCGAAGCTTCGCGAAAACTCGTGGTCGCGACATTCGCCGCGAGCGTCTGGTAAGTGCCTTCGAGCTGGAAACGCTGGTAGTCGGCCACAGCGGTATCCGCCTCGACGCCTCGTCTGGTCGCGCCGAAGAGATCGAGGGTGTAGTTCACCTTCACGCCGGCGTTGTAGAGACTGAATACCGATGGCGCTCCCGGTTCGCTCGCGCCGACACCCAGACTGTTGGCATTCGCGCGCTGCACTCCTGCATTCGCATCGACACTGGGATACAACGCGCCGCGTGTCGCATTCGCGTTTTCCTGCGCTTGCCGCAACGCAGCCTGGGCGGAAGCGACGCTCGGGCTGTGCGCCAGCGCCTGCGTGATGCGGCGACTCAACTCGTCGTTCGCGAATGTCGTCCACCACTGCGCCGGAACGTCGACGCCGCTGACGAAGCGCTGTGCATCTCCGGTCGGCGCCTTCGTTTCGACGGTCGCGGCCGGCAGCGGATCCTTGCGGTAGGCATCGACGGCGGGAGCTGCAGGCGCGCGGAAATCCGGGCCTGCCGCGCAACCGGCCAGCGCGACCAACAATGCTCCGCTCAACACGCCGCGGCGCGCCATTGCGTCTTTCGCAGTCATAACAAAATCCAAATATTTTGTACTGTATCGTTCAATAATAGACGAGGAACGATTGCAAGTTCAATCGATACCTATCGCTGGCGCTTCTCACTTTCCGCATCTGCCTCGAAATTTTTTGCCAGAACGCAGCATTCACGGCAACGGCCGGAAGTCATTCCACTCCTAGACGAACGAGCGGAAACGAAATCGACATCGCCCGGATGAAAGATTCCATGATCGATTCTCATATCCTGCGAAACGCGGCGCTGCGCAACCCGAGACTGAGCTCGATGTCACTGCGCCGCGTGCCGCGCCGGCAATATCAGCCAGCTGGCTTGACCAGAAGGCTCTTGGCGAGCGCGCCCTGGAATTTCGCCAAGCCGCGCGCGAAATGCAGCAGGCCGAACAACAGCGCGATGCCGATGACGAAGGTCAGCGGATCGGCGATCTGCCACGGCACGAGCAGCGTGTCGTTGAAGCGGATGTGGTCGGCGATATCGATGCGCACGAGGCCGAGCATCCAGCCGATGTGCGCAATCGGGGCGAAGATGCAGGCGAGCGAAGTCACGATGCCGGTCACGGCGACGGTGAAGTAGACGATGCCGAGCGGCAGCATCAGCACGAAATACAGCAACGTCGACCAGGTGCGCGGATCGGTGAACATCTCGCCCATGCGCTGCCAGATCGTCAGGCCGGCGCGCGCGTAAACCGGCCGGCGCGGCATGCGCTCGCCGAGCATCGTCTCGATGATGCGCGATTCGACCAGCGCAAGTACGCGCGTCGTGGCGAAGAAGAACACCGCGAACACCACGCCAAAGATCAGCAACGATAGTCCCAGCGACAGGCTCAGGCCGACCACGGTCCAGGTGAAATAGAAGATGCCGGTCGCCAGCGAGAGCAGCATGTAGAACAGCCCTGCGTACGTGCGTGCATCGCTGCCGACGGCGAAGAACTTTCCCCACGCTGTCTTGCGCGGCCGCTGCGGCGGCGCGCGCAGGGCCTGCTGCACCTGAACTTCCTTGTCGACGTAGATGCTCGCGACTTCCTCGGGCGCGCCGTAGCTGCCGACGATCTTGGCGATCAATTCAGCTTCGGATTTGCCCGGATTCTCGTGCAGCTCTGCGCGCAGATGTTCCTCGGCATCGTAGAGCGCGTCCTGGATCAGCGCGGGGTCGGCGCCCGCGCCCTGCAATGTGCTGCGCAACTGCTCGAGATATTCGGCGATGGTGCGCGGAGTCGTGCCGGTCATGTTCAATCCTCGGTAAGCTCATGCCGTCGTCCCCGACGGCGTAGGTCACGGAGCAGGCGTCCTGCCCGCACTATTCGACTAAAACGGAATCGACAAAATCACGCGTGTCGACCCAGGCCAGGCTCCACTCGCGCAGCACCCGCCGCCCCAGCGGCGTGATGCGGTAGTAGCGCCGCGGCGGCCCGGTCACCGACGGCTCGACGATGCTTTCGAGCAGTTCCGCCGCGGCGAGGTTGCGCAACACGGGATAGAGTGCACTCTGCTTGCCGCTCAGAACGCCGCCCCCCGTCTGCTCCAACCTCTTCGCGATCTGGTAGCCATACATCGGCGTGCGTGCACGGGCCAGCACTCCGAGCAGCACCAATGACACGGTGCCGGAGGAAAGTTCCTTCTGGAATTTCCACAGATGGCTGTCGATATCGCTCATGTGCGCAACGTCGTCATAGTCACAGGTGGACTATAGTGTTCAGTTGATACTAGTGCATGCGCCAAAAGTCATGCCTGCCTCGCCGGCTTCGCTCGGGCAAGAATGTGTCAACGAACGTCAATCGAGACGCGGATCTTCGATTCACTCGAGCGGAGCCGCGCTACCTCTTGGCAGACGCCGAGAATGCTCCCCATGTGGGCAGCCAAAAATGCTCCGCGTCCGCAACCGCACTGAAGCTGCCGCTCTCAGCGGCAGCTTTTGGCTGACTATCAAGTCCTGCGCAGTCGCACGAACACGACCGTGCCGAACAGTCCGCAGAGCATCAGCAGCGCCCAACGATCCAAAATTGGTGCGGGCACGGCAGGTACGCCGGGCACATTCACCATCACCGCGAGGACGGATGACACCGCCGACGCGAAACCTGCGTCGCCGCTGTAGCTCGCAGTGATCGGATGCGCACCTGTCGCCGTGAATGTCGTAGTGCAGGTGGCTGTCGAACTCGTTGTCCCAGCGACCAATGCCACAGGAGAGCAAGGCAGCGTCGTGCCGTTGTCGCTGAAGCTTACCGTGCCCGTTGGCGGATCGCCCACTACCGTTGCGACGAGACTCACCGGGACACCAGGGTTCGCCGGATTCGGTGTTGCGGCGAGGGTGACCGTCGTCGCCTTCTTGTCCACGACGAGCGTGTAAGCCTGTGTGCCGGACGCACCGCCGGATCCCGCAGCCTGCACCGTAAACGAGTAGCTGCCGACAACCGTCGGCGTGCCCGACAGCAGGCCGCTCGCGCTCAAGGTCAACCCGGGCGGCAAACTGCCCGACGTCAGGGTAAACGTGTATGGCGCGTGGTTCACGCTGTCGCTGCTGCTCGCGCTCAACTGCTGGCTGTAGGACAGGCTGAACGTACCCGCCGCCAGGGCTGCAGGCGCAATGGTCACCAGCACGGTTGTGCAGGTCACCTGCACGTTGGTCACGTTCGCCGAAAGATTGGTGCCGGTGCCGTTGGCGACAACGCAAGTCTGACCAGACGGTGGCGTCGTCACCGCAACGTTCCAGTTCGAGCCGATGGGAAGCGGCGTCGGGAACGTGAACGCACCACTCGACGACAGCGATTGCGAGGTGCCATGCGTGCTGTCACTCAGGGTGAGCGCCGCAGGCGATGTCGCGCCGCTGACATTGCCGCCAACCGTGTAGGTGGTCGTCGTGATCGTGGTTACATCGCTCGCGTTGTCATTACTCGTGTTGGTCTCGCCGCCACCGGACACGGCCGCACTATTGGTCACCGAGGCCGCTGCGTTGTTCGCGACATTCACCGTCAGCGTGATCGCCGGATAGCCGCTGCCCGCGGCCAGTGCATCCGAACGCGTGCAGGTCGGCGCGCCCAGGGTGCAGGTCCAGCCCGTACCGCTGATTGCTGTCGCGGTCAGCCCGGCGGGCAAGGTGTCCGTTACCGTGACCGTGCCGCTGGTCGGCGCAGAACCCGTGTTGCTGACCGTGAGGGTGTAGCTGGCGCCGGTCTGCCCTTGGGCGAAGGTTCCGACATGGGTCTTGGCGATCGTCAGATCGGGCAACTGCGTAATGGTGGTCGCGTCGCTCGCGCTGTCATTGCCGGTGTTGGTCTCGCCACCACCGGAGACAGCTGCGGTGTTGGTCACCAAGGCAGGAGCATTGTTGGCAACGTTCACCGTCAGCGTGATGGCCGGATAACTGCTGCCCGCGGCCAGCGCATCCGAACGCGTGCAGGTCAGCGTAGCGAGGACGCAACTCCAGCCCGTGCCGCTGATCGCGGTAGCGGTCAATCCCGCGGGCAACGTATCCATCACCGTGACCGTACCACTGGTCGGCGTGCCACCCACGTTGCTGGCCGTGAGTGTATAGGCCGCGCCGGTCTGGCCCTGGGTGAAGTTTCCGGCATGGGTCTTGGTAATCGACAGGTCAGGCAGCGCGGTAAGCGTATCGACGTCGGTGGCCGAATTGTTGCCCGGCGTCGGATCGGTGACGCCCGCCGGCGCCGCGACGGTCGCGGTGTTGGTCAAGGACCCGCTTGCCGAGGGCGAGATGCTGCAGCTCGCGGTGAAGGTGACGCTGCCGCCGGCGGGCAGGCTGACCGTGTTGTTGATGTTACCGCTGCCACTCGCTGTGCACGTGCCGCCACCGGCGCCCACGCAGGTCCAGGTACAGGTCAGTGCGGCTGGGAACGTGTCCGCAACCGTGGCACCCGGTGCATCGCTCGGGCCCGCGTTCGATGCCGTGATCGTGTAGGTCACGCTGCCGCCCGGCGTCGCCGTGGTCACGCCGTCGTTGTTGGTGATAGACAAGTCGGCTGATGCGCCGAGCGCATCGACGTCGGTCGCTGAATTGTTGCCTGGCGTCGGATCGGTGACACCCGCTGGCGCCGCGACGGTCGCGATGTTAGTCAACGAACCACTCGCCGCTGCCGAGATATTGCAACTCGCGGTGTAGATGGTGCTGCCACCTGCCGGCAGGTTGATCGTATCGCTGATGTTGCCGCTGCCGCTTGCCGTGCACGTGCCACCGCCGGCCCCCACGCAGGTCCAGGTGCAGGTCAGTGCAGGTGGGAACGTGTCCACTACTGTGGCACCCGACGCGTTGCTCGGACCCGCATTCGATGCCGTGATTGTGTAGGTCACACTGCCGCCCGGCGTCGCCGTGGTCACGCCGTCGGTATTGGTGATCGCAAGATCGGCCTGTTGCGCTAGCGTGTCGGTATCAGTCGCCGAATTGTTGCCCGGCGTTGGATCGGTGACGCCCGCCGGTACCGCCACGGTCGCGGTGTTGGTCAAAGAACCCGTCGCCGCCGCCGAGATGGTGCAGCTCGCGGTGTAGATCGTGCTGCCACCCGCAGGCAGGTTGATCGTGTCGCTGATGTTGCCGCTGCCCGAAGCAGTGCAAGTGCCGCCGCCCGCGCCCACGCAGGTCCAGGTGCACGTCTCGGCTGCCGGGAACGTGTCCACCACCTTGGAGCCTGGCGCATTGCTCGGGCCCGCATTCGATGCCGTGATTGTGTAGGTCACGCTACCGCCCGGCGTCGCCGTGGTCACGCCGTCGGTATTGGTGATCGCAAGATCGGCCTGTGGCGCAAGCGTGTCGGTATCGGTCGCCGAATTGTTGCCTGGCGTCGGATCGGTGACGCCCGCCGCCGCCGCCACGGTCGCGGTGTTGCTCAAAGAACCCGTCGCCGCTGCCGAGATGGTGCAGCTCGCGGTGTACGTGGTGCTGCCGCCGGCGGGCAGGTTGATCGTGTCGCTGATGTTGCCACTGCCGCTCGCCGTGCACGTGCCGCCACCCGCGCCGACGCAAGTCCATGTGCACGTCTCGGCTGCCGGGAACGTGTCCACCACCTTGGAACCTGGCGCATTGCTGGGGCCCGCGTTCGATGCCGTGATCGTGTAGGTCACGCTGCCCCCGGGCACGGCCGTGGTCACACTGTCGGTCTTGGTAATCGCAAGATCCGCCTGTGGCGCGAGCGTGTCGGTATCGGTCGCCGAATTGTTGCCTGGCGTCGGGTCGGTGACGCCCGCCGGCGCCGCGACGGTCGCGGTGTTGCTCAAAGAACCCGTCGCCGCCGCCGAGATGGTGCAGCTCGCGGTGTATGTGATGTTGCCGCCGGCGGGCAGATTGATCGTATCGCTGATGTTGCCGCTGCCCGAAGCGGTGCACGTGCCGCCACTCGCACCCACACAGGTCCAGGTGCAGGTCAGTGCGGCCGGGAACGTGTCCGCAACCGTGGCACCCGGCGCATTGCTCGGGCCCGCATTCGATGCCGTGATCGTGTACGTCACGCTGCCACCCGGTATAGCCGTGGTGACGCCGTCGATCTTGGTGATTCCAAGGTTGGCCTGTGGCGTCAGCGTGTCCGTATCGGTCGCAGAATTGTTCGCCGCATTCGGATCGCCGGCGATCGTCACCGTTGCCGTGTTGCTCAACGTGCCGGTCGCTGCAGCCGAAATCGCGCACGTCGGCGTGTACGTGACACTCGCGCCGGCGGGCAGGTTCACGGTGTCGTTGATGTTGCCGGCACCGGACGCCGTGCAAGTGCCGCCACCCGCGCCCACGCAAGTCCACGTGCAGGTCTCCGCAGCCGGGAACGTGTCGGCCACCGTGGCGCCGGTGGCGGGCGTCGCGCTTGGGTTCGACGCGGTGATCGTGTAAGTGACGCTGCCCCCCGGCACGGCCGTGGTCACGCCGTCGGTCTTGGTGATCGCAAGGTCCGCGGCCAACGCACTCTGCACATTGATGCAGCCGTTCGCGGTGACGTTCTGCCCGTCCGGATTGGTCAGCGTGACGTTCTGCAATCCAGTAGTGAGTGCGGTGATGTTGAGCGTGACCTGCGTCGGCGAGTTGTAGGTGACGCTGTTGACGATAGCATTGGTAACGGTCGCGCCCATGTGCGTGAACGGAAGCGCCGGCGCCGGTAGGTTCGCGCCCGGATCATAGAAGCCCGAACCGCCGCTGGACGTCGCATTGATCACGACATTGCCGCTCGGCCCGGCGAATGTGATCGGCGAACCCGAGCACGTCGGTGTGGCAGGCGGCGGAGCAGCGAGTCGCCCAGCGCGCACCGCGTAGCTGTTCAGCGCTTGGTTGTATTCCTGGATCGTCCACACCGTCATGTCGTCGAGCGGATCGAGACTGGTGAACGAGTAGTCGCCCCAGCGCCGTCCGGAGGCGCCGCCCGGATCCCCAGGCGGGTTGTAGTTCGCCGTGGTCGTTCCATAGGCGACCGCGGCCACCGTCGGCGGACCGGTCATCGTGCCGAGCGTGTCCCCCGCAAGTCGCCCGACGTAGGCCGGCGTCGCGCCGATCGGCGTGCCGGCCATCGACATGCCGAGGATCGAATGCCCCTGGCCGGTGACGATCATGCTCGGGATCCAGTACTGGCGCGCCGCGGCGAGCGTCGCGGCGTTATCGAACACAGTGCCCGACTGCACCAGCGTCGGCGTGGTGGTGAGGTTCTGGAACTCGTACCAGCGCACGGCATTGCGCGCGGCCGCAGCGGTGTTCGCCACGCCGGCCGAACTCACGCGGAAATTATGCGACGACCACAGACGGCCGTTGCGGATCATCGCCTCGAAGAAGCGGTCGTCGAGCGAATCGAGGCGGCCGTTGTTTCCGCCGGTATTGCCAGCGTGGGTGACCGGGTTCGGCGTCGTGGTGGTCGGCACGGTCACCGCGATGTTCGCCGAAATCGTCGGCGTCGCCGACCCCGGATTGCTCACTCGGCGGAACATGATCGTGCTGAACGTCGCGTTGTCCGGACCGACGAAATAACCTTCGGTCGCGGTCGCGTCGTAGTTGTCCACGCCGCGCGGCGATTCCGGACCCGCGCCGGCGCCGGCGGCGAGATTCGCGAACATCGTCACCAGCGGCGGACCGGCGCCTAGGATCGAGGTCTTCTGCACCACGTAGCCGTTCGTACCGATGAAAGCGCCGGCACTACTGAACATGTTGCAACCGATGTAGAGCGCGTTGACGTCGACGCCAAGGGACGGATAGTCGCAGAAATTCGTGCCCGGATCGGCCTGGAACTGGAAGAACGTCCATACCGTCGAAGCGCTCAGCGTGCCGTTGCTGGCGGCGTCGCTGACTGCCATCAGCACGCGGTTGGCGGCCGTGGTCGTGCAGGTCGCGTTCGTGCAAGGCACGTCGATGATGGTCAGAAACCAGCGCGCCGAGAAGCGGTCATAGCGCACCTGCGGATCGGAGGTGAAATCGATCACGACGGAGCCGGCGACTGGCGTTCTCACCGAGGCGAAGAACACGTCGGGATCCGCATTCACTACGCCATCGGCTGTACCGGCCTTGGTGAACGAGCGGATACGCCCGTTGACGAAGACCAGGAATTGCGTCGGGCCAATCGTGCCCATGCTGTCCGGCGGAAACGCACCGGTATCGGTCAGCGTCGCGCCGTCGAATGCATTCGCCGTGGTGTGGATATTCATCACCGGGCTGTGGATATTCGTCGGCTGCTTCAAGTGCGTCGCGTTGGCGCTGGGGCTCGGGTACTGCGCCACGGCCAGCGCGTCAGGATTCTCCCCTGCGGCGGATTTCTTCGGATATTCGAGTTCGTGATCGGGATGCGGGACGCGCGTGCTGTTCGCCTGGCGTTCCTGGATCGACGACATGCTCTCGCGCACTCCAGCGGGCGTGGACAGACGCTGTCCCGGTTGATCCGCTACCGCCGTCCCCCAGACCAATGCGCTCAACAAGAGCACACCCCGACACGCGCGCAACCAGCCCCGTTCCGCCATGACTGCCTTCCCCAGAAATTTGTAACCAGGACAACCCGGTTTCCCCAGACTGGCTAGTACCAGAATCCGGAGGGAAGCGTCAAGCGTCGCTGTTCTGCCACATCGGCATCACCAGCCCTGATCTGAGCACGAGTCACGTCGACAAACATTGGTCGCAACGACCTGCGTCGACGCGGCAAGCAGTTGGCCGACTTGGCGAGTTCGCAGGCACGCACCTAAGCAGAGTGCTTTGACCTGCAACCGCAAGTTGAGCTACCTGCGGGTGACCATCAGTGCGTTATCCCGCAAGCAGCTCGTAGTTTGCGATCAACTCGCAGATGCGCTTGACGTCCTGATCCATCGCGCGGTCACGCTGCATGAAGCCGATGCTTTCGCGGATTTTGGCAAACGCCGCGCGCACGGCCGAGCCCGAGTGGAATTCCTCGCTGCCCGCCAATACGACCATCAACTTCTTCACCTCGTCGACGAACTGCGCGTGACTTTCGTGATCGGGCTTCGGCGCGCCTGAAACTTTTGCCGCAAGGCTTTGCCAATCGCCGCGCGCGGCGAGCATGCGCGCCGCGTTGAGCATGTCCTGCCGGTATTCGAGTGCCTGCGCGGCGGTGTACAGCTCGAGCGCGAGCACGTGGCCAAGATCTTCGACCATCTCGAGCACGTGGCGCGCCTCGTTCGTGCCCATAGACACGTGGTCTTCAGCATTCGCGCTGGTCGGCACCGAGTAGACGCTGGCCGGATGCGCGCGCGTGGCGAGATCGTTGACCAGCGCGGCCGCGGTGTACTGCACGATCATGAAGCCCGAATCGGTTGCGTCCTCGTTGCCGATCAAGAACGCCGGCAGGCCGTCGTTCGTCGCCGGATCGACGAGCTTGTTGAGACGCCGCTCGCTGATCGAAGCAAGCACGGGGATGGCGGCTTTGACATAGCTCATCGCGAGCGCGAGCGGCATGCCATGGAAGTGGCCCGCCGAGATCACCTGATCCTCGATCACTTTTGCGTTCTCGGCATCGGGGAAGATCAGCGGGTTGTCGGTGACCGAATTCAGTTCGATGTCGAACACGCGCTGCGCCTGGGCGAGCGCATCGCGCACGGCGCCATGCACCTGCGGGATGCAGCGCAGGCTGTAGGCATCCTGCGGCTGGTGCTTCTTGCCACCCTTGAATGGCATGAAGCGCGCGTAAAAGGCCTCTTTGCCGTGGCGCTGCGCTGGCGGCACGTAATCCCAGCCGAGATCGAAACGATGTTGTTGATCGCGCGCGTCGCTCCACGAATCGGCGAGCCAGGTCTTGAAGCGCGGCACGAGGTGATACGGAATATCGACCAGGGTCGAGTCGCCGAGCAGCCGACGCAGGTTGGCGGCGGTTTGCACCTGACCCGGATGCGGGCGCAACGCGTGCACCTCGGCCTTGAACGCAGAGCTGCGCCCGGCGAACGCGTCGAGCGTCATCGCCGCGGCGAGATCGGCGGTCGCGAGCAGCTTTTCGAGCGCATCGAGCGCGAGCGCACCGCTCGCGAGCATCTGCGCGGTGCCGTTGTTGAGTGCCAGGCCTTCCTTGAACGACAGGCGCACCGGCTCTAGTCCCGCGCGTCGGAGCGCTTCGCCGCCGGTCAGGCGCTCGCCTCGATAAAACGCCTCGCCCTCGCCGAGCAGGACGATCGCCAGATGCGACAGCGGCGCGAGGTCGCCGCTCGCACCGACCGAGCCCTTCTCCGGAATGACCGGAATCACATCGCGGCTGAGCAGTTCGGCGAGCGACTGCAGCGTCGCCGCGCGAATACCGGAATGACCGCGCATCAGCGTGTTGACGCGGATCGCCAGCATCGCGCGCACGACTTCAACCGCGAGCGGCTTGCCGACGCAGACCGCATGGGTGACGACGAGATTGTGCTGCAACTCTTGCAGCAGCGTGCCGTCACGTTTTTCGGGATTGCCACCCGGCAGTTCGTCGCGCGCGCGATGCGCGCCGAGCAGCTTGTCGGCATTGCTGCCGAAGCCGGTCGTCACACCGTAGATCGGCTCGCCGCGCCGCACCTGCTCGGCGAGGAAATCGGCGGTGCGCTGAACTTTGGCGAGTTGCGTTGCATCGAGCTCGATCTTTGCACCCTGCTTCGCGATCGCAACGAGCTCTGCGCGGGTCAAGCTCGAGCCATCAAGGCGAATCACTGTGCTCATATCTTCATCGCCTCGGCTTGCTCGAGTTCCACGCGCAAGGTGCGCACGAGCTCGGCGCGAGCGACTTCAAATTGGTCTTCCTTGCGCAGGTCCTTGACCGTCACCGTGCCCTTGGCGATTTCGTCCTCGCCGAGCACAACGACGAAGCGGATGCCGGCGCGGTCGGCGTACTTGAACTGCTTGGCGAGCTTGCCGCCGTCGAGCACGACCTCGGTCGGGATGCCGCCGTTGCGCAATTGCGTGGCAAGTTCGAGATAGACAGGCAATTGCGCCTCGTCCATCTGAGTGACGAGCACCTTGACCGTCGATTGCGCGGTGTCGATCAGCTTCGCCTCGCGCAGCTGCCAGAACAGGCGCGTCGCGCCGATCGAAATGCCGACACCGGGCAGCTTCGACTTGGTGTAGTTGGACGCAAGATTCTCGTAGCGCCCGCCCGAGCAGATCGAGCCGATCTGCGGATGCTCGTTGAGCGTGGTCTCGTAGACCGTGCCTGTGTAGTAGTCGAGGCCGCGCGCGATCGACAGGTTGATCGCGTAATGCGTCTCCGGCACGCCGAGCGCGCGGATCATCGTCAGCACTTCGCGCAATTCGGCGATGCCTTGATTGAACACCTCGCCACCCTGCCCTTTACTGTCATGAATCAGCGCATCGAGCTTCGCGAGCGCGTCGGCATGGCCGTGCGAGCGGATCTGCACGAAGTCGAGGATCTTCTTCGCTGCGTCTGCCGACAGGCCGAAGCCTTCGCCCGTCAGCGTGTCGCGCACGTAGTCAACGCCGCGCTTGTCGAGCTTGTCGACCTCGCGCAGCGCGAGTGCCTGCTGCTCGATGTCGGTGATGCCGAGGCCTTCGAAGAATCCGCGCATGATCTTGCGGTTGTTGAGCCAGATCGTGAACGGCCCGATCTTGAGGTCGCGGAACACGCTGTAGATGACCGCGGGGATTTCCGCGTCGTAACGGATCGATAGCGCGTCCTTGCCGATCACGTCGATGTCGCATTGGTAGAACTCGCGGAAACGACCGCGCTGCGCGCGCTCGCCGCGATAGACGCGCTGCATCTGGTAGCGACGGAACGGAAAGCTCAGGTCGTGCTCGTGCTCGGCGACGTAGCGCGCGAGCGGCACGGTCAGATCAAAGCGCAGCGCAAGTTCGGGCCGCTTGTCCTCGCCCTTCTCCAGCGCGCCGGTCGATTGCACGAAATAGACCTGGCGCTCGGTCTCGCCGCCCGACTTGGTCAAGAGCACGTCGGAGTATTCGATCACCGGCGTCTCGATCGGCAGGAAGCCGAAGCGTTCGTAATTCCGACGCACGGTGTCGAGCATCTCGGCGAACGCGATCTGATCGAGCGGCAGCAGCTCCATCACACCGGGCATGGTGCGGGCTTGGGTCAACGGCATGGATGTCCTTGCGCGAAACAGCGGCGGAACGCCGCGCGAGGCGCATTTTACCATGCCGCGACCAAGCGTCGGGGCAGCCCTGGCGGCGTGGCGCGGACTACAAGGTCTTGCCGATCACGTCGTCCTTGAGCTTGAAACGCGAATCGAGGGACAAGCTGTCACCTTCGCGCAAACCCGACAGATCACTGTTCTCCGCGAGCTGCCCGTTGTGGACCCAGGTAGCGGGATGCACGGGACCCGGCACGTAGCCCTTCCAGACGCCGTCATCCGCATTGCGCGAGCCCATTTCGTGCACCGAATACTCGATCGGAACGATCACCGTCGTACCGATCGGTTTGCCGTCGACCATCTCGGCCAGATCGAAATGCCATTGTTTTGCCGCGGCGACGCTGGACTTTTCGAACGCCCGACGCCATTGCTCGGCTTCGTGTTCGGAGCGCGTGCGTGCGCCAAGACTGGTCTGATACGGTTGCACATCGACGACATTGCCGTTGTCGTCCAGGTGCAGATACAGCAGTACTCTTGCTCCGAGATGCGCGCTTACGGCTTCTTGCGGATAACGCGGAGGCTTCATCGCACCGCTGCGCTGCGGTTCACCGAAGCGCACGTCGCCAATGCGCATCAGGTAGTTTCCTTTGTCGCCCGGCGCTGGCTCGGCCTTGAGGTGCAAGTGCATCGACGTTTTCGCGACGACTGCGTGGCCATCAATCAGAATCGGCACGAACGTCCAATTGCGCACGTCCTTATCGACCAGTTTGGCCACCTCGTCCGGCAGCTTGCTCTTGAGCCGGTAATCGCTGACATGTCCATCCTTGGCGATTTGCACCTCGCCGACGGCGTCCATCGAATATATCGCCGCGGGCTGATCCGCTTTCGCAACCGTCATGCCTGCCGCCATCAACATCGCAGCCAATAACACGTCGCGGGGCGACATACGCATCTCCTTGAGCCATTGATGCCACGACTTTAGGCTCAACCTTTTCGCCGACCAAGTTTGTCGAACCCGCGAACGCTCAATATCCTCCTTGCTTGCCGATCTTGTACTCGAGCGTCGCCCAGAGCGCGCGTTCGGCTGAACCAAACGTGTTGCGGTGGTAGTTGGCGTAGTCGAGCTCGATGCTGAGGTCCTTGCGCAGGGCATAGCCGAGAAGCACATTGAGCTCCGAACCGTAGTGCTGGCTCGTGCGATCGGCGAAAAAGTTGTGCTGGGTGATGCTCCAGTTCCAACTGCCGGACTTGCCGAACAAACTGACGAAGCGATCCTCCAGCCCGTTCGCCGGCGTGTTCTTGAATTGGCTGGTCCAGCCATCGAAGCCGTGATTGGATCCATAGGGCGAGGAGAACGCATTCTTGCCATCGCCGCCCAGAAGTTCGTCGCCGAGCTTGATGCTGGCCCAGCTGAAGCCGTAGCTCAACTCGAGCATGTGATAGTCAGCCTGATAGTGCAGCGGATTGTTGCGCCAGCTTTCCTGGCGCGCACCTTCGACCGTCCAGCCTAGACTCGTGCCCGTGTCGCCGAATGCATATTTGCCGGTCCAGCGCAGTCCCGCGGTACGCCAGGAATACTTGGTATTCGTGTCGTTCTCGACGAAATAGCCGTAGCCGGCCAGGTTGCCGAGCGGCAGTTTCTGATCGATATGGATCAGGTTCGCATCGAGTTGCCACTCGCGCTGGGTCGGGTCGGGGTAGTCGTGGCCGACCGACCGTTGTGCTTCGTCGAGGTAGTAGTACTTGATCGTCGTGCCGGTGTCGAATTTGAGCGCCGCGGCGACGGCATCGAACGACTGCGGATTCTGGCGCCAAAGCCCCGGAGTGAAGAAGCGGTCGTTGTCGAGGCTGACGTACTGGCGTCCAAGCCGCGCCGACGCCGTGCCGTTGTCGTACGCCACCCAGGCGCTCGACACCTCGCTTGACGGCGGATCGCCTTCCGAGGGCCGGTGCGTGTTGCCGTTCGCTCCCGAGTTGTAGTGCTCGCCAAACACCGCGAAGACGCGCGTGCCTTCGACGTAGGCGCTCCATTCGGGCGCAAATTTCCACAGATAGCCCAGCGTGAACCGCAGCGTATTCGCATTGGCAGGCTTGGCATAGCCCGCCTGATCGATGTGCGCCGAGCGATAGCGCAAGTCGACAACCAGCCCATCAGGCGGATAGTCCAGCGCACTCGCCGTGCAGGTCTGCGACGCTAGCGCCGCCAAGACCAGAATTCTCGTCGATACGCCGCCTGCCTGATTCCCCATTCGACTCCTCCGCAACTGAGATGGCAGCACCATAGTGTGCAGTGCACAACGCGCCAACTGACTGCTTCGCATGCGCTTATGCCGCGCGGCAGTAAGTCGGCAGTGCGTGGCATCGACAGGTATGCGACTTTGGTATTAGCTCCTGTGACAGCCCGGCCGGAGCAAAACGTTTAAGCTCGTGGCGCGGGCATCGCACCCACGGGGTTTCGATCGCGTTGCCCGTCCGCCACTGTCTGTCCACTCACTTCCGAGAAGGTGATTCATGAGCTTTTTGATTTGCCTTGCCGCACTCGCTTTCCTCATGTTCGTGGCCTATCGCGGTTACAGCGTGATCCTGTTTGCGCCGATCGCCGCACTCGGTGCGGTGCTGCTGACCGATCCGTCCGCGGTCGCGCCGATCTTTTCCGGCCTGTTCATGGACAAGATGGTCGGCTTCGTCAAGAACTACTTCCCGGTGTTCCTGCTCGGCGCGGTGTTCGGCAAGGTGATCGAACTGTCGGGCTTTTCGAAGTCGATCGTCTCCGCCGTGATCGGCCTGATCGGCAGCCAGCGCGCGATCATCGCGATCGTGCTGGTTTGCGCGCTCCTCACTTACGGAGGCGTGTCGCTGTTCGTCGTCGTCTTCGCCGTCTATCCGTTCGCGGTCGAAATGTTCAAGCAGAGCGACATCCCGAAGCGGCTGATCCCGGGCACGATCGCGCTCGGCGCGTTCACCTTCACGATGGACTCGCTGCCTGGAACGCCGCAGATCCAGAACATCATCCCGACCACGTTCTTCAAGACCGATGTCTACGCCGCGCCGTGGCTCGGCATCATCGGCGGCATATTCATCTTCGTCTGCGGCATCGCCTATCTGGAATGGCGTCGCCGCGTCGCGCTCGCCGCGGGCGAAGGTTACGGCACGGGGCATATCAACGAGCCGGAACCGGTCGCGGGTTCGCTGGTCAATCCGTGGATCGCGATCCTGCCTTTGGTCGCAGTCGGCGTGGTCAACTATCTGTTGACGACTTTGATCAAGGCGAATTATGGCAAGACCTACGACGTCGCACTCGTCGCGGGTGCCAAGCCGCTCAGCGTCGACGTGACGCCGGTAGTTGCGATCTGGGCGGTAGAGGGTGCGCTGCTGGTCGGCATCTTGCTCGTGTTCGCATTCGGCTTCCAGCAGTTGAAGGCGAAGTTCGCCGAGGGCAGCAAGTCGGCAATCGCGGGCGCCCTGCTCGCTTCGATGAACACCGCCTCGGAATACGGCTTCGGCGCGGTAATCGCGGCGCTGCCCGGCTTCATCGTCATCCGCGACGCATTGAAGGCGATTCCGAATCCGCTGGTCAACGAGGCGATCTCGGTAACCACGCTCGCGGGCATCACCGGCTCGGCTTCCGGCGGCATGTCGATCGCGCTCGCGGCGATGGCCAACGATTTCCTCGCTGCAGCGAACGCCGCCGGCATTCCTCCCGAAGTGCTGCATCGCGTCGCGGCGATGGCCTCCGGCGGCATGGACACGCTGCCGCACAACGGCGCCGTGATCACCCTACTTGCCGTCTGCGGGCTGACCCACAAGCAATCGTACAAGGACGTGTTCGCGATCACTTGCCTGAAGACGCTCGCGGTGTTCGTCGTGATCGCCGTGTACTATCTGACCGGCATTCACTGATCGCGGTTCGTCGGAGCAAAAAAAGGCCGGGAGATCTCCCGGCCTTTTTCGTTTTGCGCGCTTTCCGGATCGTTCAGAACTGGAAGCGGAAACCCGCCATCACGTTGGTGTTGTTGTCGTGCAGGTAGCCGTTGGCCAGACCGTCGGCCACCTTCGAGTACATGAAGCCGGCATAGGTGTCGAAGCGCTTGGTGAAACGGTAGTCAACGACGAACGAGAACGCATCGAGATTGCCGCTGCATTGCGCGGCGCTGACATTGGAGCACGGAGCGCGCACGGCGACGCCGTTCTGCACCACCGAATGGAAGTCGTTCTGGTCGTAGTGGTAGTAGCCGCCGGTGAGGCTCCATTCCTTGGTCAGCTGCGCCTTGGCACCGACCCAGGAAACCTTCAACTTCTTGTCGAACGCGTAGGCATTGTTGTTCGTTACGCTGATCGTGTATCCGCCGAGGCCGTCGAAGCCGGCCGCGAGCGGGTTGGACGGGTTCGAATAGGTGATCTGCTCGTAGCCGCCGAACAGCTTCCACTGGTCGTTGACCTTGTAGTTCGCCGCCAGCGTCCACGACTCGTTGTCCGAAATCGTTGCGGCGAGAGAATCGTGCGCCAGTCCGCATGCCGGCGGCACCTTGGTGCCCGTGCACGGGGCGATCTGCGCGGCGCTGAGCGAACCGGCCGCGATCGAGGTGTTCTTGAACGCGTACACGCCGTCGACCGAAAGGCCGCCGAAATCCGCGCCGACCGAAATCTGGCCGCCATCACCTGGGCTGCCGTCGTTCTTGCCGAACTGCCACATCGCGGCAACGCGGAAGTTCTCGTACTTGTAGTTGTACTTGACGGAATTGTCGGCACGCACGTTCTCGGTGTTGCCGCCGCCGGCGGTGGCGCCCGAGTAGCCGATCACCGAAAACGCGTACGAGCCTCCCTGCGGATCGTCCTTGCCGATCACGTCCGTCAGCACCGTATTGTGGCGGCCGAGGGTCAGCGTGCCAAATTCCTTCGAACTGACACCGGCGAACGCCGGGCCGTTGAACACCTGTCCCGCACGGCTGCCGTCGGCACCGGTCTTTTGATCGGTAAGCGCTAGGCCGTTGTTGTGGACCAACGAAGCCGTCGCATCGGAAAGTCTGCCCGAGGTCGGGTTGAAACCCATCTCGAGGTTGAATACGAAGTCCAATCCGTCGGTAATCTTCTCCGTACCCTTCAGGCCGACCTTGGACTGGCTCAGACCGTTCGGTGCGACCGACGTGGTGGATTTGTTGCCGTTCTTGCTCACCAGGTAGTCGAGACCGACATATTGATCCTGGCTCAGCGGGGCGCCATGGCTCTGGTAAGCCACGCCGATGTCGACGGTACCGTACAAAGTGACTCCGTTCCAGGTCAGGGTGCCGTCATCGGCGGCGAGCGCGGTGGCGGACATGGCCAGGCCGGCCAGGACGGCGGTGCAAAGCAGGGATTTCTTCGCGGCCATGGCCGCAAGCTTGTTGTAGTGCTGCATTGGGACACCTCGGGTAGTAGAGTTGAAAAGACTGGAGTCTGTGTCGACCGCGTGCGCGTCTCTGCCACACGGGCCCCGCTCGTCTGCGCGCATGTTAGAAATTCATTGTTACAATTATTTGACACAATGGTTCCAGTCGCCACGCCGGCAACCAATTGGACTTAGGTACAAAGACCCAGCCGATTGATCGGCAAGGAAATTCTTGCAGATGAACGCAAGAGGACCGGCTGCTTACTGCGTCGGCCGTTGTTGCCGGCAAAGGATGCGAGCGCGTACCCCGCCCTCGCTAGCCTCGTCCAGCACGAAATCGAAACCGTGCAGGCGCACGATGGCGTCGACCAGGCTTAGGCCGAGACCGCTGCCCGGCACGTTGCGTGCCTCGTCGGCGCGATAAAAGCGTTGCAGGACGGATTTGCGCAGGTCCGATGGAATTCCCGGCCCCGAATCGGCGACCGAAATCACCGGCCCAGTTTCGTCGATATCGAGCTCGACGCGAATCACTCCGCCCGCAGGTGTGAACTTGATTGCGTTGTCGAGCAGGTTGCCGATCGCCTCGAACAGCAGCTCGCCGTCGCAGTCGACAATCGCATCCGCGCCGGCAGCAAGCGTCAATCGCGCCTCGCCCTGATTCGCGAGCGGCTCGTACAAGCCGACAAGCTTGCGCAGGATCGGTTGCAGCGGCGTCGGCGAAAATCCCGCGCGGCGGCGCTTGCTCTCGATCTCCGAGATGCGCGACAGCGCGCGGAAACGGGCCAGCAGCAGATCGGTCTGGGTCAACGCGTGGTTGAGCGCGGCATGATGCGGCGATGAATCCTCCAGCGACTGCTGGGTGCGATAAATCGATGCGCGCAATCGGGTCAGCGGCGTGCGCAGGTCGTGGGCGATGTTGTCGCTCGCAGTCTTGACCTCGCCCATGAGACGCTCGGTTTCGTCGAGCATGGCATTGACGATCTGCGCAAGCACGTCGAGCTCGCGATTACGCAAACCAAGCGGCAAGCGTTGGCTGTAGTCGCCATCGGCGATGCGCTGCGCCGCGCGATCGATTCCGCGGATATGGCGCACGGCCGGCAGGCTGTAGAACATGCCGCCGAGCACGCCGAGCAGCAGGATCACGGCGGCGATCAGAAAGCAGCCACGCAGCAGCGATTGGCGGATCTGTTCGAGCACGGCGACATCGCGCGCTACGACGAGGACATTGCCGTTGTCCAGCGTCTGCCCGAGCGCGCGAATTTCGAGCGCCTGCGCAAACAGGTCGGCATTGCGCTCGACCGGCAACGCCTGCGGTTTGCCGTTCAGCACGAGTTCGTGAGGCACGCGAGAGAGATTGCCCGCGAGCGGCCGCCCGTCCGCTGCGAAGACGCCGAAGAAACTGATGTGCCGGATGTCTCGGGCGATCTCGTACGCAATGTCATCGTCGAGCTGATCCGATGTCGCGCTCGAAAAGACGTGAGCTTGGTTGCGCAGAATCTGGTCTACCTGCTGGTTCTGATAGCGCGCGGTCTGCCAATAGATCAATACGAACAGGCACACGACGGCCAGGGCGAACAACCCGCCGTAGAGCGCGGTCAGGCGAAAGCTGGTGATGCGCCAGAGCTCGGAGAACAGCGCCGCGGAACCATCGGAAGGGCGTGCCGGACGGCTTGTCATGCCGGACCGAACTGGTAGCCGGAACCGCGCACGGTCTGGATCAAGGGCGGGCACCCCGCCTGCTCCAGCTTCTTGCGCAGCCCGGCGATATGCACCTCGATCAGGTTCGTTCCGGGATCGAAGTGATAGCCCCACACGGCCTCGAAAATCATCGTGCGGGTCAAGGTCTGACCCGAATTGCGCATGAGGAATTCGAGCAGCTGGTATTCGGTCGGCTTCAGATCGAGATCGAGATCGCCATAGAACGCATTGTGTGCCACACGATCGAGCAGCAGACCGCGCGCGCGCAGCTGCGTGGGCTCGGAGGCTTGGGCGTGGCGGCGCAGCAGCACCTCGACGCGCGCGGCCATTTCGTCCGAGGCGAACGGCTTGGTCAGGTAATCGTCGCCGCCGGCGCGCAGGCCGCGCACGCGCTCGTCGACGTCGGAAAGCGCGCTGATCATGAGCACCGGAGTCTGAATATTGCGCGCGCGCAAGGCACCGACCACATTGAGGCCGTCGATGTCCGGCAGCATGCGGTCGAGCGTGATCACGTCGTAGTCGCTGTTCAAGGCGAGCGCGAGCCCTTCGTTTCCCGTGCCGGCCCGATCGACCTGGAAGGCATGGGAAGTCAGCTCGGCTACGATTTCCTCCGCGGTGCTGTCGTCGTCCTCGATGACGAGAATGCGACCGGAATAGGCGCTGGTCGTCGCGTTCATGGATGGCCGGGCGGGTTTGCGGATCATGCGGATTGCGGGATGCCGAGTAAGCCACGAAATGCAGCCGGAAAAACCAATATTAAAATCCTTTAACTAGCTACGCGCGCAACAAGTCATAGCATCGCCGGTCACAACGCGTCGAGTCCTTTCGCCCTGCACGCATGAACCGGTTAGTCCAAATCGCGCTCAGCCGACCCTACACGTTTATCGTGCTGGGCATCCTGATCCTCATCATCGGCCCCCTGTCGGTCCTGCGCACGCCGGTCGACATCTTTCCGAACATCAACCTGCCCGTGATCAGCGTGGTGTGGACCTATAACGGCCTCGCACCCGACGACGTATCCGACCGCATCGTCACTTACTTCGAACGGCAGATGACGACGACAGTGAACGACATCGAACACGTCGAGTCGCAGTCGCTGCCCGGCGTCGGCGTGGTCAAGGTGTTCTTCCAGCCCAACGTCGACGTCAATGCGGCGATGGCGCAGGTGACCGCGATCGCGCAAGTCGTACTGAAACGTCTGCCGCCCGGCATCACGCCGCCGCAGATTCTTTCCTACAGCGCCTCGAGCGTGCCGGTGCTGCAGCTCGCGCTGACCAGCAAGACGCTGACCGACCAGCAGTTGTTCGACCTTTCCAACAACTTCATCCGTCCACAGCTCGCGCAAGTCGAAGGCGCTGCGATTCCCTCGCCGTACGGCGGCAAGAACCGCCAGGTCGTCGTCGACCTCGATCCGAACGCGCTGCGCTCGAAGGGACTCTCGCCGTCCGATGTGACCACGGCCATCCTCGCGCAGAACCTGATCCTGCCGTCGGGCACGCAGAAGATCGGCACGTTCGAATACAACGTCACGCTCAACAGCAGCCCGAAGGAACTCGACGAACTCAACGAGTTGCCGATCAAAGCGGTCGGCGGCAGCGTGATCAAGCTCAGCGACGTGGCCCATGTGCGCGACGGTTATTCGCCGCAGCAGAATCTCGTGCTCGTCAACGGCCAGCGTTCGGTGCTGACGACGATCCAGAAGAACGGCAAAGCGTCCACGCTCGATATCGTCGCGCACGTGAAGTCGTTGTTGCCGACGATCCAGGCCGGTGCGCCGCAAGGCCTCGAAGTCGGCACGCTGCTCGACCAATCCATCTTTGTCAAAGCCGCCGTGTCCGGCGTAATCCGCGAAGGCGTGATGGCGGCAGCACTGGCGAGCCTGATGATCCTGCTGTTCCTCGGCAGCTGGCGTTCTTCGCTGATCATCGCCGTGTCGATTCCGCTGTCGATCCTCTGCTCGATCGCCGCGCTCTCGGCGATCGGCGAGACGATCAACGTGATGACACTCGGCGGCCTCGCGCTCGCCGTCGGCATCCTCGTCGACAACGCCACGGTGACGATCGAGAGCATCAACTGGCATCTCGAACAGGGCAAGGAAGTACCTGCCGCAATCGTCGCCGGCGCGGGCCAGATCGCCGTGCCGACACTCGTTTCGACGCTGGCGATCTGCATCGTCTTCGTGCCGATGTTCTTCCTCTCCGGCGTCGCGCGTTATCTGTTCGTGCCGATGGCCGAGGCGGTCGTGTTCGCGATGATCGCCTCGTACATCCTGTCGTTCACGCTCGCGCTGACGTTGTCGAAGTATCTGCTCAAGCCGCATGTCGATCCACATCCGCCGACCGCGAACCCGATCAAGGATGCGATGCGCGAAGACGCGACCGAGCACATGGCCGGTGGCTACGGCAATGTGCTGTCGCGCTTCCAGCGCCGCTTCGAGCGCGGCTTCGAGAACGTGCGCGAGCGCTATCGCGCATTGCTGGAACTCGCCCTCGAAGGTCCGCGCGGATTCGCGCTCGGATTCCTCGGCATCGTGCTCGCTTCGTTGCTGCTGATTCCCTGGCTCGGCGAAAACTTCTTCCCGTCGGTCGATGCCGGCCAGATCAAGCTGCACATGCGCGCGCAGACCGGTACGCGCATCGAAGAAACCGCACGCCTCGCCAGCGAAGTCGAGAAGACCATACGCCGCGTGATCCCGGCCGACGAACTGAAAAGCGTGGTCGACAACATCGGCCTGCCGGTCAGCGGCATCAATATCACCTATTCCAATTCGGCGCCGATCGGGCCGGCCGATGCGGACATCCTGATCTCGCTCAACGAGGACCACGGGCCGAGCGAGGAATACATCGCCGCGCTGCGCGAAGCACTGCCGCGCGAATTTCCGAGCGCGACGTTCTCGTTCCTGCCGGCCGACATCGTCAGCCAGATCCTCAACTTCGGCCTGCCCGCACCGATCGATCTGCAGGTCGTCGGCTTCAAGCGCGAGGAGAATCGCGCCTATGCCGAAGAGTTGCTGCACCGGCTCAAGCGCGTTCCCGGCATTGTCGACTTGCACATGCAACAGGCTTTCGACCAGCCCGAATTGCGCGTCAACGTCGATCGCGTGCGCGCGCAGGAAATGGGTTTCAGCCAGCGCGACGTGGCCAACGATCTGCTCGTCTCGCTGTCCGGCAGCGGCCAGGTCGCGCCGACGTTCTGGGTCAATCCGAGGAATCACGTTTCTTATCCGATCGTGGTACAGACGCCGCAATACAAGCTCGACACGCTGAGCAATCTCGACAACATCCCGATCACCGGCCCGGGTAGCAAGCAGCGCCAGATCTTGGCTGGCGTCGCCAGCATCACCCGCGGCCAGGGCGACGGCGTCGTCTCGCACTACGACGTGCAGCCGACACTGGATCTCTACGGTTCCGCGCAAGGTCGCGACCTCGGCGCGATCTCGCGCGAGATCGAGGCGATCTTGCGCGACACGGCGAAAGACGTGCCGCCCGGCTCGACGGTCGCGCTGCGCGGGCAAGTGCAGACCATGGAGGAATCGTATTCGAGCCTGCTGTTCGGCCTCGCCGGCGCGATCGTGCTGATCTATCTGCTGATCGTCGTCAACTTCCAGTCCTGGCTCGATCCTTTCATCATCGTCACCGCCTTGCCCGCAGCGGTCGCAGGCATCGTCTGGATGCTGTTCCTCACCGGCACCACGCTGTCGGTTCCTGCGCTGACCGGCGCGATCATGTGCATGGGCGTAGCCACGGCGAACAGCGTGCTCGTCGTCAGTTTCGCGCGCGATCGCATGGCGCAGGGCGCCGACGCGCTGACCGCGGCGATCGATGCAGGTTACATCCGTTTCCGTCCGGTGCTGATGACTGCGCTGGCGATGCTGATCGGCATGCTGCCGATGGCATTCGCGATGGGCGAAGGTGGCGAACAGAACGCGCCGCTCGGCCGCGCGGTGATCGGCGGCCTGATCTTCGCCACCTGCGCCACCTTGTTCTTCGTGCCCGCGGTGTTCGCGATCCTGCATGCGCGCGACAAGACCATTCAATCCGACCCCGAAATGCCGGACTCCGCGCCACTCGCCGCTCCGACACATTGACGATTCCAGCCTGCGATCTGCACACCATGCCTGATTCCACTCATCTGCAACGACCTTCACCGCGCCGCCTGCGCCTGCTCGGCATCCTCGCGCTTGCAATCGCGCTGGCGCTGGCGCTGACCGGCATCACCGCACGCACGCTGCGCGAGCATGCGCTCAAGCGGAAAATCGACACCGATTCCGCGCCGACCGTGAGCGTCATCGTCCCCGCGCAGGTTGACTCGAAGCAGGAGCTCGTGCTGCCGAGCAATGTCCAGCCCTATTACGACGCGCCGATCTATGCGCGCGTGCCCGGCTATCTAAAGAAGTGGTATGTCGACATCGGCACCCAGGTGAAGGCCGGCGAGGTGCTTGCCGACATCGAAACCCCCGAGCTCGATCAACAGTTGCAGCAGGCACGCGCGGATCTCGCCACGGCTGTGGCGAAGGAGAAGTTCGCCGAGACGACGAACCAGCGCTGGCAGAAAATGCTGTCTGCCACCTCGGTGTCGAAACAGGAGGCTGAAGAGAAAAGCAGCGATTTCGATGCGCGCAAGGCCGAAGTCACCGCGCAGCGCGCCAATGTCGACCGCCTGCAGGCGATGGCCGGATTCAAGCGTGTCGTCGCCCCGTTCGACGGCGCCGTCACCGCGCGCAAGACCGACATCGGCGCGCTGATCAACGCCGGCAGCGGTAGCGGCCCGGAGTTGTTCCGCGTCGCCGACACACACAAACTGCGCATCTATGTCGACGTGCCGCAGGCGTATGCCGAACGCATCACGATCGGCATGCAGGCGAAACTGCAATTACCGGAGCGTCCCGGCCGCAGCTATCCTGCCACCGTGGTGAGCACGGCGAATGCGATCGCCGAATCTTCGCGCACCCTGCTCGTCCAGCTCGAAGCCGACAATGCCGATGGCAAGCTGATTGCCGGCTCGTACGCCGACGTGCATTTCGATCTGCCCGCGTCCGCCGGTGCCCTGCAGTTGCCGGTGACCTCGCTGATCTTCCGCCAGAACGGTTTGCGCGTCGCGACCGTCGGCAAGGACGACAAGGTGGCGATGAAGAGTGTCGAGATCGGCCGCGACTACGGTACCAAGGTCGAGATCGTCGCCGGTCTCGACCCGAGCGACCGGGTCATCGACAGTCCGCCCGACTGGCTCGCCCAAGGCGACACGGTCCGTGCAGCGCAGCTGGAGAAAGCCGGCCCGACCATCGCCGCCACGCATGCGAGCGAAGGAAGCAAGCAGTGAAACGCACTGGGCTCGGGTTACGCGTGCTGACGCTCGCGATCGCGACCAGCGTTTTCGCCGGCTGCTCGTTCGCGCCGACCTACGAAACGCCGAAAACCGACGTCGCCGACAGGTACAAGGAACTCGGCCCTTGGCGCAATGCCGCGCCATCCGATCAACTCGAACGCGGCGACTGGTGGCGCGACTATCACGACGCGACGCTCGATGATCTCGAAGCGAAAGTCGATGCCGCCAATCCGGACCTTGCCGTGGCCGTCGACCGCTACGACCAGGCGCGCGCCTATCTCGCGCAGACCGGCAGCGCCCAGTTTCCTGAAATCAATTCCGGCGGCCTCGCCACACGCAACCGCCAATCCGATCATCGTGCACTGCGTTCCGCTTCGCAGCCGACGTACTACGGCGACAACATCGTCGGCGCCTCGCTAGGCTATGAACTCGACTTGTGGGGCCGCGTACGCAATACGATCGCCGCGGGCAAGGCGGCGACACAGGCCGCCGCCGCCGATCTCGCCTCCGTGCGCCTGTCGCTGCATGCCGAACTCGCCGACGACTACATCATCCTGCGCGGCCTAGACGCCCAGGAAAAACTGCTCGTCGACACGGTGAGCGCCTACGAGCAGGCGCTAAAACTGACGCAAAATCGCTTCGAAGGCGGCGCCGCCTCGGGCCTCGACGTCGCCCGCGCACAGAACCAGCTCGACAATGCGCGCGCGCAGACGACCGATATCCGTGCGCAACGCGCGCTGTACGAGCACGCGATCGCAAGTCTCGCTGGCGAGTCTGCATCGAAGTTTTCATTGCCGCCAAATGTGGTCGAACTCCCGCTGCCATCGACCCCGGTCGCGCTGCCGTCGACGTTGCTCGAGCGCCGTCCCGACATCGCCGCGGCGGAGCGCCGGGCCGCAGCCGCGAACGCGCTGATCGGCGTCGCCCGCGCCGCGTTCTTCCCGAGCATCAGCCTGACTGCGACGGGCGGTTACGAAAATACCGGTGGCGCCGGATGGCTCACCGCGCCGAACGGGTTCTGGTCGATCGGCCCACGCTTCTCGTTCGCGCTGTTCGACGCAGGCAAACGCCGTGCCGTCAGCGAACAGGCGCAGGCCGCATTCAACGAAGCCGCCGACCGTTATCGCAGCACGACGCTCGCCGCGTTCCGCCAGGTCGAAGACAATCTTTCCCAGCTTCAGCTGCTCGACGAGGAAGCCAGGCAAGAGGATGCCGCGGTCGCCTCCGCGCAGAACACGCTGCACCTTGCGATGGATCGATATGAGAACGGCGCAGTGAATTACCTCGACGTCGTCGCCTCGCAGACGGCGGCGCTGCAGGCGCAGCGCACGCTGCTGGTCCTGCGCGACCGCCAGTTGCGCGCCAGTGTCGGGCTGATCCGCGCGGTCGGCGGAGGCTGGTCGACGAAGGACATGCCGGGCGCAGACGAGGCCAAACTCGCGGTGAGTGAAACCGGAATCAAGAAGGATTGACCGCCGACCTCGCGGTTCAGAAGCGCAAGCGCATGCCGACCATCGGGCTGACGTTGGAATCATGCAGGTAGCCGGACGCTTGTCCGCCGGCTACCTTGGAATACATCACACCGCCGTAGACATCGAAACGCTTGCTCAACCGATAGTCCGCCATCGCGGAATAAGCGTTGTAGTTGCCGCTGCACGTCGCCGCGCTCGTGTCGGAGCAACGCTTCAGACCGTAGCTGTTCTGGTCGTAGTGATAGACCGCAGCGGTGACGTCGAAGTCCGGCGTGATCAGGTATTTCAGCCCGCCCCACGAGGCCTGCAGCACCTTCGGCTTGGGAAACGCCGTGTTGTTGGTGAAGCTGACGAGGTAGCCACCGAGGCCCGAGAACCCGGCTTCGAGCGGGTTCGAGGGATTCTCGTATTTGATGTGCTCGTAACCTAGGCAAACCTTCCATGGACCAGCCCTGAAACTTCCGGCCAGCGTGTAGGAGGTATTGTCGGAAATCGTCGCAGCGAGCGAATCGTGTGGCGCGGTCGCCGCCTGCGCCGCGCTCAGCGACGACGCAGCGATCGCGTCGTCCTTGTGGCCATAAATGCCGTCGACCGAAAAACCCGCATATTCAAAGCCGACGTTGCCCTGCCAAGCCTTGCCGGGGCTGCTGTCGGTCTTTCCCGGCTGATATAGAACGCCAGCGTGGAATCCTTCGGCTGAGTAGAGATATTTGAGTGAGCCGTCCAAGCGCGCGTCTTCGGTATCGCCCATGCCGGCGACGACGCCCGACAACCCGATCACCGAGAACGCGTAGGAGCCGCCCATCGGGTCGTACTTGAGGATGTTGTCGAGCAGCAGCGTGTTGTTGCGGCCGAGCGTGGCCGTTCCCCACGTCGGCGAACTCAGCCCGGCGACGGCTACGCCGTTGAACAACTGACCGGCGCGCGAACTGTCGCCGGCTGACGTCTGATTCGCAAGCGGCTTGCCGTTGTTGTGCGTCAGCGATGCCAGCGCATCAGCGAGATTTCCCGATTGCGGATCGAAGCCCACTTCCACGTCGAACACGAACGAGAGATCGTCGGTCAGTGCTTCCTTGCCGCGCAGGCCGATCTTGGATTGGCTCAGTCCGTTCGGTGCGACCGAGGTAACCGACTTG
>Ga0207703_10000733_pt1 | contig 32263 bp, 29 predicted proteins | sample KBSSwiS12_FD_184304 | JGI IMG/M metagenome (GOLD analysis project Ga0207703, IMG submission 184304) | Switchgrass rhizosphere microbial communities from Kellogg Biological Station, Michigan, USA - KBS Switchgrass S1-2 (SPAdes) (version 2) | ecosystem: Host-associated > Plants > Roots >... | reverse complement strand
GAGCACCTGGAATACGCGGCGTTCGTGGACAAGGCCCTGGTCCAGCGTGGTCTCGAATGCGGCGTTGACCAGTTCCTTGTTGGCGATCGCAGCGAGCGGCGGCTTTGCGGCGATCGTCTCGGCGGTCTTGAGTGCTTCGGCCACGAGATCAGCCAGTGGCACCACGCGGCTGACGAGGCCGCTGCGCTCGGCTTCGGCGGCATCCATCGTGCGCCCGGTCAGGCACATGTCCATCGCCTTGGACTTGCCCACGGCCTTGGTCAGCCGCTGCGAGCCGCCCATCCCAGGGGCGACGCCAAGGTTGATCTCGGGTTGGCCGAACTTCGCGTTTTCCGAGGCGATGATGAAGTCAGCCATCATCGCCAGTTCGCATCCGCCGCCCAGCGCGAACCCGTTCACCGCCGCAATCCACGGCTTGCGTGTCGCCTTGACGAGCTTGTTGGTCCAGCCGGAGAAGAAGTCTTCGGCGAAGAACTCGGCCGCCGGCTTTTCCGACATTTCCTTGATGTCCGCTCCGGCGGCAAAGGCCTTCTCGCCGGCGCCGGTGATCACCGCGCAGCGCTGCGCCGGATCGGCCTCGAAAGCGGCGAACGCAGCAATGAGATCGTCGAGGACCTGGGAGTTGAGCGCATTCAGCGCTTGCGGCCGGTTCAGCGTTACCAGCGTAACCGCACCCTTCTGCTCGACCAGGATCGTCTCGTAAGTCATCGCGCTGTCCTCCGTTTGCGCGGCACTGCACGGGTGCACGCGCCTTGGCAACCCGCGGCGGCGCCCCCTTGCGCCTGACAGCGTCCTTCGCCATTGCACGGCAATGAGCGAAATGAAGATCGAAGCCGCCGCCTTCCGCCAGGTCCTCGGGCAATATCCCACCGGCGTGTGCGTTATCACCGCCCTGGGCACCGACGGCAAGCCGGTCGGCCTCGTGGTCGGCTCGTTCACCTCGGTTTCGCTCGATCCGCCGCTGGTCGGCTTCTTCCCCGACAAAAAATCGTCAAGCTGGCCCTTGATCGAGGGCGCCGGCCACTTCTGCGTCAACGTCCTCGCCAGCGATCAGACCGCGCTTTGCCGGCAGATCTCGAAGCCCGGTTCGGACAAGTTCGCGGGGGTCGAATACGAGTGCTCGGCCCATAACCTGCCAATCCTCGCCGGGGCCACGGTATCGATCGAGTGCCGGCTGGAATCGATCACCGAAGCCGGCGATCACTGGCTGGTCCTCGGCCGCGTCCTGGGAATGGAGGCGCGCCGCGACGCCGATCCGATGCTGTTCTACCGCGGGCAGTACGGCGGATTTGCTCCCCTATCCTGAGGTAACGCGACCATGATCGCCCCTGACCGTCCCCGTCGCTCGATGCTCTACCTGCCGGCCTCGAACGCCCGCGCGATCGAGAAGGCGCGCAGCCTGCCCGCCGACGTGATCGTGCTCGACCTCGAAGACGCTGTCGCGCCCGAGGCCAAGGAGGAGGCGCGCGCTGCTGCCGTCGCCGCGGTCCAGGCGGGTGGCTTCGGCTCGCGCGAGGTTGCAATCCGCGCCAACGGGCTCGACACCCCGTGGGGCGCCGCTGATCTGGCCGCCATCGCGGGCTCGGGCGTCGATGCTGTCGTCGTTCCGAAGGTCTCGAGCCCGGCTGACATCGCCGCTTGCGAAGCCGCTCTCGCCACTGCCCCCGCTTCGCTCCAGCTCTGGGCGATGATCGAGACCTGCGCCGCGGTTGGCCGGCTGTTCGAGCTGGCGGCACTCGGTGTCGGCAGTCGGCTGTCACTGTGGATCATGGGGACCAACGATCTCGCCAAGGAGATGCACGCTCGCCTGACGCCTGATCGCGCGGCCTTCGTGCCGCTGCTGGTGCAGGCCGTCTGCGCCGCCCGCGCCCATGGCCTCGCCATCATGGATGGCGTCTGCAACGAGTTCCGCGATCTCGCCGTTTTCCGCGCCGAGGCCGAGCAGGGTCTAGCGCTGGGCTTCGACGGCAAGTCACTGATCCACCCCGACCAGATCGGCCCATGCAACGAAATCTACTTGCCCGGCGACGAAGAGCTCGCCCACGCCAGGGCTGTCATCGCCGCCTTCGCGCTGCCCGAGAACGCCGGCAAGGGCGCAATCCGGGTCGAAGGAAAGATGGCCGAACTGCTCCATCTCGATCAGGCCCGTCGGCTTGTCGCCATCGCCGATCGGATCGCGGCAGTCTAAGGTTCGAACGTCAGAGTGCGGAAATCTGGGCGCAGGCTTGCGCCAGCTCTTCAAGCCTGAAAGTTTGCTCGAAGACCAGTCCGTAACGAGGCGGGCGGCGCCAGCGGACCTTGGCATGCAGCGTAGGCAGCACCTCGCTCTCGATCCGGACCAGTTCGTCGATCATCAGCCATCCCGGGCAGTCGATCGCCGCGCCGCGCTGCGACAAGTCGCGCAGCACCACCGGTGTGCGCAGCCCGCCGGCACACAGCACCGCCTCCACCGCCACGTGCATTCTTGGGGGCCGGCGGGGGTAGGCGCCCGACTGGACTGCGATCACGCGGGGTAGATCTACCGCGCCGACGAAACGGCAACCTGCCATGTCGTTGCCTTGCCACACCAGCTCGATGGCATGGCGATCTCCGTTCTCGAATTCGATCGTCAGGTGCTGGTGAGTCGGCAAGGCATGGAACAGCCGCAACTTGATGCCCTGCTCGGAGATGTCGCGAACGACGCAGAGGAATTCGCGGTGGTCGGCGATCAGCTTGGCGGGGCGGATCATCACGGTGACCCGGGGCGTCGCTCGCCGCTCCGGGTCAGTCCATCGCTCGTCCACCTCCGCCGATATCGCGTTGCGAGCGGCTCTGTTGCCCACCCTTTCCATCATCATGCGACCCCTGCTTTTTTGCGTGCCGTTTCCCGGCGGCACCGGTTCAGTATTCGGCTGAAGATTTACCGAAAGATTAAGTACAAACCGTGACTTGCGAAAAGATGCACGGATGCGTCCGAATTTCCGCCCGCACCGTGGCGCAGAACCTATCGGCCGATTGACCTTGCGGCCCGACGTGGCACCCTGCGGCGATGAGTGAACACCGTATCCTGCTCGCGGCCCACGGCGATCCCGAAGTGCTCCGCTGGACACCGTTCGACTTGCCTGAGCCGTCGCCCGGCGAAGTGCGGCTGCGAACCCGTGCGGTCGGTCTCAACTTCGTCGACACCTATCACCGCTCCGGGCTCTATCCGCTGCCAATGCCTTCGGGCCTGGGCATCGAAGCCGCCGGCGTGGTGGAGGCAATCGGCGCGGGGGTAAACGGCTGGCACCCGGGCGACCGCGCCGGGATCTTCCTCGGCTCGCCCGGAGCCTACGCCACGGCGCGCAACGTTCCCGCCGCCTTGCTCGTCCGCCTGCCCGACACCGTGAGCGACGAACTCGCCGCCGCAGTGATGCTGAAGGGCGCGACGGCGGAATTTCTCGTCGAACGTTGCGCCCACGTTCAGCGGGGCTGGACGGTGCTGGTCCACGCCGCAGCCGGCGGCGTGGGCCTGCTACTCGTGCAATGGCTCAAGCACATCGGCGCAACGGTGATCGGCACGGTCGGCAGCGCCGCCAAGGCCGAGCTCGCCCGGGCCGCCGGGGCCGATCACGTGATCGAATACACTCGTGAAGACGTGGCCGCCCGCGTGCGCGAAATTACCGGTGGTGAAGGCGTGCGGGTCGCTTTCGACGGAGTGGGCGCCGCCACGTGGAGCGCTTCGCTTGGATCAGCCGCGCGTCGGGGTCTGATCGTCAGCTACGGCAATGCCAGCGGCCCGGTCAGTGGCGTGGCCCTTGCGGCACTGGCCGGGGCCGGCTCGCTGTTCGTCACCCGCCCGACGCTGTTCGACTACTATCGCGAGCCAGGCGAGCGTGCGGCCGGAATCCACCGCGTGTTCGAACTGATCGCGGCCGGCGTCCTCGAAGTCCGCATCGACCAGCGCTTTGCCCTGAAGGATGCCGGTGAAGCCCACCGCGCACTGGAGAGCCGCGCCACTACCGGGGCGACCGTACTGCTGCCCTAAGGGTGCGCTCGCCCAGCAGGGCGAGCGCACCTCGGAGACGATGCGTCGGCGCGCGCCTTACCGACCGCGAGTGGCCGAGCCGAGGCGATGGTAGAGGTTCGAGAGCTTGGTAGACGCCGGGCTGTCCTCGTTGGCCTTGAGATAAAACAGCACGGCCTCCTTGATCAGCTTGAAATCCTCGGTCGAGAGGACTGCGCGGGCGCGGGCGGGTTCGCTCATCGTGCTTCTCCTGGTAGTCGGCCGCTCCCCGTGGAGAGCGGCCGCGATCGCCGGCTTACGCGGCAAACTGGTTCATCGTGTTGTGGACGCCGCCCGCCTTGAGCGCGGCCTCGCCCGAGAAGTATTCCTTGTGGTCGTCGCCGATGTCGGAGCCCGACATGTTCTGATGCTTCACGCAGGCGATGCCCTGGCGGATCTCCTGGCGCTGGACGCCCTTGACGTAGCCGAGCATGCCCTGCTCGCCGAAATACTCGCGGGCGAGATTGTCGGTGCTCAGCGCGGCCGTGTGATAGGTCGGCAGCGTGATCAGGTGGTGGAAGATCCCAGCCTCGCGCGCCGCGTCCCGCTGGAAGGTGCGGATGCGCTCGTCGGCCTCGGCCGCCAGTTCGGTCGAGTCGTAGTCGACGCTCATCAGCTTCGCCCGGTCATAGGCCGAAACGTCCTTGCCGGCCTCGGTCCAGGCATCGAACACCTGCTGGCGGAAGTTCAGCGTCCAGTTGAAGCTGGGCGAGTTGTTGTAAACCAGCTTGGCATTGGGGATGACTTCGCGGATGCGGTTCACCATGCCACCGATCTGGCCGATGTGCGGCTTCTCGGTCTCGATCCACAGCAGGTCCGCGCCGTTCTGCAGGTTGGTGATGCAGTCGAGCACGCAGCGATCCTCGCCAGTCCCCGGGCGGAACTGGAACAGGTTCGAAGGCAGCCGCTTGGGGCGCATCAGCTTGCCGTCGCGGCTGATCAGCACGTCGCCGTGGCCGAGCTGGCTCGCATCGACTTCCTCGCAGTCGAGGAACGCGTTGTACTGGTCGCCGATGTCGCCTGCCTCGCGGACGTAGGCGATCTGCTTGGTCAGGCCGGCACCGAGCGAGTCGGTGCGGGCGACGATCACGCCGTCGTCAACGCCCAGTTCCATGAAGGCGTACCGGACAGCGCGAATCTTGGCGAGAAAGTCCTCGTGCGGCACGGTGACCTTGCCGTCCTGATGGCCGCACTGCTTCTCGTCGGATACCTGGTTCTCGATCTGGATGCAGCACGCGCCCGCCTCGATGAACTTCTTGGCCAGAAGGTAGGTCGCCTCGGCGTTGCCGAAGCCGGCATCGATGTCGGCGATGATCGGCACGACGTGGGTCTGGAAACCATCGATCTTGCCGAGCGTGCGGTGGATGCCGACCGCATCGCCACGAGCCTTGGCCTCGTCGAGTTCGCGAAACAGCATCCCAAGCTCGCGCGCGTCGGCCTGCTTGAGGAACGTGTAGAGCTCCTCGATCAGCGCCGGCACCGAGGTCTTCTCGTGCATCGACTGGTCGGGCAGCGGGCCGAACTCGCTGCGCAGCGCCGCAACCATCCAGCCGGAGAGGTAGAGGTAGCGGCCCTTGGTGGTGCCGAAATGCTTCTTGATGGAGATCATCTTCTGCTGGCCGATGAAGCCGTGCCAGCAGCCGAGCGACTGGGTGTAGTTCGCCGGGTCAGCGTCATACGCGGCCATGTCGGCGCGCATGATCTTCGCGGTGTAGCGCGCGATGTCGAGCCCGGTAAGGAACCGGTTCTGAAGCCGCATGCGGGCGACGTTCGCGGCATCGATACCGCTCCAGGTGTCCGCCTGCGGGGCGATGGCCGCGTTCGCGGCGGCAATGGTCTGCGAATAGGTCATCGGACAATTCCTTGTGGAAGCGGTTCGTTAGCAGGTGCTGCCGTTCGCTAACGCAGCACGCACCCTCTCGGACAGGGCCAATGAGGTGCGCTTGTCAAACTTTACAGCTGTTCGTTGTGCAGTTGTGCAGCTATGACAATGCGCTCGCCTCAACTGCAAGACACGCCCGTCCATGAGCCAGAACCGTCCGCTCTATCTCGGCCCCCGCCTGCGACGCCTGCGCCGCGAACTGGGGCTCACCCAGCAGGCCATGGCGGCCGACCTCGCAATTTCGCCATCGTACGTGGCCCTGATCGAACGCAACCAGCGCCCCGTGACGGCGGACATGCTCCTGCGCCTCGCGCGAACCTACCGGCTCGACATTGGCGAACTCGCCGGCGAAGACTCGGCTGACGATGCCCGCCGGCTAGGCGAGATCCTGCGCGACCCGTTGCTCGCCGACATTGACCTTCCGCCGCTTGAGATCGCCGATCTCGCCACCTCCTTCCCCGGCGTCACCGAGGCCCTCTTGCGCCTCCATGGCGCCTACCTGCGTGAGCAGCAGGCCCTCGCCGACCGCCAGCTCGGCAGCACCGGCGAGGACCCCACCGCGCCCGATCCGGTCCGCGCCGCGCAGGCATTCTTCGCCACCCACCGCAATCACTTCCCCGCGATCGAAAGCCGTGCCGAGGAACTTGCGGCCGAGATCACCGACGATGGTTCGGCCACTGAATGGCTGCGCAAGCGCAAGGGTGTGCGCGTGCGCTTTCTGCCACCCGATGTGCTGGTCGAAGCCGTCCGCCGGTTCGATCGCCACAACCAGCAGCTGCTGATCGACGACACGCTCGACATGCCGACGCGCAAGTTCCAGCTCGCGGTTCACGTCGCCTGGACCGCCCTGCGCGAGCCGATCAACGCAATCGCCCGCGAGGCCGACCTCCCCGACCGCTCGACGGTCGCGCTCGTCCGGCGCAACCTCGCCGCATACGCCGCCGGAGCGCTGGTCATGCCCTACGATCGCTTCGCCCGTGCTGCCGAGGTCCGCGGCTACGATATCGCCGCGCTCGGCGGGATGTTCGGCGCCAGCTTCGAGCAGGTCGCTCATCGGCTCACCACGCTCGGCCGGCAGGGGCAGGAAGGCGTACCGTTCTTCTTCCTCAGGGTCGATGCGGCAGGCAACGTCTCCAAGCGGCTCGATGGGGCCGGGGCACCCTTTGCGCACCATGGTGGCGGTTGCCCGCTGTGGTCGGTCCACGATTGCTTCCGACGCCCCGGCGAGATCCTCACCCAGTGGCTGGAGCTGCCCGATGGCCAGCGCTTCTTCTCGATCGCCCGCAGTGTCGGCGGCGAGGCGCGGCACCTCGGCGCGCCGGGCGTGCTGCGCGCTGTCGCGCTCGCCTGCTCCGCCGAGCACGCCTCTCGCCTCGCCTATGCCGCCGGCCTCGAACCGGCAGCCGCGCCCGCCACGCCGATCGGCATCGGCTGCCGCCTGTGCCACCGCGCAGCCTGCACCGCGCGCGCGCTGCCCCCGATCGGCCGCGAACTCGCCGCCGACGACCAGCGCCGCAGCCCCGCGCCCTACCTGTTCAGCGAAGGGTGATCGCGAAAGGGCCCACCCTCGCGGGCAGGCCCTTCGGCATGGTCATCAGATGTCTGCGCGCTCAGCGCAGCGAGACGACGTTGTCCGAAACCCGCGGATCGCGGCGCGTGCCGCAATACTGGGTCGCCATCGGCTCGTCCGCCACATCAACCACCACCACGGCGTTGAATCCGTTGAACGCGGTCTTCATCGCTGCGCCATAAGCGCCGAGCATGCCGATCTCGATGTAGTCGCCCGCGACGATGTCGGCCGGCAGCATGAAAGGGCCTTTCATGAAGTCGCCGTCGTCGCAGGTCGGCCCGTAGAACGAGAACGCCGTGTCACCGTCATCGTCGTTGGCGCGGTCGCCGCTCAGGCACTTTACCGGGAAGCGCCAATCGAGGTGAGCCGCATCGAACAGCGCGCCGTAGGCGCCGTCGTTGATGTAGAGCTCGTCGCCGCGGCGCTTCTCGACCTTGACCACGACCGAGTTGTACTCCGCGCACAGCGCCCGGCCCGGCTCGCACCACAGCTCCGACGAGTACGACACCGGGAGCGATTCCGCCGCACGGTGGATCGCACCGAAGTAGTCCTCCAGCGGCGGCGGCACCATTCCCGGGTAGATCGACGGGAACCCGCCGCCCACATCGATGATGTCGACCGTCACTGCGGCATCCACGATGGCCGCGCGCACGCGTTCCAGGGCCTGGACGTAGGCGAACGGGGTCATCGCCTGCGAGCCCACGTGGAAGCAGATGCCCAGCCAGTCCGAAACCTGGCGGGTCGCCTGCAGCAGCGGAGCTGCATCCGCGAGATCGATCCCGAACTTCGAGGCAAGGCTCAGTTCCGAATATTCGGAAGAGACGCGCAGCCGCACGCACAGCCGCAGGTCAGCCGCAGGGGTGCCGTCCTCGGCGGTCGTCGCTGCAACGATCTTGTCGAGCTCTTCCTGGCAATCGAGGCTGAACGTGCGCACGCCATGCACCGAGTAAGCCTCGGCGATCGCGCCGGCGGTCTTCACCGGGTGCATGAAGCACAGCACGGCCTCCGGCAGCGTCGCGCGAACCATGCGGACCTCGGCGATCGAGGCGACGTCATAATGGGTCACGCCGCTCGCCCACAGCACGCGCAGGAGCTCGGGCGACGGGTTGGCCTTCACCGCATAGAGCGACTTGCCCGGAAACTTCTCGACGAAGAAGCGGGCGGCGCGCTCCGCGGCGTGCGGACGGTTCAGAATGACGGGTTCGTCAGGCGCGAGCGCGCGAACTACAGCCGTTGCGTCTTGGTGAACGTGCAACTCAAGGGACCCCCAATAGGCCTCGCGGCCAGTTAACAACACAAAGCTGCCTTGCGGTTTGGAAGTCCCCATGGGGCAGCGAGGGGGCCGATATAGGGCTTGCCGTCTGAACTGCAAGTGAAAATGCCGCGGATTTCCGCGGGCTCGCAGCGCGTTGCGGCACAGTTCAAGAGGGGCGAAAATGGTCCGTTTTCAGCCCTTTTCAGCCTCTCTCACGGCAGCCTTGGCCCCCCTCCGCCGCTTCCGCGAACGCTTTGCTGATTACCGACAAGGGCCCCTGCGTGCGGCATGAGAGTTTCGACAACGCCCCTGCAACGCGAATCCGGCACCCGCGAATGTCATGCGACGAATCGATTCGCGGGGCTTGCCCTCGGGGTCTACCCGTGGCGCCGAGCTGCTTTAGCTCAGGCGGTCGCGGAACGTCTCCCAGCCGAACCGCTTCACACACTCCAGCGCATCGGTTTCGCTGTCCCACAGCCAGATCGAGGGCAACGGAACGCCATTGAAGGTGGTGGTCTTGACCATCGAGTAATGCGCCTGGTCGAGAAAGGCGAAGCGCACCCCCGGTTCGGGCGGCTGGGGCAGCACGTAATCGCCGATCACGTCGCCGGCGAGGCATGAAGGCCCGCCCAGCCGCACTGCTTCGTCCGCGTCCTCCGGCTCGCGCTCACCCAGCATCGCCGGGCGATAGGGCGCCTCGATCACGTCGGGCATGTGGCAGGTCGCCGAGACGTCGGTGATCGCCACCGGCATCTCGTTCCACGCGACGTCGAGCACCGTGCCGACGAGGATCCCGGCGTCGAGCGCGACCGCCTCACCCGGCTCGAGATAAAGCTCGCACCCGGTCTCGGCCTTCACCTCGCGCAGGAACGCAACCAGCTCCTCGCGCTGGTAATCGGCGCGGGTGATATGGTGCCCCCCGCCAAAGTTCAGCCACTTCAACTGGCCGAAGAACGGCGCGATCCGGGGCCTCAGCGCATCCCAAGTTCGCCGCAGCGGTTCGAAGTCCTGCTCGCACAGGGTATGGAAGTGGAGGCCGGTGACCCCCTCGAGGTGCTCGGGCCGAAGCTGGTCGACCGGGAAGCCCAGTCGGCTGTGCGGTGCGCAGGGATCGTAGCGCGGCACCTCGCCTTCGGCGTGCTGCGGATTGATCCGCAGGCCCAGATCGAACCCGCCGCCCTGCGCGTCCAGCAGTTCGCGGAAGCGGGCGATCTGCGCCGGGGAATTGAAGATCACGTGGTCGGAGATGCGACAGATTTCCGGCAGGTCCTCGGCCTTGTAGGCCGCGCAGTAAGTCGCGATTTCGCCCGAATAGTGCTCCGCCGCCAGCAGCGCTTCCCACAGGCCCGAAGTGCACACCCCGTCGAGGTACTCGCCGACGATCGGCGCCACCCGCCACATCGAAAACGCCTTAAGCGCGGCGAGCACCTTGATCCCGGCACGGTCGCGGATGTCCGCGAGCACGGCGAGGTTCGCCCGCAGCCTGGCCGCGTCCACCACGAATGCCGGGCTATCCACCCGGGAAAGATCGAACCTGGCAAAGGCGCCCGGATCGCCGGCTCTGGTTTCCATGTCAGTTCCCCTTGAAGACCAGCGACGCACCGACGAGGATCAGCGCGAATCCCGCCACCTGCGGCAGCCCCGGCCTTTGCCCGAACAGCATCCACGCGACCAGCACGAAGCCGCCGAGCGAGAAGACTTCCTGCATGGTCTTCAATTCATAGAGCGAATAGCGGCTCGCGCCGATCCGGTTCGCCGGAACGGCAAGGCAATACTCGAAGAACGCGATGCCCCAACTCGTCAACACCGCCACCCACATGGCCTCGCGCGGCAGCTTGAGGTGCCCGTACCAGGCCAGGTTCATCAGCACGTTGGAGCCAGCGAGGAGCAACGGAGGGAGGATGAGGGTTGGGTTCATCAGGCGCGGTTAGCCTATGCCGGGGGAAAGGGCCTCTCCATTTTCGCGAAGCGCAAATGGGGAGGTGGCAGACGCCGTCAGGCGGCTGACGGAGGGGTTAGTCTCGCTTGCAATAACGCATCAAGGCTTCGGCTATATGGTTCGGTGAATTCAGCACATCTGAAGCCGGGATGCGGATGACCTCCAGCCCAAGCGCTTTCAACGCAATGTCACGCTGCTCGTCACGCTACGGCCGATCGCCCATGTCATGGACGATCCCATCAATCTCGAAACAGACCTTGGCCTTGGCGCAGTAGAAATCCACCACATAGGGGCCGACAGGATGCTGCCGGCGAAAGATCACGCCATCGGGAGCCTTGCGCAACAGGTTCCACAGCAGGGTTTCCGGCAAGGACATCTGCTGGCGCAACTGGCGCGCCACAGAGACATTCCTTGGCTGTTTGCTGCGTGGCAAATGACCCCTCCGTCAGCCGGCTTCGCCGTTTGCCACCGCCCCATTTGTCCTGCGGAAAAATGGGGAGGACCCTTGCCTCTACGCCGCTCCAAATTTCTCCCCATTCTTGCCGAAGGCACAAATGGGGCGGTGGCAGCCGCCAAAGGCGGCTGCGGAAGGGCAAATCAGATCAAAACGCCAGCGGCCCGGCCAGTTCCTTCACCTGCCACGGCAGCCCGTGCCGGTTCAGCATGTCCATGAACGGATCGGGGTCCATCTGCTCCATGTTGAACACGCCCTCTCCGGTCCACGCGCCCGTCAGCATCATCGCCGCGCCGATCATCGCCGGCACGCCGGTGGTGTAGCTGATCGCCTGGTTGCCGGTCTCGTGGAAGGCGTCCTCGTGATCGCAGATGTTGTAGATGTAGAATGTCTTCTCGCCGCTCCCGTCCAGCGCCTCGCCAGTGGCGATGTCGCCGATGTTGGTCTTGCCCTTGGTCGTCGGGCCCAGCGTCTCGGGCCTGGGCAGCACGGCGGCGAGGAACTGGAGCGGGATGATCTCCTGGCCATTGTAGACCACCGGGTCGATCCGGGTCATGCCCACGTTCTGCAGCACGGTGAGGTGCTGGATATAGGCATCGCCGAAGGTCATCCAGAACCGCCCGCGCTCCAGTTCCGGCAGGAACCGCGCAAGGCTTTCCAGCTCCTCGTGGTACATGAGGTACATGTTCTTCGGGCCCACGCCCTCAAAGTCGAACTGCTCGCGGATGGTCATCGCCGGCGTCTCCACCCACTCGCCATTCAGCCAGTGGCGGGCCGGCGCGGTCACCTCGCGGATGTTGATCTCGGGATTGAAGTTGGTGGCGAAGTGCTGCCCATGGTCGCCACCGTTGCAGTCGAGGATGTCGAGGCTGCGGATGGTCCTCAGCTTGTGCTTCTTCAGCCACATCGCGAACACGCTGGTGACGCCCGGATCGAAGCCCGAGCCGAGCAGCGCCATCAGGCCCTTGTCGCGGAACCGGTCATGCAGGTCCCACTGCCACCTGTATTCGAACTTGGCCTCGTCGCGCGGCTCGTAGTTGGCGGTGTCGAGGTAATGCACCCCGGTCTGGAGGCATGCCTCCATGATCGCGAGGTCCTGATAAGGCAGCGCGAGGTTGACCACGAGCTTCGGCCCGATCTTCCGGATCAGCGCGGAGAGCGCCGGCACGTCCTCGGCATCGATCGCATAAGTGTCGATCGACACTCCGGTGCGCTGCTTCACCGAGGCCGCGATGGCGTCGCACTTGGATATCGTCCGGCTGGCAAGGCTGATGTGGCCGAAGATATCGGCATTCATCGCCATCTTGTGGACCGCGACCGAGCTGACCCCGCCGGCGCCGATGACCAGAACCTTGCTCACGTCTCTTCTCCTCACCAGCGCGCAGGACCCGTCGCGCACGAGCGTCCCTATAGTGCCCACGTTGCAGTTCTCAACACGCTAGGGCGAACCGGTTCCATTGACACGCCGCGGCGCTCGGGCATCGTGCTGGGATGATCCATGGGGGGACGCCGATGAACACCGCCATTCTCGCGCCCGCGGCCGTGCTGGTCGCCTGGTCGCTCGTCATGCTGCTCTGGCTCGGCCGCGCCCGCTTCGCCGCCATGGCGAACGCCGGCGTCGATGTGCGCAAGACCCCGGCCGGTGGGCGCGGGCAGGATCTCGAGGGCCGTCTTCCGCCCAGCGTGATGTGGAAAAGCCACAATTACACCCACCTGATGGAGCAGCCCACACTGTTCTATGCCGTGGTGATGATCCTCGCCCTCGGTGGCGCCCAGCGGCTCGACGTCACCCTCGCGTGGAGCTACGTCGCGATCCGCGTCGTCCACTCGATCTACCAGTCCACCGTGAACCGCGTTGCCACCCGCTTCGCCATCTTTGTGGTCGCCACCGCCTGCCTCGCCGCGCTCTCGACACGGGCGCTGATCGTCACTCTCGGATAAACAGGCTCGCCAGCTCGACATGGGTCGACCAGCGGAACTGGCCCACTGGCCGCACCTCCACGAGCCGCCAGCCCGCCGCCACCAGCAGCGCCGCATCACGTGACCAGCTCGACGGATTGCAGCTGACGTAGACGATCCGCCCGACCGTGCTCTCGGCCAGCCGCTCCACTTGCTCGCGCGCCCCAGCGCGGGGGGGGTCGAGCAGAACGCCGGAAAAGCGGTTCAATTCGTCGGCCAGAAGCGGGTTGCGGAACAGGTCGCGGTGCAGCGCGTGCACGGGCGCTTGCACCCGCGATGCAGCAGCCTTGCAAGCAAGATGCGCGTCGCGCGCGGCCTCGACGGCGAGCACCTTCGTTTCGGGACCCGCCAGCGCAAATGCGAAGGTGCCGAGCCCGGAAAACAGGTCGGCCACGGCCGCGCAACCGGCCAGCCACTCCTGCGCGGCGGCGGTCAGCGCCTGCTCGCCATGGCGGGTGGCCTGGAGGAACGAGCCCGGCGGAAACGGCACCGCGACTCCCGCAAGGGTCACCGTCGCCGGCTCCGGTTCCCACACGGTTTCAGGACCATAGCCCGCGTCCATGGTCAGCCGCGCCAGCCCGTGATCGCGCGCGAAATCGAGCAGCAATTCGGCCGCCGCCAGCCCCTCGGTGGCGAGCCCCTTGATCCCGAGGTCCACCCCTTGGTCAACCAAGGTGAGCTCAAGGTCTGCCGCCAACCGGGCGTGCGCGTGCTTGCCCGGCCCCTTCCCCTTCTGGCCCTTCTTTCCGGCCGATTGTCCAAGCCGGATCAACAGCTTGCGCACGGCGGGAAGAATTGCGGCGAGTTCTGGCGCAAGGACCGGACACTCGACCAGCTCCACCACCCGATGCGACCGCGCCTCGCGGTAGCCGATCACCACGCGTCCCTGCGAGCTTTCCGCCCGCAGCGAAGCACGGCGCCGGGTGCCGGGCGGGGAGAGCTGCGGCGGCGCGATGCGTTCCGCGCCAAGTCCTTGCGAAGTCGAGGCATTTGCCACGCGCGCCTCGACGAACTCGGCCAAGCTCTGCTCATCAAGTTGCTGCAGTTGGCATCCACCGCATTGGGCGAAGTGCCGGCAAACCGGGCTAACATGATGCGGCCCGGGCTGAAGCGTCCCGTCGGGCAGCAACAGGTCACCCGGAGCCGCGCCCCAGGCAAACCGCCCCGAGGCGGTCACCCCGTCGCCCTTTGCGGCGATGCGCAGGATTTCCTCGGCCCCTGTCGCCACGTCGTCGCTCACAGGCAGGCCGTGTAGGCACCGCGGACTTGCGTCGCGAGATCGTCGGCCGTGAACGCCGCGCCGGCCAGCCGCGCCGCTTCGCCATGCAGCCAGACGGCTTCGCAGGCGGCCGCAAACGGCTCGAGCCCAGCCGCCAGGCGCGAGGCGACGATGCCCGCCAGGACGTCGCCGGTGCCTGCGGTGGAAAGCCACACCGGCGCCCGGTGCGCGAACGCCGCGCGGCCATCCGGCGCAGCGACAATCGTGTCCGGCCCCTTGGCCAGAATTACCAGCCCCGAAGCCGAGGCAAGCGCCCGCGCCCGGTCGAGTTTGGTGCCGATCCCACCGAGCCCGAACGCCCGTTCCAGAGCGGCCAATTCACCGTCATGCGGCGTGGCGACGGCGGCCCCGGCGGCGTCCGTCCGGCGCAGCATGACCAGCGCATCGGCATCGAGCACCAGCCGGTGACCAGCCCCGAAAGCCGCCTCCAGCCGCGCCCGGGCAGCCCCGTCACGCCCCAGTCCCGGGCCGACCAGCGCGGCTGCGATCCGCTCGTCCGCGAGAGCCTCGCCAAGCGGTCGCGAGTCGCAAACCAGCGCCGACGCGCGCGGCTGCACGGCACGCCCTTCGGCGAGCAGGCGCACATACCCGGCCCCCGCGCCCATCGCCGCAGCACAGGCGAGTTCGGCAGCGCCCGGCATCGCCCCGCCCACGACGGCCAGCAGGCCGCGGCGATACTTGTGCGTTTCGGCGTCAGGGATCGGGACGGCGGGTCGCGCAACCACGCCGGGTGCGCCAGCAACAGCCGCGCAGCCGATTCCGACGAGCCGCAACTGCCCCATCGCCGCGGCTGCCGGCATCAGGAAATGCGCCTGCTTCCATGCCCCCAAAGCGACGGTCAGCAGGTATTCGGGCAGGCCCTCGTTCAGCGCCACGCCGGTGTCGCTCTCGACACCGCTCGGCAGATCCACAGCGATAAGGCGGTGGTGATGATCCGCAAGCCGCGTCAGCAGCGCGAAAGTCTCGGGTGCGAGCGGCCGCACCAGCCCGCTGCCGAACAGGCAATCGACGAGCACGTCGCCATGCACGTCCACGTCCGGCCCGAGCACGTCTCCTTGATAGAGCGCGCGGGCAGAGCGCGCCGCTTCGGTTTTCGGTTCGAGCGCCTCGACCACACGCACCTTGCCGCCGCGCGCCCGCAGCGCCTCCGCGATCACATAGCCGTCGCCGCCATTGTTGCCCGGACCGCACAGCACGGTAACGGCATGGTGTCCGGCCACGCGCCAGACCCACTCCGCTGCACCGCGGCCGGCAATCTGCATCAGCGCATCCACGCTCGTGCCGGCGCGGATCAGGTCCTCCTCGGCCGCGCGCATAGCGGCGACCGTCAGGACCTGCTGGACCGGTTCGATCACGACCGGGCCTTGAACGGAAAGCGGTAGCGATCCTCGCCGACGCTCACCTCGAGCAGATTGCCCACGATCGCCTGACTGGCCGGCTCAGCACCATCCGCCGCAGCCAGCCCCGCGCCGTTGGCAAGCACGGTGAAGCTGCGGAAGCCACCATCGGGATGATGCACCACATAGAGCTTCTCGGCCCCGCGGTCCGCCCGCTCAAGCCGGCATACCTGCGCAAACTGGGCTCCCGCGCCGAGAGCGCAGGCAATGGTCTCCGCGCCTTCCGCAGTGCCGCTCGCCGGCGCGTCGCTCGCAGAGCAAGCGCCGAGCAGCAGCGCCAGCGCCGATCCGCCAACGAGTGCCTGCGCCCCCCGCATGATCAGGAGCGCTTGAGCTGCGAAATGTCGCGAACCGCGCCGCGCGCTGCGCTGGTGGTCATCGCGGCATAGGCCTTCAGCGCTTGGCTGACCACGCGCGGGCGGTCCTTGGCAGGGTGCCAGCCCTTCTCCTCCTGCGCGGCGCGGCGATGCGAGAGCACCTCATCCGTGACCGCGAGGTGAATCATGCGGTTCGGAATGTCGATCTCGATCATGTCGCCCGTCTCGACCAGCCCGATCTCGCCGCCTTCGGCTGCTTCCGGCGAGACATGGCCGATCGAAAGCCCCGAGGTGCCGCCAGAGAAGCGCCCGTCCGTCAGCAGCGCGCAGGCGGCGCCCAGGCCCTTCGACTTGAGGTAACTGGTGGGATAGAGCATTTCCTGCATGCCCGGGCCGCCCTTGGGCCCTTCGTAGCGGATCACCACCACGTCGCCGGCCACGACCTGCCCGGTGAGGATCGCGGTCACTGCCGCGTCCTGGCTTTCGTAGACCTTGGCCGGGCCGGTGAACTTGAGAATGGACTCGTCCACGCCGGCCGTCTTCACGATGCAGCCGTCGCGGGCGATGTTGCCATAGAGCACGGCAAGGCCGCCATCCTGGCTGAAGGCGTTCTCCTTGTTGCGGATTACCCCGCCCTCGCGATCGAGATCGAGTTCATCCCACCGCCGCTCCTGGCTGAAGGCGACTTGCGTCGGCACGCCGCCGGGCGCGGCTTTGAAGAACTCCTGCACCGAGGCGCTGTTGGTGCGCTTGATGTCCCATTGGTTCAGGGCATCGCCCAGTGTCCGGCTGTGGACAGTGGGCAGGTGCGTGTGCAGCAGTCCCGCACGGTCGAGCTCGCCGAGGATCGCCATGATCCCCCCTGCGCGGTGGACATCTTCCATGTGCACGTCGCTTTTGGCCGGCGCCACCTTGGACAGGCACGGCACCTTGCGGCTCATCCGGTCGATGTCGGCCATGGTGAAGTTCACCCCGGCTTCGTGCGCGGCGGCCAGCAGGTGCAGCACGGTGTTGGTCGATCCGCCCATCGCGATATCAAGGCTGATCGCGTTCTCGAAGGCCTCGAAGCAGGCGATCGAGCGCGGCAGCACGCTGGCGTCGTCCTGCTCGTAGTAGCGCTTGCACAAGTCCACCACGAGCCGTCCCGCCTCGAGGAACAGCCGCTTGCGATCGCCATGGGTGGCCAGAGTGGAGCCGTTGCCCGGGAGCGAGAGGCCCAGCGCCTCGGTCAGGCAGTTCATCGAGTTGGCCGTGAACATGCCCGAGCACGAGCCGCACGTCGGACAGGCCGAGCGCTCGATCGTCTGGACTTCCTCGTCGGTGTATTTTTCGTCCGCGGCGGCGACCATCGCATCGACGAGGTCGAGCGCGGTTTCCTTTCCGCGCAGGATCACCTTGCCGGCTTCCATCGGGCCGCCCGAGACGAACACGACCGGAATGTTGATGCGCAGTGCCGCCATCAGCATTCCCGGGGTAATCTTGTCGCAGTTCGAGATGCAGACCATCGCGTCGGCGCAATGGGCGTTGACCATGTACTCGACGCTGTCGGCGATGAGGTCGCGGCTGGGGAGCGAATAGAGCATCCCGTCGTGCCCCATCGCGATGCCATCATCCACCGCGATGGTGTTGAATTCCTTGGCAACCCCGCCCGCCGCCTCGATTTCGCGGGCGACCATCTGGCCAAGGTCCTTGAGGTGGACGTGGCCCGGCACGAACTGGGTGAACGAGTTCACCACCGCGATGATCGGCTTGCCGAAATCGCTGTCCTTCATGCCGGTGGCGCGCCACAGACCGCGCGCGCCAGCCATGTTGCGGCCGTGGGTGGTGGTGCGGGAACGGTAGGCGGGCATGGGTCGGCTCCGGGCTGTCTGCGAGGGACGGATATGGAGGCCGCCCCCTATACCGGCAAGGCATCGAGGTCGACTGAAAAGCCCCTTCAAGCCATTTGCAACGCCACTGCACCGGCAATGCGCGCCAGCCGCTCGGCCCATCTGGCCTGTCCCTCCGCCTGATCGATCTCGTCCTGCCGGATCTCCACGCCAAGGTAGGGCCTGCCCTCGGCCTCGGCATGGCGGTTCATCGTGTAATTGAGCTCGCGGCCCGAATAGGGCTGCTGGTCGCCCACGCACAGGCCCTCGGCCTCGAACAGCGGGATGGCCAGACGGGCGGCGCGGTCGTCCTCGTTGTAGAGCACGCCGACCTGCCATGGGCGCGGCTTGTCGCAGGTGCGCAGCGCGGGGGTGAAGCTATGGAGCGAGAGGATCAGCGCAGGCGGGCTTTCGCCCAGCAGGCGGTCTAGCGCGGCGTGGTAGGGCGCGTGGAACTGCGCGAGGCGCTTGTCGCGCTCGGCGGAGGAGAGGTGATTGCCGGGGATGTCATGGCCGTCGCTGGCGACAGGCACGGCGCCGGCCGCCTCGGGCTCGCGATTCACGTCGCAGACCAGGCGGCTCACGCCGCACTGGAACGCCGCCGTACCGGGGCGCTGCGCCATCGCCGCGCCGACCGCGGCGACGCCGATATCCCAAGCCATGTGCTCGGTGAGCAACGCCGGCTCGATGCCGAGCGCGATGTCTGGCGGCACATGGTTGCTGGCATGGTCAGAGACAACGAGAATGCCGCCGAAACGGGGCGTGCCGAGCAGGCGGTGGACTTCACTCACCGCAGCTTGCCCGCCATTCGCCACCACTGCGTCGGCAGCGCGGCGGCCGCCTCGTCGCGCTCTGCCTCGGTCGCATAGAGCCCGAAGCAGGTCGCCCCCGAGCCAGACATGCGGGCTAGCCAGGGCCCGGTCGCGCGCAGCGCAGCGAGTACCTCTGCAATGACCGGACACAGGGTGAGCGCCGGGGCCTCGAGATCGTTGCGCCCGGCGAGCGCGATGGCCCGGGCCGAACCGCCGGGCAGCGGCCCGCGGTCGACCCCGTCCCAGCCCTTGAACACCGGCCCGGTGGCGAGCGGCACGCGCGGATTGACTAGCAGCGCCGGAGTCCCCGCAAGGTCGCTGGCGACGGGCTCCAGCTCGGTGCCGGTGCCCCGCCCGATGCAGGTTTCGGTAAGGACACAGGCCGGCACGTCGGCGCCAAGCCGGGCGGCGCGGGCCTGCCAGTCGTCGGGCCAGCCATGCGTGCGCTCGACCAGCCGGAACAGGGCCCCGGCATCGGCCGAACCGCCGCCGAGCCCGGCCGCCACCGGCAGGTTCTTCTCGAGCGTGACCGCCAGCCCCTCCGCTCGCGGCAATGCGGTCAGCGCCTGCATCACGATATTGCCGAACGGATCGGTGAGTGCGCCCGCGAACTCGCCCAGCACATGCACTTCGTCGAGCGCCGCAGGGCGGGCGGTCAGCACGTCCCCGGCGTCGACGAACGCGAACAGGGTCTCGAGCTCATGATAGCCGTCCTCGCGCCGCCCACGGACGTGCAGCGCGAGGTTCAACTTGGCATAGGCGGTTTCGTGAAGGCTCATCGCGACACACCGTGAAAGCAGCAGCGCGCCGAAGCAAGCCCCGGCGCGCTGCGCACACATTCGGTCAAGCTGGCCCGCTCACATATTCGGGTAGTTCGGCCCGCCGCCACCCTCGGGGGTGACCCATTCGATGTTCTGGGTCGGGTCCTTGATGTCGCAGGTCTTGCAGTGGACGCAGTTCTGCGCGTTGATCTGGAGGCGCGGTCCGGCGCCGTCGGGATCGACGTATTCGTAGACCCCCGCCGGGCAATAGCGCTGCTCGGGCCCTGCATAGACCGGCAGGTTGATCCGCGTGGGGACCGTCGGGTCCTTGAGGCGCAGGTGGCAGGGCTGCTCTTCCTCGTGGTTGGTGAACGAGTAGGAGACGCTGGTCAGGCGGTCGAAGCTGATCACGCCGTCCGGCTTGGGATAGTTGATCGGCTTGTAGAGATCGGCCCGCTCTGTCGCCGAGGCATCGGTGTGGTGCTTGAGGGGCTTGGCGATGCCGAAGCCGAACAGGGTGCGCAGCCACATGTCGGTGCCGGCGGCCAGCGTCCCGAGTTCACCGCCGAGCTTGCCGATCAGCGGCTGGGCGTTCTGGACGAGCTTCAGCTCCTTGGCGATCCAGCTGTCGCGGACGGCGGCATCGTACTCGCTGAGCGAGTCGCCCTCGCGGCCCGCGGCAATGGCAGCGGCGATCGCCTCGGCGGCGAGCATCCCGCTCTTCATCGCGGTGTGGCTGCCCTTGATGCGCGGCACGTTGACGAACCCGGCCGAGCAGCCCGCGAGCATGCCGCCCGGGAAGTCGAGCTGCGGGACCGACTGCCAGCCGCCTTCGTTGATCGCGCGCGCACCATAGGCCACGCGCTTGCCGCCCTCGAGGATCTTGCGAATCTCCGGGTGCTGCTTCCAGCGCTGGAATTCCTCGAACGGGTAGACGAAGGGATTCTTGTAATCGAGCGCGCAGACGAACCCGAGCGCGACCTGATTGTTCGCCTGGTGATAGAGAAACCCGCCGCCCCAGGTGTCGCTTTCCGACAGCGGCCATCCCTGGGTGTGGATCACGCGGCCCGGGACGTGCTTGTCGGGATCGATGTCCCACAGTTCCTTCATGCCGAGGCCGTAGACTTGCGGCTGGCAGTTCGCTTCCAGGTCGTACTTGGCCTTGAGGCGCTTGGTCAGGTGGCCGCGCGCGCCCTCGCAGAACACCGTGTACTTGGCGAGAAGGTTCATCCCGGGCTGGAAATCGCCCTTCGGATTGCCCTCCTTGTCGACGCCCATGTCGCCCGTCTGGACGCCGATGACCTGGTCGTTGTCGCCATAGAGCACTTCGGCTGCGGGGAAGCCGGGGAAGATCTCGACGCCGAGCTCCTCGGCCTTGCCGGCGAGCCAGCGGCACAGGTTGCCGAGCGAGCCGGTGTAGTTGCCGTGGTTCGACAGGAACGGCGGCATCATGATGTGCGGCAGCGCGAGCTTGCCCTTCTTGCCCAGCACCCAGTGCCAATTGTCGGTGATCGGCACTTCGGCCATCGGGCAGCCGTCCTCGCGCCAGCTCGGCAGCAGCTCGTCCAGGGCCTTGGGATCATAGGTCGCGCCGGACAGGATGTGGGCGCCGATCTCGGAACCCTTCTCGAGGATGCACACCGACAGCTCGGGATTGATTTGCTTGAGGCGGATAGCCGTGCCGAGACCCGCCGGGCCGCCGCCCACAACGACGACGTCATAGGGCATGGATTCGCGTTCGATCATGGGGAAACCCGTCCTGTCCTGCATTCTTCTGATCGAAAGTGCCTTGATTGCTGTTGTTCCACAGGTCAAGGCCGAAGCTATGGAGGGGTTGGACCATCGCCAGCGCGAGCCGCTGCGGCCGGGCGAAATCGCCGGGGCGCTGGCGTGGTGGCGCGAGGCCGGGGTGGACCTCGATTTCACCGACGCGCCTCACCCCTGGCTGGCAGCTGCCGAACCCGAACAGCCGCTTCGTGAAACGAAATCCGCCGCGGCGCCGATCGTCGCGTCGGTGGCAGCGCCCCTCGTCGGCGGCGATCCCGCATCGTGGCCCCGCGACCTTGCCGCATTCCACAACTGGTGGTTGACCGAACCCAGCCTCGATGACGGCGCGCCGCAGTTGCGCGTGCCGCCACGTGGGCGAGCAGGCGCGGAGCTGATGATCGTGGTCGGCTACCCGGAGGCGGACGACGGCGCGGACCTGCTGTCAGGTCCGGAAGGCCGGCTGCTCGATGCGATGCTTGGCGCCATGGCCGTTGGCCGGGACGCGATTTACCTGGCCTCGGCGCTGCCCCGCCACATGCCGCTGCCTGACTGGGCGGCGCTCTCCCGGTCCGGTCTCGGCGCGGTGCTGCGCCACCACGTCGCATTGGTGGCCCCGCAGCGGGTTCTGGTGTTCGGATCCGGCGTCCTGTCGCTGCTGGGCAACGATCCGGCGCAAAGCGCTCAAAATTCATCCCACCTTTACCATGAGGGACAATCCATAGCGTTGCTCGCCGCCCGCGAACTGGGTTCACTGGCGCGACCGGCGTGGAAGGCGCGCTTCTGGCGCGACTGGCTGGACTGGACGGGGACTGCGGAAAAGTGAAACGCGCGAAGATTGCCTGGCTTGCCGATTTCGGCGTGGCTGCGCTTGCGCTGGCACCGCTGCCTGCCGCCGCCAACAGCGCCGCGGTCGACTATTTCCGCTCGCGCGCCGATCGCACGGCGGTCCCCGCCCTGCTCTCGCAGGACGAGCGGGCCTACTACAAGGACCTGTTCGCCGCGATCGAGCACGAGGATTGGGCCCGGGTCCAGACCCTGTTCGCCCAGAAGCCAGATGGTCCGCTGCACCAGGTGGCCCGCGCCGAATACTATCTCGACGCCAAGAGCCCACGGATCGAACTCGACGCGCTCAACCAGTGGCTGAGCGCCAGCACCGCCACGCCCCTGCCGCAGGCCGAGCAGATCGCCGCGCTGGCCGCCAAGCGCGGGGCCACGGTATTTCCGGTGCTGCCGAGCCCGCAGGCGCTGGTTTCGCTGCCCTCCACCCCCAAGCGCCTGCGCCCGCGCGACACCAACGACGGGACGATGCCGGCGCTGGTCTCCAGCGCGATCCAGCAGCGGATCAAGGCTGACGATCCGGCCGGAGCCAAGCTCCTGCTCGACGGGATCGATGCCGGCCTCAGCCCCGCGACCCGAGCCGAATGGCGCGCCAAGATCGCCTGGTCGTTCTACATCGAGAATGACGATGCCTCCGCCTATGCCCTCGCCCAGACCGCGGCGGATGGTTACGGGCCGTGGGTCGGCGAAGGCTGGTGGACCGCCGGGCTCGCCGCGTGGCGGCTCGGCGATTGCCAGGGCGCGGGCGACGCCTTCGCCCGGACCGCCGACAGCGCCGACAATCTCGAACTGAAGGCCGCCGCCTACTACTGGCAGAGCCGCGCGCTGGTGCGCTGCCGCCAGCCGGAAAAGGCTGCCGCGCCGCTGCGCCTCGCCGCCGCGCGTGACGAGACGTTCTACGGCATGCTCGCCGCCGAGCAGCTCGGCCTCAAGCTCCCGGTCACGCACGAAACCCCGGATTTCACCCAGGCCGACTGGCAGCGCCTGCGCGACAATCCCACGGTGCGCACCGCGGTCGAGCTTGCCGAAGTGGGCGAGGACGGCCTCGCCGACGAAGTCCTGCGCTACCAGGCGCGGATCGGCACGCCCGATCTCTACCAGCCGCTGTCGCGCCTCGCCCGCGACCTTGGCCTCCCGGCCACCCAGCTGTGGATGGGGTACAGTGCGCCCGTCGGCGGCAAGCCCGAGCCGGCGCTGCGCTATCCCACGCCCAAGTGGACCCCGGCCACGGGGTGGAAAGTCGATCCGGCGCTGGTCTATGCGCACACGCTGCAGGAATCGGTATTCCGCACCGCCGCTACGAGTTCGGCCGGCGCGCGCGGGCTGATGCAGATCATGCCCGGCACTGCGCGCGACCGTGCGGCCGAGCTGGGCGTCTCCCCGACCGACGTGACCCGGCCCGAGGTCAATCTCGCGTTCGGCCAGCAGCACCTCCAGCTGCTGCGCGATGCGCCGGGTACGCAAGGGCTGCTGCCCAAGGTGATCGCCGCCTACAACGCCGGGCTCCTGCCCGTGACGCGCTGGAACGCCGAAATACGTGACAAGGGCGATCCGCTGCTGTGGATCGAGAGCGTGCCCTATTGGGAGACGCGACGCTACGTGAACATCGTGCTCAAGAATTACTGGATGTACGAGCGTCAGGCTGGCGGTCCTTCGGAAAGCCGGATCGCGCTGGCCCAGGTGATGTGGCCGACCTTCCCCGACCTTGCCGGAAGCCGCGCCCTGCGCATGGCGAGCAATGGAGTCCTGCAGCGTGGCCGTTGACACTTCGCGCGAATTCAAGCCGATCGGGATTGCCGTCCTCACCGTTTCCGACACCCGCACCCCCGCCGACGACACGTCGGGCGACCTGCTGTGCGAGCGGATCAAGGGCGCCGGGCACCGGATGGTGGGCCGCGCGATCGTCAGGGACGAGGTTCACGCCATCGCCAGCCGGATCCGCAACTGGCTCGATGACCGCCAGGTCGATGCGGTCATCACCACCGGGGGCACGGGGCTGACCGGCCGTGACATCACTCCCGAGGCGCTCGACACGATCAAGGACCGCGACATCCCGGGCTTTGGCGAGCTGTTCCGGATGGTCTCCTACCAGACTATCGGCACCTCCACCCTGCAATCGCGCGCCTGCGCAATCATCGCGCGGGGCAAGTACGTGTTCGCGCTGCCGGGCTCCAACGGGGCCGTGAAGGACGGCTGGGACCTGATCCTTGCCGAGCAGCTCGACAGCCGGAACCGGCCATGCAACTTCATCGAACTGATCCCGCGGCTGCGCGAAGTCTGACGGTTTTGCGGCGAGGCGAGGCCTCGGCTGCTTGCACTTCTGTTCCACTTATGTTCTATTCAGGCCATGTCCCGGCCTCCCCCTGTCCGCGGGCGCGGCGCGCAGTCCGCCGTGGTGCCTCAGCGCTTCGGCCTTGCCGCCCGCGACATTGACGGGGACTGGCTGGACGAGCGCGACGTAATCGATGGCGTGGCTGCCCCCTTGCGCAGCACGGTGACAGAGGAGCATCCGCGCACCATCCTCTCGTTCAACCAGTCACCCGATGTCCCGTTCGACCGCTCGGTGAACGCCTATCGCGGGTGCGAGCACGGCTGCATCTACTGCTTCGCCCGGCCGACGCACGCCTTCCACGACCTTTCCCCCGGGCTCGACTTCGAAACAAAGCTGTTCGCCAAGCCGGACGCCGCGCGCCTGCTGCGAGAGACGTTCGCCAAGCTATCCTATCGCTGCGCGCCGCTGGCGATGGGGACCAATACAGATCCCTACCAGCCGATCGAGGCGCGGTACGGCATTACCCGGCAAGTGCTCGAGGTCTGCCTCGAGACGCGCCATCCGGTGACGATCACCACCAAGAGCGACCGGGTCATCCGGGACCTGGACCTCCTCGCCGAACTCGCCAAGCTGAACCTGGTGGCGGTGTGCATCTCGGTCACCAGCCTCGATCCGGAGCTTTCGGGCAAGCTCGAGCCGCGGGCCGCCGCGCCGGCCAAGCGGCTGGCGGCGCTGGGCCGGCTGGTCGAGGCCGGAGTGCCGGCCCATGTCGGCGTGGCCCCGGTGATCCCGGCGATCACCGACGAGTTCATGGAAGCGATCCTCGCCGCGGCGGCGAAGCAGGGGGTCCGCTCGGCCAGTTGGATCCTGCTGCGCCTGCCGCACGAGGTCGCCCCGCTGTTCCGCGAGTGGCTCGAAACGCACTTCCCGGAGCGCGCCGGCAAGGTCATGGCGATCGTCCGTTCGGTCCGCAATGGGCGCGACAATGATCCGTCGTTCTTCAGCCGGATGAAGCCGACAGGCACCTGGGCCGACCTGTTCCGCGCCCGCTTCCGCCTTGCCACGCGGCGGCTGGGGATCAACGGCGCGGAGCGGGAGTTCCGACTGGATACGAGCCGCTTCGTCCGGCCTGAGCGCGGGGGCCAGCTGCGGCTGCTGTAAGCACAAGCCGAGACTCGGCGGGTGCCGTCGCCTGACGCTCCGATTTGTCTTCAATCATTTCCGGAGCGCGGGAACTGGCCTATGTTGCGCCTCGCAATAGGAGGAGGACCGGCGATGAGGCGGATGGCGATCACGGCGGCAGCAGGGCTCGCCCTGTTCGGTGCGGGCGTGGCGCGGGCGGCGGACCCGGTTCTGCAGGAGGCCGACCCGGCGCGTATCGATCCCACGTGGGGCGGCGTGGTCAAGCTGGAAGTATACGGCGAGAACATCCCCCCAGACGGCGGCAACCACCCGGACTATCGCGAATACTGGCACATTTTCGTGCGCAACGTGTCGCCCGATGGCACGCCTGGCCCGTGGACCCACTGCGATGGGTCCGACGGTTGCGGAATGAGCGGGTTCAACTCGATGACGATGGTGCTCAAGGTCGATACCCGCCGCTGGGCGAGCGTCGAGGGCAGCACCTTCCAGATGCACTATTTCAACGGCCTCGCCGACGCCGACCTGAACGATCCGACAGTGAACAAGTACGGCACGTACCTGACCGGCTGGTCGAACACGTGGTCGTGGCCCGTCACCAGCGCGCCGCCCCCGCCCGCAGCCGCGCCGGCGTCGAAGCCGATCGTCATGCGGGCGCGGCTTCAGCGGATGATCGACGTTCCCGAACCGCGGGCCAGCGCCCCCGTGCTGCGCCAGGCTCCCTCGACGATCCAGCGCCCCGCGCCCCAAGTGAACAAGCCGCAGATCGTACCGCCGCCCAAGCTCGTTCCGCTCGGACCGCGGTGAAGTTGGGTCCGAGGGCTAGGCAACCAGCCGCAGGCTTGGCCCGCGCTTCGCCGATAACGAGACTCCGGCCACTCCGGGGATTGACGCGACCTGTTCGGCAAGGTCGCCGTCGAGATGGAAATCCCGGCCGAGGCGCACCAGCGGCTCGCGGGGCGTCCCGGTCTTGAGGCGCGCGATGACCTCGCCCTTGCCGGCCGGACCCGGCTGGAGCAGCAGCGCGAGTTCCGACAATGCTTCGGGCGTCGCGATCTCGAGCTTGAGCTCCATCCGCGCCGCCTCGCGCACTTCCGACAGCGGGCGTCCGCCCCGCACGGTGACGCGCGGCGGCTCGTCCGGGCTGGGGCTGTCGAGTTCGACGGTGAGCAGGATGCAGGTTCCCTCGCGCGACCACTGGACGAAGCTCTCGACCAGCGATTCCTCGAAGCACGAGGCCGAGAACTGGCCCGAACTGTCGGAGAAATCGGCCATGACGAAGTCCTTGCCGCGCTTGGTCTTGCGGCGCTGCACGCCCTCGACCATCGCCGCCATGACTGCCATCTGCCGGCTCGCGCCACCACCGGCGGCGCCGCTGCCGCCCGAAGCCATCAGGCTCCCATAGGTCCGCGCACCGTTGGCACTGGCGATGGCACGCCATTGCTCGACCGGGTGCGCGGCGAAGTAGAACCCGAAGTTCTCGCGCTCCTTCGCCATCTGTTCGGCGCGGCTCCAGGCCGGCGTCTCGACCAGCCGCAGCACGTGGTGATCGTGGTCCGCACCGCCGAACAGGCCCGCCTGGCCGCTGTTGCGGGTGCGCTCGGCCTCGTCCGCCACGGCCAGCAGCATGTCGGCGTTGGCGAGCACCTTGGCCCGGTTCGGCTCGAGACTGTCGAACGCGCCGGCCGCGGCGAGCCCTTCGAGCTGGCGGCGGTTCATCGAACCCGCCGGGGCGCGGGCAAACAGGTCTTCGAGCGACTGGAACCGGCCGTTCGCCTCGCGCTCGGCCACGATCTGCTCCATCGCCTTCTCGCCGACGTTGCGGATACCGGCCAGCGCATAGCGGACCTGGTGGCCCTCCTCGGTCTGCTCGACCGTGAACTCGGCTTCCGAGGCGTTGAGGTCCGGTCCGGCGATGACGAGGCCATTGCGGCGCATGTCATCGACGAAGACGCTGAGCTTTTCCGACTGGTGCATGTCGAAGCACATCGCCGCGGCGTAGAACTCGTGCGGATAGTGCGCCTTGAACCAGGCGGTCTGGTAGGCGAGCAGCGCATAGGCCGCGGCGTGGCTCTTGTTGAAGCCATAGCCCGCGAACTTGTCGATCAAGTCGAACAGCTCGTTGGCCTTCTTCGCATCGATCCCGCTGTCGCGGGCGCAGCCTTCGACGAAGCGCTGGCGCTGCGCGTCCATCTCGGCCTGAACCTTCTTGCCCATCGCGCGGCGCAGCAAGTCGGCATCGCCCAGCGAGTAGCCGGCCAGGATCTGCGCGGCCTGCATGACCTGTTCCTGGTAGACGAAGATCCCGTAAGTTTCGGAGAGGATGCCCTCGAGCTTGGGGTGCGGATACTCGATGCTCTCCAGCCCGTTCTTGCGCCGGCCGAACAGCGGAATGTTGTCCATCGGGCCCGGCCGGTATAGCGAGACGAGCGCGATGATGTCGCCGAAGTTGGTCGGCTTCACCGCCGCCAGCGTGCGTCGCATCCCTTCCGATTCCAGCTGGAACACGCCCACCGTGTCGCCCCGCTGGAGCAGTTCGTAGACTTGCGGGTCGTCCCAGGCGAGCGTGCCGAGATCGATGGCGATCCCGCGCCGGCCCAGCAGATCCACCGCCTTGCGCAGCACCGATAGCGTCTTGAGCCCGAGGAAGTCGAACTTGATGAGACCGGTGTCCTCGACATACTTCATGTCGAACTGGGTGACCGGCATGTCCGAACGCGGATCGCGGTAGAGCGGAACCAGCTGCGCCAGCGGCCGGTCCCCGATCACCACGCCGGCCGCGTGGGTCGAGGAGTTGCGCGGCAGGCCTTCGAGCTGGACCGCAAGGTCGATCAGCCGCCTGACCTCGTCGTCGTTGTCGTACTCGCGCTTGAACTCGGCCGAGCCGTTGAGCGTGCGCTTGAGGTCCCACGGATCGGCCGGCAGGTTCGGCACGAGCTTGCACAGCCGATCGACCTGCCCGTAGCTCATCTGCAGGATGCGGCCCGTATCGCGCAGCACCGCGCGGGCCTTGAGCTTGCCGAAGGTGATGATCTGGGCGACGTGATCGGCGCCATACTTGGCCTGGACGTAGCGGATAACCTCGCCGCGCCGGGTTTCGCAGAAGTCGATGTCGAAGTCAGGCATCGAGACGCGCTCGGGGTTGAGGAAGCGCTCGAACAGCAGGCCCAGGCGAAGCGGATCGAGATCGGTGATGGTCAGCGCCCAGGCGACCACGCTGCCCGCGCCCGAGCCGCGCCCCGGCCCCACCGGGATGTCGTTGTCCTTGGCCCACTTGATGAAGTCGGCCACGATCAGGAAGTAGCCGGCAAAGCCCATCTTGTTGATGATGCCGGTTTCGAATTCGAGCCGGTCGAAATATGTCTGGCGCTCTTCCTCGGGCAGCTCGCCATAGGGCTCCAGCCGCTGGACGAGACCCGCCCGTGCGTCCTCGACCAGCATCCGCGCTTCGCCTTCCGTATCGCCGGCGAGACTGGGCAGCAGCGGCTTGCGCTTGGGCGGCGCATAGGCGCAGCGCTGCGCGATGACGAGCGTGTTTGCGGTCGCCTCGGGCAGGTCGGCGAACAGCTCGGCCATGGTCTCGGCCGGCTTGACCCACGCCTCGCCCGAGGAGCGCGGACGGTCAGGCGCGTCGATGTGGGTCGAGTTGGCGATGCACAGCAAGGCGTCGTGCGCGGCGTGGAACTGGCTCTCGGCAAACATGGCCGGGTTGGTGGCAACGAGCGGCAGATCCCTCGCATAGGCAAGTTCGACGAGGGCGTCTTCCGCCGCGTCCTCGGTCGCATCGCCCCGACGGGCAAGCTCGACATAGAGGCGCCCGGGGAACAGTCCGGCAAGCCGCGCGGCGAGCTCATGCGCGGCCTCGACCTTGCCGTTGGCAAGCAGGCGGGCGAGGCCCCCCTCGCCGGCCCCGGTCAGGCAGATCAGGCCCTCGGTGCGGCCCTCGAGATCGGCCAGCACGACGTGCGGGTCACGCTCGAGCGGGCGATCGAGGTGCGCGCGGCTGACGAGATGGCACAAGTTGAGCCATCCCGCCTCGTTCTGCGCGTAGAGCGCCAGCCAGTCGATCGCACCGGTGTCCGCCGGCTCGCCTTCGCGGGCCACGGCCAGCAGCGTACCGATCAGCGGCTGGATGCCGGCGTCCTTGCACGCCGAGGCAAACGCCGGCCCGGCGTAAAGCCCGTTACGGTCACACACGGCGATCGCAGGAAAGCCGCGCTCCTTCGCCAGCTTGGCGATGGCCTTGGGATCGATCGCGCCTTCCAGCATAGAATAGCTGGAGAACACCCTGAGGGGCACGAATGGGGAGTAGGCGGCCATCGTCGCATAAGTAGCGATCCGGCGGCGCGATCCCAAGCAGGAGCGCTAGCGGGATTGGGGAAAAGCAGGCGGAGAACCGCGCCACTGCCGCTCAAAGCAGCGCGGCGATCTCCTCCCGCAGGTCCTCGGGCTTGTCGGTCGGCGCGAAGCGACGCACCACTATCCCATCGCGCCCGACCAGGAACTTGGTGAAATTCCACTTGATCGCGCGGGTGCCGAGCACGCCCGGCGCCTCGTCCTTGAGCCACTGGTACAGCGGCGTGGCCCCGGCGCCATTGACCTCCACCTTCCCCATCACCGGGAACGACAGGCCGAAGTTCACCTGGCAGAATTCCGCGATCTCATCGGCTGACCCGGGCTCCTGGTGGCCGAACTGGTTGCACGGGAACGCCAGCACCTCGAACCCGCGGGGTCCGAACTCGCGCCACAATGCCTCTAGCCCCGCGTATTGCGGCGTGAAGCCGCACTTGCTGGCGGTATTGACGACAAGCAGAACCTTGCCCTGCTTGTCGGCCAGGCTGACGGCCGTGCCGTTCGGCAGATCGGCGGTGAAATCGGCTATCGTGCGTTTGGTCATGCCCCTCAGGTTAGCGGCAGATCGGCTCGCTTTGCCAGCTTCATGATCTCGTGCGGAAGATATTGCCGGTCGCCGGCCTTCTCGATCATGTAATGCGCGCGCTCGGCTTCGGGCACTGCGGCGACATACCGCACCAGTTCGCCGAAGGTCCCCTTACGGATCGACTTGAAGCCGTGGAGCAGCCCGCCACCATCTTCGCGGCGGTGGAGCGTGGCGCTGTCGTCCCAGTGGATGACCCCCGGCGCGTCGTCGGCCGGCTCGGCGGCAAAAGTACTCGGATGATGGCTCACGGACGGACCTCCTCTTGCTCCCGTTTCTTCCCAGGCAGGGATAAAACGGTCACGCTGCGCGGCGGGTTCCCTGAACTTTGCGTTAGGATCGGGGCGTGAGAACGCCTTCATGCAGCCGCACCACCCGGTCCATGGCCAAGGCGAGGCGCTCATTGTGAGTGGCGATCAGCGCCGCGCTGCCCTCGCCCCTGACGAGCGCGAGGAACTGGGCGAGGACCTTGTCCGCCGTCGCCTCGTCAAGGTTGCCGGTGGGCTCGTCGGCCAGCACCAGCGCCGGCCGGTTGGCCAGCGCGCGGGCGACGGCGACGCGCTGCTGTTCACCACCCGACAGCCGGCTGGGCTTGTGACTGAGCCGCTGGCCGAGGCCCAGGCTCTCGAGCAGTTCAACCGCGCGGGCCTCGGCCTCGCCTTGCGTCGCGCCGGCGATGAGCTGAGGCAGCACCACGTTCTCGATCGCGGTGAAATCGGGTAGCAGGTGGTGGAACTGGTAGACGAAGCCAAGGTGCTCGCGCCGCAGCGTCGTGCGCCCGGCGGAATCCTCGCGGCTCGCATCGACCCCGGCGATCTCGATCGTTCCGCCGAAGCCTCCTTCGAGCAGTCCGATCGCCTGCAGCATGGTCGACTTGCCCGACCCCGAAGGGCCGAGCAACGCGACGATCTCGCCGGGGTTTACCACGAGGTCCACCCCGCGCAGCACGTCGATCCGCACTCCGCCTTGCTCGAAGCTGCGGGTAACTCCGGCCAGCCGCACGACCGGCGCCACCGCTCGCGCCCCAGCCGGCTTGAGCGGGGCGACGTCGTGTGTGGTCAGGTTCAGGGATTCACTCATAGCGCAGCACCTGCACCGGATCGGTGCTCGCCGCCTTCCACGCCGGGTAGAGCGTGGCGAGGAACGAGAGCACCAGCGCCATCACGCTGATCGCGGCGATCTCGAGCGGGTCGGACCGGCTCGGCAGTTCGGAGAGGAACCGGATCGATGGGTCCCACAGGTTCTGCCCGGTCACGTACTGGACAGCGTTGACGACGTTCTGGCGGAAATGGAGGAACACGAAACCGAGCAGCAGCCCCGCCCCGGTCCCCAGCGCACCGATCGAGAAGCCGATCGTCACGAAGATCCTGAGCAGCGAATTCCGCCGCGCACCCATTGTGCGCAGGATCGCGATGTCGCGGGTCTTCGCGCGGACCAGCATGATCAGCGATGAAAGGATGTTGAACACCGCCACCAGGACGATGATCGAAAGCACCGTGAACATCGCCACCCGCTCGACCGAAAGCGCCTCGAACAGCGCAGCGTTGATCGTCTTCCAGTCGGTGACGACCGCTTGTCCGGCCAGCTTTCGGGTCAGCGGGGCGAGGATTTCGGTCACGTGGTCGGGATCGGTGGTCTTGACCTCGATCATGCCGATGGAATCGCCGCTGAGCAGCAGCGTCTGCGCATCGGGGATGGGCATGACGACGAACGCATTGTCGTAATCGTAGACCCCGATCTCGAAGATCGCGCCGACCGTGTAGCCGACCTGGCGCGGCACCGTGCCGAACGGAG
>Ga0207703_10000732_pt1 | contig 32270 bp, 35 predicted proteins | sample KBSSwiS12_FD_184304 | JGI IMG/M metagenome (GOLD analysis project Ga0207703, IMG submission 184304) | Switchgrass rhizosphere microbial communities from Kellogg Biological Station, Michigan, USA - KBS Switchgrass S1-2 (SPAdes) (version 2) | ecosystem: Host-associated > Plants > Roots >... | reverse complement strand
TCCCGTGTCGGGATATTGCATCACGCAGCTCTTGGGCCAGACATCGTAGATCGGATGCTCAACGACGTTGAGCGAAGGCGATTCCTTGAACAGCCAGCCTGAGAAGATCCGCCGCCATTTCTTGTCGACGCCGAGAACATCGGTCTGGACGAACGCCCCCGTGAGCTTCTGATCTTCCCAAGGCGCAGTCGTCTCACAGGCACGCAGGCGGATGATGACATCACCGACCCGTACCGCTTGGCCCGGATGCATTTTGAGATCGCGCCAGATCCCATTGCGCTTGTTGAGCAAACCAAGGACAGCAACCCTGTCCTTCATCGGGGTGACCTGCTGCACCGGCGGCGGGCCACTCGGACGCTTCGCGGCGGCTTGCTCCTGCGGCGCAGCTTCGCTGCTATTGCCGGGCTCAGGCTGCGTCGGAGCTTCATCCTCCCCGACGGATGTGGTGGAGCTTTCGTTTTGAAAAGCGACGGCCGAGCCTATCCCGATCGTCGCGGCCGCCACGATCGCGGCCGCAATCCGGCGTCTCATGGCGCAGCGGCGGCGGAATTGGATGCAGCGTCGCCCGGCGCGCTACTGGAGCTGCTGCCCGAACGATTGATGAACTGGCCAACCAGCCCCATCATATCCATCGCGCCCTGGGTGTCGGTGATGACGTCGCCGGATTTGAGCGACGTGGTATCGCCCCCAGGGTTGAGCGCAACATAGTTGCCGCCCAGCAGACCCTCGGAGGTGATCGCCGCGCTGCTGTCCGCCGGCACCTTGACATGCGGATCGAGCGCCAGCGTAGTCTTGACCTGGTAGGTCTGCGGATCAAGCTCCTGATGCGTGACGGTGCCGACCTTCAGCCCTGCAATCCGCACATCCGTGCCCACCTCGACCCCCGTAGTATTGGGGAACAGCGCAATCACCTTGATCGCGCCCGCTGCGGTGCCGCGGCCCGTTTTCGCCCAGGCGTACCAGGCAAAGCCGATTGCGAGCAGCACGACCAGCAGTCCAATCAACGCTTCGCCGAAATGTTCGCGATAGGGCAGTCTCATGCTCAGCTTGGCTTCCATGCCTCATAATCGCCGGTCGCGGCCGCGCGATGGCCGCCCGCCTCCAACGCGCCGGCCGGACGATAGGCTGCGTGCGTGCCGGTAGGATTCGGCACCGGCGGCTTTTCCCACTTTCGCGGCGGCGGCAATGCCTCGTCGGGTGGCAGCTCGATCGTATTGTGCAGCCAGCCATGCCATTCCGGCGGAACGCGGCTGGCGTCGTTCGAGCCATTATAGATCACCCAGCGCCGCTTGCGCCCGAATGAATCGGCTTTCTTCGATTCGAAATAGACGTTGCCGAGCGAGTCTTGGCCGACCTTCGCACCATTGCGCCTGCTGTAGAGCAGCGTGCCGATCGTGGCGCCTTCCCACCAGGTGAAGATCTTCATCAGCCAGTTCATATTCGCCACCTAGAGCACTTCCCGAATAAGTGGGAACCGGTTTTTCGGCCGGGAAGTGCTCCAGCTCTTTAATCCGGAGCCTTTCTTGTCCGGCAAGGCGATTCCGCCTTGCCGGGAAAGGCTCTAGCCGCGATGAGGCGCGGGCTCAATAGCTGCTGCGAAATGCGGCGATCAGGCGCTGGACGAGATTGCCGGGGGTCGGCCGCACGACCGTCTGCCGCGGGACCGGCGAGATCCGCCGCAAATCGATCGGATCGGAGGCGGCGAACTGGATCAGGCCAGCGAGCGTCGCGAAAGCGGGGCCGCTATGCGCATCCGGCAATCCGGCCAGGCCGCGCGGCCGCCCGACCCGAACCAAACGGCCGAGCACGCCCTGCGCATAATCGGCGATGCCCTTGAGTTCGGCGCCGCCGCCGGTCAACACCACCTGCCGCCCCACCGGCCCCGAAAAGCCGAGCGACTCAAGCGCCTTCGCAATCTCACCGAACCAGTGATCGAGCCGCTGGCGGATGACGGAGATGAGCTGCGCGCGGGTGATGCGCGCCATTTCCGCACCTTCTTCGTCGCCAATGGGAGCGACATCGATCATGTCATGATTGTCGCGCGGGCTGCTCGTGGCTGAGCCGTGAAAGCATTTCATCCGTTCGGCCTGGGTGCGGCGCGTGCCGAAAGCCGAGGAGATATCGTCGGTGATGTCAGCGCTGCCCGTGGGAATTGACGCAAGCCCGACCAGAACGCCGCCGGCGAACAAGGAGACGTTGGTCACGCCGGCGCCGAGCTCGACCAGCGCGACACCAAGCTCGCGCTCCTCTTCGGAAAGGCAGGCCATGCCGGTGGCGATCGGCGCGGCGACGATCGACTTCACTGCGAGATGCGCGCTGCGGACGCACAGATCGAGATTGCGCACCGGCGAAGGCTCGGCCGCGACGACGTGGATATCCACGCCAAGCCGATCGGCGTGGAGACCGAGCGGGGTCTTGACGCCGGTCAGGCCATCGAGCGTATAGAGCGTCGGCTGGGCGTGGAGAACCATGCGGCCATCGGGATCGATCGAGTTGCGGCCGGCGGCCAGTAGCGCGTCAATGTCGGTCTGCTCGATCCGGTACCCGCCAATATCGACCTCGACCGAGGCGATATCGCTAACGAGACCGCCAGCCGAAAAGCTGACCCAGACCTTCTCGATATTGACGGCGGCCATGCGCTCCGCCTGCTCGACCGCCTCGCGGATGGCGTTCTCCGTGGCTTCCATGTCCGACACATAACCACGCCGGACGCCCCGGCTTTCGCGCTGGCCAGTGCCCAGCACTTCGATCTCATTATCGCCCGGCCGTCCGATTAGCGCGCACACCTTGGACGAACCGATGTCCAGCGCCGTGATCAGCCCCTCATTACGATGATGTTGCGCCATAGAATGCCCCCAGTTGAAGATTCTCCCCCGGAGGGGGAATGTTCAAATTTGCCTGTTCCCCGGACAGGCGAATTTGCGACATTGGACCGCACGGAGTGCGGTGGAGGGGTAATGCCCCATCCCAAGGGCGACACCCCTCCACCAGCCTATGGCTGGTCCCCCTCCCCTTGCAGGGGAGGAATTTCATATATTCTTCACGCCCGCGCCGGGCGGCGCCTCATCGGTGATGCTCTTGCCGGGCTCTTTCGAGACACGGACGACGATACGGCCCGGCACGCGCATATCGAACCGGACGAAACCCTGCCCGAGCAAACGGAAGCTCGCGTCGCGATGGGCGAAATCAGCGAGCGCCTGGCCGGCCGCTTCCTCGCCCTCGGGCAACGCCAATGTCTCGCCGGACTGAAAACGCAAATCCCAGCGGCGGCCGCCCACCCAGGTCGCGCCCGCTAGCATCGGCTTCAGCGACGGCGCTTTGGCGATCAGTGTGTCGAGCGCATTCACCTGCTGGTTGGCGCCGGGGCCGATCACAATCGGCAGATCGGGCATGGCGGCGACGTCGACCGGCGCGATGACGACACCATTCTGATCGATCAGCGAAAGCTTCTGCTGGAATTGCCAGATCGCAGTGGGCCGGCGCTCGACGATATCGACCACCAGCGTATCCGGCAGGCGACGCGAGACGCGCGCATCGCTGATCCAGCCGAGCTGCCTCAGGCGCTGGCGAATGCCTTCGAGATCGACCAGCGGCATCGCGCGCGATTGCTGGTCCATCGCGATATCCATCACCGCCTGTCGATCCATATTGGCGCGGCCGTGCACTTCCACATTGCGCACCGCGAAGCCGAGGCTGCCGATCGCCTCGCCGATTTCGGTACCGATCATCTGCGGCAACCGCATGGCGATCACGCCGGCGGCGATGGCGGCAGCGACAATGCCCCCGAGCAGATAATTGCCCGCGCGCTTGAGCGTCTCCTGTTTGACCGGGATCGTCGCGAGCGCCTGCGCCGCCGTCGATGGCGGGCGGGTGCCACGCTTGCGCGGCCGCGCGTCCGGCAGCCGCTTGCGCGCGCGGACCGCGCCCCCGCGCCGAATGCGGGCCGTGCCGCTCACGCTGCCTCCTCTTGGAGCGCTTCGTCAACGATGCGCTGGACAAGCTCGGCGTAGCTCATGCCCTTGTAGCGCGCCTGTTCGGGAACGAGGCTGAGCGGCGTCATGCCGGGCTGGGTGTTGACCTCCAGCAGGAACAGGCCCTTCAATCCCTTGTCCTCGTCCCAGCGGAAATCCGAGCGCGAAGTACCCTTGCAGCCGAGTAGCTGGTGCGCCTTGAGCGCGATCGCCTTGGCTTCCTCCGCGACATCGTCCGGGATCTCGGCCGGGCAGATATGGACGGTGAGGCCGTCGGTATATTTCGCATCATAATCGTAAAAGCCGCTCTTGGGCTTGAGCTCGGTAACAGCGAGCGCTTCGTTGCCGATGACGGCGACCGTGAGTTCGCGCCCCGGAACGAAGGGTTCGGCGAGCAGATGCTCGAAATGCTTCCAGGGCCCTTCGGATGAACGCGCGATCGGCATGCCGTAATTGCCCTCCGCAGTGACGATCGCAACACCGACCGACGAGCCTTCGTTGACCGGCTTGAGCACATAGGGGCGCGGCATCGGATCACCTGCATAGAGGCTCTCGCAATCGATGACCTGACCCTCCGGCATCGGAATGCCATGCGGCACCAGCTCATGTTTGGTGAGCTGCTTGTCGATGGCGATGACCGACGTGGCCATTCCCGAATGCGTATATTTCACGCCCATAAGATCAAGCATACCTTGCACTGAACCATCCTCTCCCGGTGTGCCATGCAGCGCGTTGAACACGACGTCGGGAGCTGCTTCGGCGATACGTTGGGCGACATCGCGCTCCATATCGATGCGGGTGACCTGGTGGCCGAGGCTCTCGAGCGCATCAGAAACGCCCGCCCCTGAGACCAACGAAACCTCACGCTCGGATGACCAGCCGCCCATCAGAACGACGATGTGGAGGGGCTTCGCATTCACCCCGCCTTCCCCACGCGCTGGATCTCCCATTCGAGCGTCACGCCGGATGTTTCCTTCACGCGGCGGCGAACCTCCTCGCCGAGCGCCTCGATATCTGCAGACGAAGCGCCGCCCAAATTCAACAGAAAATTGGTATGTTTTTCAGAAACCTGTGCATCGCCTATCCGCAGCCCCCGGCAACCGGCCTCATCGACCAGCCGCCACGCCTTGCCGCCGTCGGGATTCTTGAAGGTCGAGCCGCCAGTGCGCGAACGCAGCGGCTGCGAGGCCTCACGTTCGGCAGCAATTCGATCCATCTCCGCGCCGATCTCCGCGCGATCGCCAGGCGTGCCCTGGAACAGCGCCTCGACGACCACCGCGCCTTCGGGCAGCGCAGAATGGCGATAGCTGTAGCCGAGCTTCACGGCGGGCCAGGTTTCGATCGTGCCATCGCGCAGGACGACGGTCGCCTCGATGAGGATGTCGCTGACGTCACGGCCGTAAGCGCCAGCGTTCATGCGAACGGCCCCGCCGGCGGTGCCGGGAATGCCGCGCAGAAATTCGAGCCCCGCGATCCCCGCATCGCGCGCAGCCGTGGCGATGGTGATGCCCATCGCCGCCGCGCCCGCACGGACGCGGTTGCCCGGCTCAACGCTGACCTTGGCGAAGCTCTTAGGCAGGCGGACCGTGACCCCCGGGACGCCGCCGTCGCGCACGATCAGGTTCGAGCCGACGCCGATTGGAAACACTGGCGTTTCGGATGGTAACTCCGCCAGAAAATCAGCGAGATCGCGCACGTCCGCCGGGCGGACCAGCCACTCGGCCGGCCCGCCAGTGCGGAACCAGATGAAATCCGCCAGGGTGCCATCGGCCTCCGCCTGACCACGCAGCGGCGGCAGGCCCGGGACATCAGCGATCCTGGCGGACGCAGGATTCACTTCTTGAGGCCCCACATGCTGAACCAGGTCTCCCATGCGCGCGCATTGGCATCGGCAACCTGCTGCGCGGCCTTGAGCGCGTTGTCGAAATGCTCAGTGCGCGGAAGCAGCCTTTGCGCCGCTTCTATCTGCGCCTTCTGCATCGCAGCCATGCTGTCTTGAAAAACCTTCCAGCCTGAAAATGCATCGTTCATGACGGCACCTTCCTTTGTCCGAGCGCGGCGGCGAGGCCGGCGGCCCATTTGGTGATGTCCCCCGCGCCGAGGCAGATTATCATGTCCCCGGGCTGGATCACACCGGCCAGTGCGTCCGCCAGTGCATCGGGGCCGCCAATTTCCAGCGCCGCGCGATGCCCGCGCTGCTTGAGGCCGGAAACGAGCGCGGCGGCATCGACGCCTTCGATCGGCGCCTCCCCGGCCGGATAGACCGGAGCGACATAGACTATGTCGGCATCGTTGAAGGCGGTCTGGAACTCCGCCATCAGATCGCGCAGCCGGGTGAAGCGGTGCGGCTGCACCACGGCGATCACCCGGCCCTGCACCCCTTCGCGCGCCGCCGCCAGCACGGCGCGGATCTCGACCGGATGGTGGCCATAATCATCGATGATCGTCGCCCCGCCGGTCTCGCCCACCTTGGTGAAACGGCGCTTGACCCCGCCGAACTTTTCAAACCCCGCGCAGATAACATCGTCGGGCACGCCCAGTTCAAGCGCCACGCCGATCGCGGCGATCGCATTGGAGACATTATGGCGGCCCGGCATCGGCAATGTGATATTCGCGAGCTTGCGGCTGTTGCCGTCGCGATCGCGAATAGTGACGTCGAAGCGGTTACCGCCCGGGATCGGCGTCACATTGTCGCCGCGTAGATCCGCCTGCGCCGAGAAACCATAGGTGACGATGCGGCGATCGCGCACGCGCGGGATGATCGCCTGCACCTCGGGATGATCGATGCAGAGGAAAGCGGCACCGTAGAAGGGAACATTCTCGACGAACTCGACGAACGCGTCCTTGATCTTTTCAAAGCTCCCATAATGATCGAGATGCTCGGGATCGATATTGGTGACAATTGCATAGGTGCCGTCGAGGCGGAGAAAGCTGCCGTCGCTCTCATCGGCTTCGACCACCATCCAATCCGATGCGCCGAGGCGCGCGTTGGAGCCATAGCTGTTGATGATGCCGCCGTTGATGACGGTCGGATCGACGCCGCCCGCGTCGAGTAGCGCCGCGACCATCGATGTCGTCGTCGTCTTGCCATGGGTGCCAGCGACCGCGACGGTATTCTTGAGCCGCATGAGCTCGGCCAGCATTTCGGCGCGGCGAACGACCGGCACCCGCTTTTCGAGCGCCAGCTCGACTTCCGGATTGCCGCGCTTGATCGCGGTAGAGACCACCACCACCGCCGCGTCGCCAAGGTTTTCTGCCTTGTGGCCGATCATCACCTGGATGCCGCGCTTGCGCAGACCATCGATCACATAGCCTTCGGCGACGTCGCTGCCCTGCACCTTGTAGCCGAGATTGTGCATCACCTCAGCGATGCCGGACATGCCGATGCCGCCGATGCCGATGAAATGAATGGTGCCGATGTCGGTTGCGACGCCTTTCATGCGCTTTACTCCCCCTCCCTTTCAAGGGAGGGGCGAAGGGGTGGGTGCGCGCGTCCGCGCGCCAAATGACTCGTGGGCAAAAGAGCTTCAGGGGCATTGAGCCCCGTCAGCTCTACCCCATCCTTACATCCCTCCCCTGAAGGGGAGGGAGCGTTAAAGAAGATGCCGCTCACGCGTACGCTCCTTTCAGCCCGCCGACTTGGGGCTCAGTGTCGCCGATCGCGTCCATCACGGGCGTGCGGCCGAGCAATTCGACCAGATCGGCGAGGCGTTCGGCAGCGTCGGGGCGGCCGACATTCCGCGCGCAGCGGGCGGCATTGGTGAGGGCGACAGGATCAAGCGCGAGCTTCTGCATCTGTTTGGCGAGTTCGATGGGCGTGAACTGCGGCTGCTGAATTGAACGCGCCCCGCCTGCCTTCACCATCTCGCGCGCATTGGCGGTCTGGTGATCGTCCGTCGCCGAGGGATAGGGAATGAGGATGGCGGGGCGGCCCACGGTCGTGAGCTCGGCGACCGTCGACGCCCCCGAGCGCGCGATCACCAGATGCGCCCAGCCCAGCCGCGCGGGCATGTCGGCGATATAGGTCGAAAGATCGGCCGGAATGCCGAGCGCGGCGTAGCGGCCGCGGACATTCTCGATATCCTCCGGGCGGCATTGCTGCGTCACCTGCAGCCGGCGGCGGAAGGTGAGGGGAAGCAGGCCGAGCGCTTCCGGCACGACTTCGGACAGGATCGAGGCGCCCTGGCTGCCGCCCGTCACGAGGATGCGGAAGATGCCGTCCGGCAGCAGCGTCGGATAAGGCATGTCCCGTAGCAGCCGGATCTCCTCGCGCACCGGATTGCCGACCAGCGTGACCTTCTCCTCATAGCGCGATTTGAGCCGTTCGACTTCCGGATAGGCGGTCGCGATGGCCGTCACGCGGCGGGCAAGGAAACGGTTGGTGCGGCCGAGCACGGCATTCTGCTCGTGGATCACCGTCGGGATCTTGACCGAAAGCGCCGCCAGCAGCGCCGGCAGCGCCGGATAGCCGCCGAAGCCAACCACCGCCGTCGGCAGGAAGCTATCGTAAAGACGCTTGGCGCGCTCGCGCCCCTGCATGATCTCGCGGCCTGCGCTGATCCAGCGCGTGACGCCGCCGTCGAGCCGGCCAGCGGGGAGGATATGGGTCTGCACCCCTTCGAACAGGCCGGGGAAGCGCGCGCCGCGATCATCGGTGATTAGCGCGACATGATGGCCCCGGCGCAGCAGTTCCGCGCCCAGCGCATGCGCCGGGATCATGTGCCCGCCGGTGCCACCGGCGGCGAGGACAAAGTGGCGCTTGATCACTTCGCGCCCCATTTTACCACATAGGGCGATTGGGTGAGATATGGGTTTGAGCGCGTGAAGGCGAGCAGCAGCCCCATTCCCATCGCCAGCGCCAGCATCGACGAGCCGCCATAGCTGATGAAGGGCAAGGTCATTCCCTTGGAGGGCGCAAGCTGAACGTTGACCGCCATGTTGATCAACGCCTGAAGCCCGAACTGGGTGGCGAGCCCCGCCGAGGCGAGCAGCAGAAATTCATCCTCCTCGTGTAGCAGGCGGACGAATACGCGGATCACGATCGCGAGGTAAATGGCCGCAATCGCGATGCAGGAGATCAGGCCGAACTCCTCGCCGATCACCGAGAAGATATAGTCGGTGTGCGGCTCGGGCAGGCGGAATTTCATGGTCCCGCCGCCGGGGCCGGTGCCCAGCAGGCCGCCATTGGTCAGCGTCGCGAACGCCTTGTCGGTCTGATAGGTATCGCCTTCGGCGAAGAGGAAATTGTTGATGCGCTCGTTCGCCACCGAATAGAAGAAATAGGCCGAAACCACCAGGCCCATCCCCGCGGCGCCGAGCCCGGCGAGCAGTCGCATCGAGAGGCCGCCCAGCGTCAGCAACGCGATCCAGACCGCAGCGAACATCACCGTCTGCCCGAAATCGGGCTGGCGCATCAGCAGGAAGGCGATCACGGCCAGGATCAGCCCGGTGATCGGCATGATCGGCAGCGAGCTATCCCGCGCGCGCAATGAGAGCAGCCACGCGATCAGCACCACGAACAACGGCTTGAGGAATTCGGACGGCTGGAATTCAAGAAAGCCGACGCCGATCCAGCGCTTGGCGCCGTTGACCTCGCTGCCGATCAGCGGGACCGAGACCAGCATGACGAAGAAAAAGGATGCGCCGCTGAGCGCCAGCCTGCGCGCAACCTCCTTGGGCAGCATCGAGACGAACAGCATGATCGGCAGCGCGATCGCGATCCAAGCCGCCTGCCGGTAGAAATAATAAAGCGGGCTCAGCTGATGCGCACCCTGCGAATAGCGAACGGCGGCCGCGGGCGACGCGGCGGCAACCGCGACCAGCCCGATCGAGATCAGCATCACGACAAGCAGCAACAGGACGCGATCGATCTCCCAGAACCAGGTGCCGAGCGCCGAGCGATCGGCACGGCCAAGACGCGGGTGGCCGGGCTTGCGCTTCTTGCGCTGCGGCTGCGGCAGCGCCGTCGCCATCACCTCGCTCATGCCAGCGCCTCCACTGCCGCGCGGAACGCCTCGCCCCGCGCCTCATAATCCTTGAACTGATCGAACGAGGCGCAAGCCGGCGAGAGCAGCACCACCTCGCCCGGCCTGGCCGCGGCGGCGGCATCGTTGACCGCCCGCGGCAGCGTCTCGCTTTCAATCACCGGCTTGCCCGCTGCCCGCAGCAGGCGCGCGAACATCGGGCCGGCTTCGCCGATCGTATAGGCCGCGCGGACATGATCGAACATCGGCGCGCATTCGTCCAGATTATCGCCCTTGGGAAGCCCTCCCAATATCCAGTGGATCGCGGGATAGGAAGCCAGCGCGAAATAAGAGGAGGCGGGGTTGGTGGCCTTGCTGTCGTTGACGAAGAGCACGCCGTTGCGATCGCGGATACGCTCCGTGCGATGCGGTAGGCCGGGATAGGTTTCGAGGGCCTGAGCGATTAGATCTTCGCTGATCCCCAAGGTGCGAGCAACCGCGATTGCAACAGCTGCATTTTGCGCGTTGTGCGGACCCTGCAGCGTCGGCCAACGTGATTGATCGGTGATGCTCGACGAAGCGACCGCAATAAGCCGCTCTCCGACAGATGCGGCTATTGTTCGCGTCTCGTCATCCTCGGTTGCGATCACGGCCGCATGATCAGCCGACTGCATCGCGAACAGCCTTGCCTTGGAAGCGGCATAGCCGGCGAAGCCGTCATAGCGGTCGAGATGATCGGGGGTGATGTTGAGTAGCACCGCCACATCGCAATCGAGCGAGCGGGTCAGATCGATCTGGTAGCTCGAAAGCTCGAGCACATAGACGCCGCCTGTGGGCAGCGACTCCTGCCCAAGAATCGGCAGGCCAATATTGCCGCCAAGCGTGGCAGGAATGCCCGCCGTCTTGATGATGTGATGAATGAGCGCCGTCGTCGTCGACTTGCCATTGGTACCGGTGATGCCGAGGACCTTGTGCGGCGGCAGCGAAGCGCGCGTCTGTGCGAAAAGCTCGATATCGCCGATGAGGGGAACATTGGCCGCCTTGGCCCGCGCGGCGATCGGATGCTTGTTGAGCGGCAGCCCTGGCGTGACGACGACCGCTTCGAAATCGGCCAGATCGATTTCCAGTGGATTGGCAAGCGACAACCGTTCCTCCCCTTTAAGGGGAATGTCCAAATAGACCTGTCTCCCAGACAGGTCTATTTGCGACATTGGACCATCCGCAGGATGGTGGAAGGGTATCGCGCTATCCGAAGGGAGATACCCCTCCACCGCGCCTTGCGCGGTCCCCCTCCCCCTCCGGGGGAGGATTTGGGCGCGTGCTTCTTCCCTGTCGTCCCACGCCACCACCTCGGCGCCGCTCGCCAGCAGCGCCTGGACCGTCGCAACGCCGGAGCGGGCGAGGCCAAGGACCGCGTAGCGTTTTCCGGCGAAGGCGGGGCTGGTGATCATGACGCGCCCGTGCTCCCGCGAAGGCGGGAGCCCAGGCATAGCCCTTTGGCTGGACCCCTGCCTGCGCCGGGGTGCGGTGCCCGTGATGATTGCGTCATCCCGGTCACCGCAGCTTCAGCGTCGAAAGGCCGGCCAGCGCGAGCACGAAGGCGATGATCCAGAAGCGGATCACTACCGTCGGTTCGGACCAGCCCAGCTGCTCGAAATGATGATGGATCGGCGCCATCTTGAAGATGCGCTTGCCGGTGCGCTTGTAGAAGAAGACCTGCAGGATCACCGACACCGTTTCGAGCACGAACAGCCCGCCGATGATCACCAGCACGATTTCGTGATGCGAGACCACCGCAATCGCGCCGAGCGCGCCGCCCAGCGCGAGGCTGCCGGTGTCACCCATGAAGACAGCCGCCGGCGGGGCGTTGAACCAGAGGAAGGCGAGGCCGCCGCCGATGATCGCCGAGCAGAGGATGGTGACGTCGCCCGCGCCCGGAACATGCGGAATGCCAAGATAGGTCGCGAACTTCGCGTTGCCGACCAAATAGGTGATGATCAGGAATGCCACCGAGGCGATCACCACCGGCATGGTGGCGAGGCCATCGAGGCCGTCGGTCAGGTTCACCGCATTGCCGAAGCCGGTGATCACGAACGCCGCGAAGAGGATGTAAGCCGGCCCAAGATTGATGACCGGGCCATTATAGAAGGGCAGGTAGAGATTGTGCGGGCCGCCATCGAGGATGATCCAGGCAGCAACCCCCGCAATCATAAATTCGAGCAGGAGGCGGACCCTGCCCGAAATCCCCTTGTGGCTGCGCTTGGTCACCTTGTCATAATCGTCTAGAAATCCAATCGCGCCGAAGCCGAGCGTCACCATTAGGCAGGCCCAGGTGAAACGGTTGCTGAGGTCCATCCAAAGCAGCATCGCGAGCGTGACCGAGGTCAGGATCATCAGCCCGCCCATGGTGGGCGTGCCGACCTTCTTGAGATGACTTTGCGGGCCGTCGTCGCGGATCGGCTGCCCCTTGCCCTGGCGCACGCGTAGCCAGCCGATAAACTTCGGCCCGATCAGCAATCCTATCAACAGAGCCGTCGCAACTGCGCCGCCGGCCCGGAAGCTGATATAGCGGATCAGGTTGAGAAGGCCCGGAAAGCCAAGCTGCTCGGCGATCACATAGAGCATGCGGATTTCCCATGGGCCAGGCGACCGCCCGCGACTTCACGCACGAGTCCGGACAGGCCAATCGCGTTGGAACCCTTCACGAGCACCACATCGCCAGGTGCGGCGATCTCCTCGAGCGCTTTCAGCGCGCCCGCGCTGTCCGGCACATGCCGCAAATCGACCTCGCCATGAAGGCGGTGCGCCAGCGCAGCCATTTCGCGCCCCACCAAAATCGCAGCATCGACATGCGCTTCGAGTACGGGCTCGGCGAGATCGGCATGATAGCGTGCCGATTGAGTGCCCAGTTCGCGCATCTCGCCGAGCACGGCGATGCGGCGATCGCATTTCTCGCGACCGAGCTGTTTGAGTGTCGCCGTCATCGAAGCCGGATTGGCATTATAGCTTTCGTCGATCACCAGGATTTCACCGCCCTCCACCTCAGCCTTCACGCGGGCGCCGCGTCCCGCAAGCTCCTTCATGTCGGAAAGCGCGACTGCGGCGGCGGCGAGATCGCCCCCGACCGCCTGCACCGCCGCCAGCACCGCCAGGCCGTTCGAAACCCAGTGAGCGCCCGATTGGCCGATCGTGAAGGTGAGTTCGGCCTTGGGAAGATGAATGCTAACCAGCGTGCCGCCGGTTTCGAGCGGAATCTCCTCATGGACCCGCACGTCGGCGCCCGCCTTGCGGCCGAACGTCACGATGCGCTCGGCATAGGGCTTGGCGGCAGCGATCAGGCGATCGCGATGGGGGCTGTCCTCCGGAATGATGGCGACGCCGCCCGGCTCCAGACCCTTGAAGATTTCCCCCTTGGCGTCGGCGATGGCGGCTTCGTCGGCGAAATAGGCGGCATGTGCCGGGGCGATCGCAGTGACGATCGCGACATGCGGCCGAATGAGGCCGGTGAGATGGGTCAGCTCGCCCGCATGGTTCATGCCCATTTCGAAAATGCCGTAGCGCGTGCCCGCGGGCATGCGGGCAAGGCTAAGCGGCACGCCGGTGTGATTATTATAGCTTTTGACCGAGCGATGCGCCTCGCCGGGCGCGGCGCGATCAAGCGCTGCCCACAGTGCTTCCTTGGTGCCGGTCTTGCCGACCGAACCGGTGACACCGACGATCTTCGCCGCGGTGCGGGCGCGGGCAGCGTGGCCGAGCGCATTCAAGGCCGCCATCGTATCGGCAACGCGGACATGCGGCTGATCGATCGCATGGCTGACGATCGCGCCCGCCGCACCATTGTCGAACGCGCCGGCAATGAAGCGATGCCCGTCAGTCGCCTCGCCCTTGAGCGCGATGAACAGATCGCCCGGGCCGACCTCGCGCGAGTCGAATGTTACACCATCGGCGCAAAATGCTCCTTGCACCTCGCCATCGACAGCCTCGGCGATTGCAAATGCGGTCCAGAGACTCATGCCGCGCACTCCCGCGCGACGGTGACGTCGTCGAACGGCAGTACCTTGTCGCCGACGATCTGGCCCTGCTCATGTCCCTTGCCGGCGAGCAGGACGATATCGCCCGAGCGCGCTTCGCCGATGGCGGCGGCGATGGCTTCGCGGCGGCCGCCAATCTCGGTTGCGGAGGGCGCGCCCACAAGCACATCCTTGCGGATCGCGGCGGCATCCTCGCTGCGGGGATTATCGTCGGTCACGATCACGCGATCCGAAAGTTCGGCCGCCACCGCACCCATTTCCGGGCGCTTGCCGCGATCGCGGTCGCCGCCCGCGCCGAAGACGGTGATGAGGCGGCCGGTCGCGTGCGGACGAAGCGCCTCGATCGCGGCGCGCAGCCCGTCGGGGGTATGCGCGTAATCGACATAGATCGGTGCGCCCGCCTTGCTGATCGCGGCGCGCTCGAGGCGGCCGCGCACCGGCTGGACGCGGGAGAGATTTTCCAGCGTCTGCCCGATCGCGCCGCCCGTCGCGCAAACGAGCGCGGCAGCGGTGAGCGCATTAGCGGCTTGATAGGCGCCGATCAGCGGAAGCTTGACCTGGAAGCCTTTGCCTTCAGCTTCGATCGTCAGCGTCTGGCCGAGCTGGGTCGGCTCGCGCTTCACCAGCTTCAGCGTTTCGCCCTTCGTGCCGACGGTGAACAACCTCAGGCCGCGTTCGCTGGCCAGTTCCGCCACGCGCGCCGAAGCGGCATCGTCCATCCACACGACCGCCGCGCCGTCCTCGTCAATGACTTCGGTGAACAGCCGGAGCTTAGCCTCAAGATACGCCTCCATCGTGCCGTGATAATCGAGATGATCGCGGCTGAGATTGGTGAAGGCTCCGGCGCGAACCGGCAGCCCCTCGGTACGATATTGCGAAAGGCCGTGGCTCGAAGCTTCGAACGCGGCGTGTGTGACGCCCTCGCGTGCGAGGCCGGCCATGTTCGAAAGGAAGGTGACAATATCCGGGGTCGTGAGGCCGGTCGAAACCTGATCGTCAGCCGTGGTGACGCCGAGGGTGCCGATCGAGGCGGCATGATGCCCAGCCACGCGCCAGAGCTGGCGCGTCAGTTCGACGGTCGAGGTTTTGCCATTGGTGCCGGTAACGGCGACGACCGTTTGGGGAAAAGGGGCGAAGAACTTGGCCGCGAGACGCGCAAAGGCGCGCCTGGGCTCCGCATCCGCGATATGAACCGCCCCCTGCACCGTCGCTTCCGGCCGGGCCACGACCGCGACCGCACCCGCCGCGATCGCGTCAGCGATGAAATCCTCGCCGTTGAAGCGACTGCCCTTGAACGCGCCGAACACGGTGCCGCGCGCAACCTTACGATGATCGATCGCGAATCCGCTGACTTCCGTTGTTGAATCTGTGTTCGTCAATTGGCCCAACCGCATTAATCATGGTCCCCCTTGGGGTTCCAGACGGTTCCCTGAAGGTCTGCCAGATCGACATCGCGCGTCTCGTCGGGTATAATCCCGAGCAACGGCCCGATCCGCGACACGATCTTGCCCACGATCGGGGCCGAGACCATGCCGGCGGTGGCATAGCCCCCAGTTTCGCGGGTGCCATGAGGCTCGTCCAGCATTGCGAGCACCACATAGCGCGGCGCATCCATCGGGAACACCCCCGCGAAGGTAGAAACCAGGGCGTTGCGCTTGTAGCCGCCGCCTTCCGGCTTTTCGGCAGTACCGGTCTTGCCGCCGATGCGGAAGCCGGAAACATTGGCTTTCTTGCCGGTGCCCTGGATCACCACCATCCGCATAAGCTGCCGCATGCGCGCGCTGGTGGCCGGAGAGATGACGCGGCGCCCGGCCGGGAGATGGTTGGGATCGCGCATCAGCAAGGTCGCCGGCCGCCAGACGCCACCATTGGCGATCGCTGCATAGGCGCTTGCCAGATGCAGCGGCGTGACCGCGATGCCATGGCCGTAAGCCGTGGTCATGGTGGTGACGCGGGCCCAATATTTCGGCCAGAGCGGCGTGCCTCGCGCGCCAAGCTCGATATCGACCGGCTTGTCGAAGCCAAGCTTCCGGAACATCGCCTGCTGCCGCTCGGCGCCGATCTCGTCGGCAATTCGGGCGGTGGCGATGTTGCTGGAATAGATCAAGGTTTCGGGCACATCGAGGAAGCGGCGCTGCGGATGATCATCATGAATGGTGAAGCGGCCGATGTGAAGCGGCTCGGTCGCGTCATAGCGTTTGTTCATCGAGGTGATCACGCCATTTTCGATTCCGTTCGCCATGGTGATGATCTTGAAGGTCGAGCCCAGTTCGTAGACGTTGAGCGTGGCCTTGTTGACCAGATCCTGGAGCGGGACGTGCGCTGGCGCATTGGGATCGAATTCGGGCAGCGAGGCCATGGCGATGACCTCGCCGCTATGCACGTCAAGCACGATCCCGGTCGCGCCGATTGCGCTGAACTCGGTCATTGCCGCGGCGAGTTCGCTTTCCATCGCGGCCTGGACGCGGCTGTCGATGGAAAGACGGGCAGGCAGGCTGCGCCGCGCTGGATCAGCGAGCTTGTCGTTGAGCGCAAGCTCCATGCCCGAAACCGCTTTGCCATCCTGATCGGCCCAGCCGATGATGTGCGAGGCAAGGCTGCCCTGCGGATAATAGCGGCGCGGCTCACGCTCGAACACGATGCCCGGCTCGCCGATCGCATTCACCCGCTGAATCAGCTCGGGCATGGCGTTGTGGCGAAGATAGAAGAATTTCCGGTTCGAATGCAGGATAGCGCTATATTCCGCCTCGCTCCGCTCCGGCATGAGGGTGGCGAGCTGCGCAGCAATCAGATCGCGATCGCCGATGATCTTGTTGGGGTGAACCCCAATCTTCCATGCGTCGATCGTGCCCGCCAGCACCACGCCGTTGCGGTCCTGAATATCCGCGCGCGGCGGTATGAGGCCTTCGGCAGTGTTGGCCGCACCGGAAGAATCGGCGAAAATCGTCAGATAGGTCAGGCGCAAGCCGATCGCTGAGGTGACGCCGACGAACATCAGCATGACGACCATGAGGCGAAAATGAACCTGCGCTACGCTTTGCTCGCGCTGGTTGCCGATACGTTGGCGGGAAGGACGGGCAACGACTGCGGTCACTGGTCTCCCGCGCTCCCGCGCTTCTCGCGCTGGGCTGCCGTTTGCAGGTCGCTCAAAAGACTGTCGTCAAGCAACGCGGCCTGGCGAAGGCCGTTCGCGGGCGTTTCCCCGGCTGGCGCGACATAATTCGCATGGCGCAGCATCGGTTGCGCCAAGGGATCAGGCGCGGGCGCCGAAACAGGAATGATCTGCGGCTTCGCCGGCGCGGCGACCTCGGCCGGCGCCGATACCTCCTCGATCTTCGGGGCAGGCACGGCCGGCGCCTCGAACCGGGCGAGCTGGACCTCACCGTGCAGATACTGGCTGGCGGCGGGCGCCGAAAGCGCCAGCACCTGGCTGTTCCACTGCTCCAGCACCGGCATGCGGCTACGCGTGCCAAGCTCCGTCTGGAGCTTGCGGATATCGATCTTGGCCATGACGATCTGGCGGTCGAGCTGTTCGGCGGCAGTCCGCTCACTCGCCACCCGCTGCGACACCATATAGCAGCCCAACGCCGCGGCAGCGACATAGCCGACCAGGCTTACCGAACGAAAACGCGTACTCATCATGGCCTTGTGCCCTTCACAGCAGAAGCAACTGGCGCGGCGGCGGTGCGCCGTGCCGATCTCAATGTCGCCGACCGGGCGCGCGGATTACGCGCGACCTCGCCTTGGCCGGCCTTCACCGGCTTGGCGACCGCCTCAAATGTCGGCTGCGGGGCGGAGACGCGCGCATCAGGGCGATGGCGCGACCCGGAGGGAAGCGCCCCGCTGCGCACGCGCAGGAAATTCTTGACGATCCGATCCTCTAACGAATGGAAGGTGACGACCGAAAGCCGGCCGCCCGCGCCAAGCACACGCTCCGCCGCATCAAGCCCTTCGTTGAGTTCGTCGAGCTCGCGATTGAGGTGGATGCGGATGGCCTGGAAGGTGCGGGTGGCTGGGTCCTTCTTGTCGCCGGGGCGGTGGCCAAGCGCCTTGCGTACCACCGCAGCCAGCTCGCTCGTGCGCGCGATCGGGCGAGCGGCGACGATCGCCTTCGCAACCCGGCGCGCGCGCGGTTCCTCGCCCAAAGTGTAGAGGACGTCGGCAATCTCTTCCTCATCAGCGTCATTGACGAAGTCCGCCGCCGTCATGCCGGATTGCGCCATGCGCATGTCGAGCGGGCCGTCGGCCTGGAACGAGAAGCCGCGCTCGGCGCGATCGAGCTGCATCGACGAAACGCCGATATCAAGCACGACCCCGTCGACCGTATCGATGCCGCGCTCGGCCAGCGCCTCGTCCATTTCCGAGAAGCAACGTTGCACAAGCGTCAGCCGCCCGCCGCTTTCGGCGACCAGCGCTGCCCCCTCCGCGATTGCATCCGGATCGCGATCGAAAGCGATCACGCGCTCAGCGCCGGACGCCAGGATCGCGCGGCTGTAGCCGCCTGCGCCGAACGTGCCGTCGACATGGATCTCACCGGGGCGAATGGCGAGCGAGTCGATCACCTCCTCGAGCAGCACGGGGATATGGCGCGCTTCGGTCTGGGCTGCCGGGCTCATAAGCGGCCCTCCCGTTCGGCGATCAGCTCCTCGGCGAACTCGCGTACATCGGGGCGATCCGCGCAGTTGAGGGCGATTTCGGGGCTCCAGATCTCGAACGTCTCGCCGGTACCGAGGAACATGGCAGCGTCAGCGATCGCGGCACGGCGGCGCAAACCCGGCGGGAGGATGATTCGCCCGCTGCCGTCGATGGCGATTTCCTCAGTGCTGCCGAACAGCGTGCCGGCATGCGCGAAGCGGGCGTCGGCGGGGCGGCCGGCGGCGATATCCGCGTCCTGCTTGGCGCGCATGTCACGATAGGCGAGCGCAAGATAGCTCTTCTCGAACCCGCGCATGCACTGATCGCGCTCGTGGCGGGCGAGCATCAGCGTCTTGGCGTCGGGGGTGCGAGCGGTAATGATCTTGCGAATCGGGGCAGGCACCGAAACGCGACCTTTCGCATCCACGGTGTTCAGCCATTTGCCAGTGAAGAATTCGAATAATTCCACTGTCCGCCCCTTTGGGGCGCTCGGCCGCCGTTCCCCGCCTGTCTCCTATTAGCCCCCGACAGACATCCTCCGGCTGCTTCGCGCCAAGCATTGAAATACCAGTGACCTTATGCCTCAGCAATGCCTAATCATGCCTTAATATGGGTTTTAGCTGCCATTTTGTGGAAAATGCTGGCCCGGCCGTGCCTTGTCATGCCGATTCAGGTTCAGCTGGAGCCCGGAAACGCGCAGAAAACCGCCCGTCGGATTGCGATGGGCGGTCGAGATAAGCCTGTGGATAAATCTGGTGGAAACATGCTGGCGCAGGTCTGCCCGAAAGTTAGCAGAGCCCCGCCTCAAGCAGCTTTGTCGATGCGGGTCCCGATTATGCAGACGCCCAGGCGAACGGCAACGGCGCCTCCCGGAAGGCGAAGCGATCGAGATGGCGCGTAACCGCCCCCTGCAACGCCTCGAGCTGCGCAGCCTCGCTCGCTTCGATTCGGCATTCCAATTGCTGCGGGCCGGCAACAAACGTCACTATGCCATCGCCTTGCCAATTCGCACCCCGCGCGTCGCGGGGAAACACGACCCTGCCTTGCTCGGGTGTAAACTCGACCGCGAGATTATGACTCCAATGCTTGCAGAGCTGCTGAAGATATTTGCTGCCTTGCGCTGTCGGCACGATTGCGATGCTGGCGACAGTCATGACAGCCGCTCGATCTTTTGCGCGGCCTCGTCGATTATCGCGGCGACGGCATGCAGGGTCTCCGCATCGCCCTCTTCGGCGAGCCGGTGATGAAGCACCGTCCGCAAGTTCATCATGGCCCGCCGGACCGGTCCGCCGCGTGTGCGTTCCCGCATCGATCCCAGCTCGGCGAGCCGCGCCATCAGCGCCTCGACCGCCTTGGCGTTTTCAGCAAGATGCGCCTTGCCGGCCTCGGTTATCGCAAAGACCTTGCGGGTGCCGCCGGCCTGTTCGTCGATCTGCTCCATATCGGCCAGCATCGTCAAAGTGGGGTAGACCACGCCGGGGCTCGGCGCATAGGCGCCGCCGGTGCGCTCCTCGATCTCGCGGATCAAGTCATAGCCGTGGCGAGGCGCGTCCTCGATCAGCTTGAGCAGCACGAGCCGGAGTTCACCGCCGTCGAACATACGCCGCCGGCCGCGTGGCGCCTCATCGTCTGCCATCCAAGGGTTCGGAAACGCACCCCGCTGGCGCGCGCCGTGACGAGACCCGAAATGGCGCCCGCGATGATGATTGAAAAACATTCATAATCCTTCTTGAAACATCTTAGATGCATTTAAGATATATCTTACCTGGGAAAACACAAGATCTTTTTTCTTTCCCGTCGCAGTGCATGGATGATTGCCTATTGAAGTCCGGGGTCGGTCAATCGCTACGGCCGGAAGCGCTGGTCCCGCTTCGATGTGGTGATGCCGAGCGCGGCCAGCGCAAGCATCGTAATGCGCCGGCGCGCGGATCGGCTGATGAAAGATCCAGCGCGGACCTCCGCCCGCATGCGTCGTACGACCCGCTTGATTTCGGCGATTCTCGGTCGTCGCGCTTCGGCGATGCAGGCCAACAGCGCCGGATAAAGGTAGCGATCTCTCATTTCCACATCGCTGCTCCCGGATAAGAGTTGCTTCTGCGGCGCGCACGATCGGCCCGCCACGCTCGCCCTTCCGGCCAAGCCAGAGCCGCCGCGAGGGCCGAAAAGATGAAGGTCATGCTCAGGAATTCGCTGTGCAGCACGCTCCTGCCGCAATTTAGCGCAATCATTGTCAGCAGGGTCGGCGCCCCCCATTCGGGATGATGCACGAGCTTGAACAGAGCCCAGCACAGCCAGCACAGGATGGCCGCCGCTGCCAAGCTGCCGATGATGGTGCCGGCAGCCTCACCAACGATCGACAATATATTCATCGCCGCGCCACGCGGCGGGGTGACGCCCCGTCATTCATGGCCTCCTCGTTATTATATCGTATTACGATATAAATCTTGGGAACCCTGTTTGTTCCTTCGCTAGCCTTGCAACTGGCCGAGCAAATCCAGCAGCATGGGCCGCAAACGCTGGATTTCCTCGCGATGGGTGATGCTGAGCGCGGCGAGGAGATCGTGCGCCTTGTCGGTGAGCTCAAGCCGCGCTTGGCGGCGGTCCTGTGGGGACGGGCGGCGCACGAGCAGGCCGAGCGCCTCCAGCCGGTCCACCAGTCCGCTCGCGCTATGAGGCTTCAGGATCAGGCGGTCAGCCACATAGCCGATCGTGGCTGTCTCCGGAGCAGCCGCACGAATGGCCAGCAACGCCTGATGCTGTCGCGGCGTGAGTCCGACTTCGTCGGCCTTGCTCTCGCTGAAGGCGAGGAATTGGCGGAGCGAGTGCCGGAAATTGGCGAGCGCCGCATAGTCCGCGTCGGTCAGCTGTCTTACCGCCATTTTCGTCGCCCGCCCGTTGATAAATATCGCGATGCGATATATTCGCGCCGCACCCCTATTCTCTGGCACGCTGATGACCGCTCGCACAATATACGCCAAATCCCGAAAGCTCGCCGATCACAGCGCCGATCGGCGCATGCTGGTGCTTGCCGCCGCCGCCCTGTTCGTCGGCAGCGGCGGAGCGTTCGGCGCCTGGCTCCTGTTGAAGCTGATCGCCCTGGCCACCAACATTTTCTGGTTCGGCCGCTTCTCCTGGGCACCTGTCCAGATCACCGACAGCCGGCTGGGAATGGCCGGCGCGATCATTCCGGTGGTGGGCAGCCTGCTGGTTGGGCTGATGGCGCGTTTCGGTTCCGAGAAGATCAGAGGGCACGGCATTCCCGAAGCGATCGAGGCGATCCTCTATGGCGAAAGCCGCCTCTCGTTGAAGGTAGCGATGCTGAAGCCTTTGTCGTCCGCGATTTCCATCGGCAGCGGCGGCCCGTTCGGAGCCGAGGGGCCGATCATTATGACCGGCGGCGCAGTGGGTTCGCTCTTCGCCCAATGTTTTCAGCTGAGCGCGGCGGAACGCAAGACCTTGCTGGTATCGGGCGCGGCTGCGGGCATGACCGGCATATTCGGCACGCCTGTCGCTGCGATCATGCTCGCAGTCGAAGTGCTGTTGTTCGAATGGAAGCCGCGCAGCTTCGTGCCGGTAGTTCTCGCCGTCCTCGTTTCCCTAGCATGGCGTCCCTTGCTGGTGGGAAGCGGGCCGCTCTTCCCATTCGGCGGACACATCGCCGCGACAGCGCCGCTCATCGCCTGGTCGATCGGCGTGGGCGTCGCGGCCGGACTGGAAGCCGCGCTGCTGTCCTCCCTCCTCTATCGCATCGAAGACCTGTTTCATCGCCTGCCCGTTCCCTGGATGTGGTGGCCCGCGCTTGGCGCAATCGTTGTGGGCGCGGGTGGCGTGATCGACGCGCACGTGCTTGGGGCCGGCTACCAGAACATTCAGGGCCTGCTCGACGGCGGTCTGGCAATGCGCGTCATCTTGGCGCTGCTCCTCATCAAGGCCATCGTCTGGCTGGTCGCGCTTGGATCGGGTACGTCCGGCGGCGTCCTCGCCCCGCTGCTCATCCTGGGCGGCGCATTGGGGGCGCTGCTCGGCCTGTTCCTGCCCGGGTCCGTCAGCTTCTGGGCGATGATCGGCATGGCGGGGATCATGAGCGGCGCGATGCGCGCGCCCCTGACCGGAGCATTGTTCGCGGTCGAACTCACGGGCAACTTCGCTGCCCTGCCCGCCGCGCTCGGCGCGTCGGCCGCTGCCTATGCGATCAGCGTGCTAGTGATGCGCAGATCGATCCTGACCGAAAAGATCGCGCGACGCGGCCGGCACATCCTGCAGGAATATACGATCGATCCGTTCGAATTCCTTCAGGCGGATGAGGTGATGACCCGCAACCCGGTCTGCCTAGGCGGGAATGTGTCGGTCGAGCAGGCGCTCGCCTTCTTCGCCGACGGCGCCATGCATCGCAGCTATCCGGTGGTGGACAAGAATGAGCGTTTGATCGGCATGATCTCGCGTTCGGATGCGCTCAAATGGCGTGTCGACGGCCCACCGCCGAACGCCAGCCTGGCCGAGGTGCTTTCGGACAGTTCGCAACCATGCGGCACGCCGGATTCACCCATCGGAGAGGTGGCCGATCTGATGATCGAGAGCGGCGTCGGCCGCATTCCGATCGTCGATCCCACAACGATGCATGTGGTTGGCATTCTGTCGCGCCACGATCTGCTGAAAGCGCGCCACGCCGGGATGAGGCTCGAACGTGAACGCGGCCGCTAGCTCAGGCCATCGTGGTCCAGCATCTTGCGTTGGTCATGGAAACGGATCGATATGAGCCAAGTTCGCGCAACCAAAAGCCCGAACTGCCGCTAACGGAGCGATCGATGTTGGAAGGTACCAAAGCAGCTGAATGCCCCCAGCGGCGCGATCTTCTCGGCTTCGCCGGCGTGGCCGCGCTGGGCGCGACTGCCTTGCTTTCCGGTTGCAAGCGGCCCCGATCGGGCGCCGGCGATGACGATGGCGAGGTCACCGCCAACGAAGATCTGATGCGCGAGCACGGCGTTCTGCGCAGGATCCTGATACTCTACCGCGAAGTCGCGGCCAAGCTTCCGGCCTCCGCGGACGAGGTCGACGCCGGCGCGATCAACGACGCCACCCGTTTGTTCCAGGATTTCGGCGAGCGCTATCATGAGCAACTGCTCGAGGAGCAGCACATCTTTCCAATCCTCCGTAAGGCTGGAGCCGACAGCGCCAATTTGGTCGACATATTGCTTTCCCAGCACCAGCGCGGGCGCGCCATCACCAGCTTTGTGCTGGATCGTACCAAGGGGGGAAGGATTGCGGCGACGGACGCAGGAAAGCTCCACGACGCCCTGCTTTCCTTTGCGCGCATGTATGAGGCGCATGCGGCACGCGAGGACACAATGATCTTCCCGGCTTTCAAGGCCGCCGTCGGCCAAAACGCCTATCGTGAGCTCGGCCAGCAGTTCGAGGAAATCGAGCATAAGCAATTTGGCGGCGACGGCTTCGATATCGCACTCGCCAAGATGAGCTCGATTGAAGCGCGGTTGGGGCTCGACAATCTCGCTCGGTTCACCGCCCCGGCCCCTCAAATCGGATGAACTGCGCCCCTGTCACTAGGGGATTAGCGCGCTTATATTCCGCCCATGGCAGATCTCTTCGCCGAACCCGCCGCGCCTGAAGCGCTGACGGACGAGCCTCCCGCAGGTCCGCTCGCGGATCGGCTGCGCCCGCGGCGCCTTGAAGATGTCGTCGGCCAGGAGCATCTGACCGGCGCGGAGGGCGCGATCGGGCGGATGGTGGCGGCAGGCAAGCTCGCCTCGATCATCCTGTGGGGGCCGCCCGGCACCGGCAAGACGACGATCGCGCGGCTGCTCGCCGATGCGGTAGGCCTGCGCTTTGTCGCGATCTCGGCGGTCTTCTCGGGCGTGGCGGATCTCAAAAAGGTGTTCGCCGAGGCGCGCGAATATGCCCGGATCGGCAAGCAGACGCTCCTGTTCGTGGACGAGATCCACCGCTTCAACCGCGCCCAGCAGGATGGCTTCCTGCCCTATGTCGAGGATGGCACGGTCGTGCTGGTCGGCGCCACCACCGAAAATCCCTCGTTCGAGCTGAATGCCGCGCTGCTCTCCCGCGCGCAGGTGCTGATCCTCAACCGGCTCGACAGCCGCGCGCTGGGCTTGTTGCTCGAACGCGCCGAGATAGCGATGGGCCGCGCCTTGCCGCTGACGCCGGAGGCGCGCGAAGCGCTGATCGCTTCGGCCGACGGCGACGGCCGCTTCCTGCTCAACCAGGCCGAGACCCTGTTCTCGATCGAAATCTCCCAAGCGCTCGATCCGGCCGGGCTGGCGGCGTTGCTGCACCGCCGCGTCGCGGTCTACGACAAGGATCGCGAGGGCCATTACAATCTCATCTCCGCGCTTCACAAAAGCCTGCGCGGCTCCGATCCGCAGGCCGCGCTTTATTATCTCGCGCGCATGCTGGTGGCGGGCGAGGAACCGCTTTACGTGATCCGGCGGCTGGTGCGCTTCGCCTCGGAGGATGTCGGGCTTGCCGATCCGCAAGCGCTCGTCCAGTGCCTCGCCGCCAAGGATGCCTATGATTTTCTGGGATCGCCCGAAGGCGAGCTGGCGATCGTGCAGGCCTGCCTCTATCTCGCCACCGCGCCCAAATCGAACGCAGCCTATGTGGCGCAGAAGGCCGCCTGGCGGTCAGCGAAGGAAACCGGATCGCTGATGCCGCCCAAGAATATCCTCAACGCGCCGACGCGGCTGATGAAGGATATCGGCTATGGCAAGAACTATGCCTACGACCATGATCGAGATGAAGCCTTCTCCGGCGACAATTACTGGCCTGAAGAGATGGCGCCGCAGCATTTCTACGCGCCGTCGCCGCGCGGCTTCGAGGCGAAGGTCGCAGAGCGCCTCGCCCATTGGGAGAAATTGAGGGCAGGGCGTGACGCCGATCACGGCTGAGCGTTTCACCCGCTTCGCCGTTGCCGATTGGTCGGGCGCCAAGGGCAGCCGCCATCCCGGCATCGCCATCGCCGAGTGTGGCATCGGTGATGCCGCGCCCAAACTGGTGCCGCCGCCAGGCACCCACTGGTCGCGCGAGGCGGTGCTGCACTGGCTCGCGGCGCGCACCGACGACCTGCTGATCGGCTTTGATTTCAGTTTCGCACCGCCCTTCGTCGCGCGCGGGGCCTATTTGCCGGGCGACGCGACGGCCTCGGACGCGGCAACATTCCACGCCTATGTCGATGGCTTGTGCAACGATCCGGATCTCGGCGCGGCCTCCCTGCTCGAGCGCCATCACCGCCGCCATTTCTATCTCGGTGCAGGCGACGGGCGGAAGGCCGACTTCATGCATCTGCGCGTCTGCGAGGCGCAATATAATGCCGCCGGCGGCGGCAAGCCCTCGACCGTCTACGACGCGATTGGCGCCGCCCAGGTGGCCAAGGCCAGCTTTGCCGGGATGCGACTGCTCAGCCGCCTGCGCGCGGCGGGGATCGCGATCTGGCCGTTCGACGAGGTCCCTGAGCGCGGACCAGTCGTGGTTGAAATCTATGCTCAGATCGCGGCCCGCAGCGCCGGCTTGCGCAAGGGCCTCAGCAAGATCCGCGACGCCACGTTACTTGACCCTGCGCTGGCAAGGATCGGATCGCGGCCGCATGCGCCGCTTGCCCGCTATACCGATCACGCCACCGACGCGATCCTGACCGCCGCCTGGCTGCGTGCCAACGCTAAACGACCGGAACTTTGGGCCCCGCCCTCGCTCACCGCGGAAATCGCACGCACCGAAGGTTGGACTTTCGGCGTGGTTTGAAGCAAAGGAGCCCGCGCGCCGAGTTAGCTCAGCTGGTAGAGCAACCGCCTTGTAAGCGGTAGGTCGTCGGTTCGAGTCCGACACTCGGCACCAGGATTTCCAAGGGGTTGGAATCACAGGGGAAGTGTGAGGTTGAAGCGGGTGACTGTTACATTTGTAACAGGAGAATACCGTGTGCACCTTGGTCTGCCTTGAGAAAATTGGTCCAATTCTGAAGAGAGCCCGAGAGGGCATGAGAATTGGAGAAATATATGGGACGTCAGCGTTTTACGCCGGAGCAAATCATCGCGAAGCTGCGTGAACTGGATGTGATTGTCGGGCGGGGCGGGACCGCCGTCGAGGCATGTCGGCAGATCGGGATCGCGGAGCAGACGCTGTATCGGTGGCGCAAGGAATATGGTGGCCTCAAGGTCGACCAGGTGCGTCGGATGGGGCCGTAGGCGGCCGCAAGGCCAACGATCTAGAGCGCGAGAATGCGCAGCTGGAGAAGCTGGTGGCGGACCTCGCGCTGGACAAGGCGATCCTGCAAGAGGCGTCGAAGCTGACTTTTTGAGCCCCTCCCGTCGCCGTGAAGCGATCGAGCAGGTCCGTCGCGTTCTTCCGGTATCGGAGCGGCGGACTTGCCGTGTTCTGGGCCAGCATCGTTCGACGCAGCGCCATCGCGCAAAGGATGATGCCGACGAGCAGAGGCTGACGGCCGACATCATTGCGCTGGCCAAGGATTATGGCCGGTACGGCTATCGCCGTATCCATGCGTTGCTCGGGACATGCCGGCTGGCAGGTCAGCTTGTCGGTGGTCGAGCGGATTTGGCGGCGGGAGGGTCTCAAGGTGCCGAAGAGGCAACCGAAGCGTCGCCGGCTTTGGCTGGGTGATGGTTCGTGCATCCGCATGCGTCCGCAGCATCGCGGGCATGTATGGTCATACGATTTTGTCGAAGATCAGACGCGCAATGGGCGCAAGTTCAGGATGCTCAACATCATCGACGAGTTCAGCCGAGAGTGCCTAACGATGGTGCCGCTGCGGCGGTTCCGGTCGAAGGATGTCATCGACGTGCTGGCCGATCTGTTCATCGAGCATGGTCCGCCCGAGCATATCCGGTCCGACAACGGCCCCGAGTTCGTCGCCCATGCGGTGCGCGAATGGTTGGGCCGGCTCGGCGTCACCACGCTGTACCTCGAGCCCGGCAGCCCCTGGGAGAATGGTATATCGAGAGGTTGAGCTTCGCTCGCCTTCGGCCCAATGCCGCCTGCGCGCTGAGCTGCTCAACGGCGAAATCTTTACAGCCTTGAGCTGCGTCACTGGCTGGTGGCGCGATCATTACAGCCGGCTACGGCCGCACAGCAGCCTCGGCTACCGCCCACCAGCCCCGGAAACGATCAAGATGCCAGCCTGGCCGCTCGGCTCCGCTCCGCTGCGCCTCCCGCCCAGGCTGGCATCGGAAATGCGGATCAGCTAATTATGCAACCGGACCAATCATCGCGGGCACTCCATGCCTCCGCTGCTTTCTAAGCGCTCCGCCTGCTAATCCAAAGCCCGCGAGCATCATTGCCCAAGAAGCAGGTTCGGGAACCGCTGACGGTGATGAGGTGACAGCCACTTGCTTGAGGTTCACTTGACCGCTGCCGCCGAAGGTCAACCCCGTGGCAAATGCAAGGGGATTGGCCGGATCAAGTCCGGCAGATGCATCTATTCCACGAAGAGCAAAGCCGTTGATGCCGCCGGAATATCCGGCAAGGGTCGTGAAATCGACGGTAGCCCCTCCCGCCACATTGGAGAATAGCGGCTTGGAAAGGTCGTTGAGCGCATAAATGGAATAGCTGCTGCTTCCTATTACCGGAAATATGGCCTGGGTGATCAGTGGGCTGCCAGTGCCCAGCAGATAATCATAGCCAGTGGCGATCGCAGGATCGACATAGACCGGTACACCGCCGGTCGCATTGAAGTTAAATGTGAAACCGCCGGTGACGGATTGAGGAATCATCGGGTCGGCGGCGGACTGACCCAATATGGTGGCTTTGAAATTCAGACTAGAAAAGCTGTTAAGGGACACCGTGTTGCCATTGGCTAAGCTCAGCTCGGCGATCCCGTTGAGCGTCACTGCGGTTGGGGCTAAGCTCGTTAGGCCAGTATAGCCAATAAGGCCGGGACCACTGAGGCCATCGCCCAGGTCAACTGAGCTTCCAGTAACCTCTCCAAACGCCACAACGCCATCATGTGGACCATAGCCCACGGCAAAAATCCGCTGTGATCCTGCTGGAGGAGGCGCCAAAGGAGGGCTGTTTGTGCCAAAGCTGCCTGAGAACGTCACGCCAGCATCAAATATGGGAATAAGCCGGGCGCTGTTGGTGGTGTCGTTAAAGGATGTGTCGGTCTCGCCAACTGCCGTGACCACCGTGTTCAGATTGCTAAGCGGGATTTGTTGCCCATTTGTCTGATCGAGATAGCCCGATCCGGTTCCGCTCACAGTGTATCGAATTTGTGTCGCCAATGCGCTCGATGAATAGAGCGAAACCGCTAGAGCAAACACCCCTGCCATCCTGGATGCAGACATACCTTTCCCCCCGGTTATAAAGCCCACATACACAACGACACTGAGCTCGATGATAAAGAGTCTGTTAACGACGAGTCAAGAACCGCATACACGCCATCATTGTGATACGACAGACATAGAGCCGTAACTTGGGTGACATAATTATCAGTGACATTGATGTAAGTATTACGCCCTTAGTTTAATCAGGGGAGAGGCGGCAGGCAGGCCGTCCTATTGGCCTCATACGTCGTCCAGGAAGCCCGTACAGAGGCAATAGCAGCCCTTGACTACCACCCCCCCCGTGGCCTGAGGGTAGAATCCTTCTGTATGAGCCGTCTTAGCGTAATGTGGGTTATGTGAAGCTCACATGCTGTATTGAGCCTACTTCCGCTGCCTGCGAAGGACTCCGCCAGCCAATCCAAAGCCGGAAATTAGCATTGCCCATGACGCTGGTTCAGGAACACCAGATGGTTCCGGAGCCTGGGGAGTGCTCGCCGAGTGCAACGATATGCTATCGACTACAAGAAATTCATAATCCCCAGGGAGGAAATCAGAAGATCCATTTACCTTGAGTCTAACTTCATCAAAATCTGCCCCGGAAAATCCGAATTTCGTCGAAAGGACATTGATCTGAATCTGAACATCGGCTTGAGTAGAACAGGGTAAGATCGGGTCAAACTTTCTAATACTCTAACGGGCTTCGCTTTGACGATCGAAGGCAGCGCGATTTCCATGTTCCCCGGGCAGTGGATTATTGAAGCTGGGGGTCTTCGCCTTATTGGCATTCGCCACGGGGGCCTTGTTTGCCCGTTCTGGGTGGCTCCAAGACAAGCTAATCAGAATCAAACACGGGATGGAAGACCGGCCTCTATAAGTTGGTAGGCTTCAGAAGTGACGATCATGGGAGGGTGGCATGGTTCGCGCAGCGGCTATAGCATGGCTGTTATCGCTGACCGCGTGCGGCGATATAGGCTTGAGCCAAAAACTGAGCGACGCGCAGCGCGATGAAGTCACGGACTTAGCGGAAGATGCGGCCGACGATCAGCTTGGCAGCAAAATGCGATCTTTGGAGGAGCGCGTCGATCAGCTCGAAACTGACAAAAACAATCTAGAGCTTCGCGTTAGAGCGCTGGAGCGCCGGTGATGAAATTCAGCCTCGTCTTAATGTTGCCCACCGTTCTCCTAATCGGATGTGATCAGGATCTCGATGAAGGCTCCAGTGTACACGTTATATAGGAACTCGATGTTTGACATATCGGAGCGAGTTCATTGGTCAACATTCGATGCCGCTGAAAGCGATACGGGCTATAATATCAATAACTGTCAGATGGCAGCGCGGTTGCTCAATGCCAATGTCAAGTCCTCGGCTGCCGCTGTGGGTAAGCCACCTACTCCAGGTGTGGGCTTTTGGTGTGAGAAGGGACCCTTTTTAGAAAAGGGCGAAATTCCCGCTCATTTCGAAGCGGCCTACCCAACTGATGTTTACCCCCTAACGCCTTAACACTCCGCCTCCTATCGGAAGATAATCCGTCCCATGCTGCCGGGAGGTCGCTTCGGGACCTCCCGCCTCGACTTTGTCGCGATGAACATTAGATCGCCTCTAACGTTTATCCGCTATGAGCGACTATAACGAGCTATCACTACCCGGGGCGGCAAGCGGCGTGGCGCGCGACAAGCCAGAGGTATGGAACGCGTTTGAGCAACTTGGCGCCGCCGTCACCGATGCAGGGCCATTGGACGATCGGAGCCGGCGGTTAGTGCATCTGGCACTGGCTATTGGGGGCGATTCCGAAGGCGCCACGCATTCGCATTGCCGAAGGGCGCTTGAAGAGAGTTTCACGTCCGAGGAACTGGAGCATGTCGCCTATCTGGCAATCACTACGCTTGGTTGGCCGCGGGCGATACGGGCCCTTACTTGGATACGTGACGTCACTAATGGCCACCAAGAATAGTGAGCACATCCGCGCTGGCAATTGACTTACAAATTAGTCCCGGTGCTGATGTCGGGTGAGTGTCTAGCATATGCAGACCAGCACGAAAACGCTATGATCGCCCAATAGCAGATGGGGGATGCCATGCGCTTCGAGATCCATCAGGAGGGCATCACCCGTCTCACGGGCCTGCGAAATGCGGGCGGAGATTGGCGATGGGAATTAATCGGCGACGATAATTTGGTGGTGGCAAGAGGCGAAGGTTTTCGGACCCGAGAGCATTGTCTCCGAACCGTTGCGATCCTTAAGACAGTTAGTGGCGACACTCCCGTGGTCGACCGGATTTGATGGGGTGGATAGTCTCAAATCCACCCGCTCAGACTTGCTGAGCACGAAAACGCCGCGCCAGGTACTTCGAAAAGCCAAAAATCACGAAAGGCGCTCAGCGAGTCTTAGAGTGGCTTTCGTCCGCCACTGCGACATGCGTTTCGAGGCGCTTGAGTTGCCGCGCCTTGCGCTCGTGGAGCACCGCCGCTTCCCGCAAGCGCAGCGATAGGTCGTGGTCAGTGGTAGCCGCCGCCTTCAACCGAGCAGCCCGCGCAAGCTGAAAGTAATAGACGGAATCGCGCGTAATAGGCTCCGCTTCCGGTCTCTCATCCATCTCTCAAACGGATCATCGCCGCACCGATTCTGCAAGTTTCATCTGCAGCCATTTGGAATGGCCTTTGCACAATTGGGCTCAAAATGGCTCCGCGCTGAACGCTTTCCTCACCATTCGTAAATCCAACCGCTGCTAATCGACCCGCGGGCTGGCCTGTCGTGTACCGTCAGCCCTCGGGCCGGGAGGTCTCTTCCGGGGCTTCCCACCTCGATCTGCGCGGCCGACGCTGTACCTGTCCCAAACCGTGACAGTCTCATTCCGGCATATTGGAAAGAGCGTCAAGTATTGCTCGAATCGAAATGGAGAGTAGGTTCTATGCCCGAAATAGAAATGATCCGGGGGAACAAGATGAAGCGTGTTATGAATGTAGCAGCCTTGCCTATCCCTCTAAGTGGCTGTGCAACAAAGCAACATGCTCGCGTCGCTCCACTGACATGGGTGGAAGCAAGCGAATATACATCCTGGGATATCCGGATTGAGAAAGCCAAGATTCAGATCGCACCAGCCAACTATGCCGGCACGGGTTCCGCCTCGCGGCCAGCCATCACCAGCACCATGCCGCGTTGCCAGCATGGGAGGTAATCCCAAGACTCCAAGCGAGGCCGTGGAATATCTCGCGCAAGCTTATGAGGAGTTCGGCTATAAGGCCGTAGCGATGGCGCTGCGGACGCATGGGCCCAATGCGGACAAGTTCAAGGTTGAGGTGAGAGCGATCGAGCTGGCGATCGAACACACGCGAAGGGCCATGGACGGAGGGCGCTAATCATTCGCACCCCGCAG
>Ga0207703_10000731_pt1 | contig 32297 bp, 34 predicted proteins | sample KBSSwiS12_FD_184304 | JGI IMG/M metagenome (GOLD analysis project Ga0207703, IMG submission 184304) | Switchgrass rhizosphere microbial communities from Kellogg Biological Station, Michigan, USA - KBS Switchgrass S1-2 (SPAdes) (version 2) | ecosystem: Host-associated > Plants > Roots >... | reverse complement strand
TCGGGTGCTCAGGAGCCGCGCTTCCAGCAGGTGCTGAAGGCGCTCGTCACCCCGGCGCAGATGCAGCGGATCCTGACCGCGCTGGCACCGTTCTTCGCCGACGCCTGATCGACGCGCCCATCCCCCCACCAGGACCCCTGACCATGAACATGCAGACCGCAACCCCCGCCCCGGTGATGCCGGGGCCCGATCTCGCCGCCGTCAAGCAGCGGCAGCAAGCCACCTGGGCCGGCGGCGACTACGCCGTCGTCGGCACGACGCTGCAGATCGTCGGCGAGACGCTGGCCGAAACCGCCGACATCCGCGGCGGCGAGCGCGTCCTCGACGTCGCTGCCGGCAACGGCAATGCCTCGCTCGCGGCCGCCCGGCGCTTCGCCGACGTCACCTCGACCGACTACGTGCCGGCGCTGCTCGACAAGGCTGCCGCGCGCGCCCAGGCCGAAGGGCTGGCGATGACGTTCCAGGTGGCCGATGTCGAGGAGCTGCCGTTCGCGGACCGGAGCTTCGACGTCGTGCTCTCGACCTTCGGCGCGATGTTCGCGCCCGACCACCAGCGCACGGCCGACGAGATGCTGCGCGTGCTGCGTCCGGGCGGCCGGCTCGGCATGACCAACTGGACGCCGGAGAGCTTCATCGGCCAGCTGTTCAAGATGATCGGCCGGCACGTTCCGCCGCCCGCCGGGCTGCAATCGCCCGCGGCCTGGGGCACCGAGGCGCACTGCGCCGCGCTGTTCGGAACGCGCGCCGGAGCGATGCGTTGCGAGCGCCGGCAGTTCAACTTCCGCTACCGCTCGGCGGCGCACTTCGTGCAGGTGTTCCGCGACTACTACGGCCCGACGCAGAAGGCCTTCGCGGCGCTCGCCCCCGCCGGCCAGAAGGCGCTGGAGGCGGAACTGCTCGCCCTGCTGGCGAAGCTCGACACCTCGGGAGGGAGCTCGCTCGTGATCCCGAGCGAGTACCTCGAAGTCATCGTCACCAAGGGCTGATCGCCCACCCCCACTCCCAGGAGATTTCCATGAAACCCAAGATATTGCTCAAGTACGAGCTGACGGACATCGACACCAAGACCTTTGTCGTGATCGAAGCCAAGGTCACGAAGCTGTTCGCCGGCATCAAGATGAAGCTCAAGCCGATCGGCGACAAGGCGGCGGCGAAGGTCAGCGCCAAGATGCCGGCGTTCTGGATTGCCAGCTTCCAGGCCGACAAGATCGTGGTGACCCTGAAGATCGGCAGCGACATCCAGGTCATCGGCGACTTCGACCTCGGCTCCGTGGCCGACCCGAAGCGCCGTCGGCAGATCGTCGACTCGCTCAAGGATGAGGGCATCCTCGACAGCGCCGAGCTCGCGCAGTTCATGCGCCGCCATCCGGACAAGACCCGGCTGGCCGAGCTGCGCCAGGCCGTCGCCGAGAAGCTCAAGGCGATGGAAGCGCTGAAGAACGAACTGATGACGCTGAAGGCCGAGCTGGCCGGCAGCGGCGGCTGAGCGGGAGAGGCCCATGGACCCGACCCGTTTCCTGCCGACCCTCTTCGCCGCCGTCGTCGGCGGCTGTGCGGCGCTGATGCCGCCAGCGGCCGAGCCGGTTCCCGGGCCTCTCGTTCCCGCCGGCGAGACGCCGCGCCTGCAGGTCGTCGCCCGCGGCGTGCAGATCTACGAATGCCGGCGCGTCGACGGCGTGCAGGCTGCCTGGCTCTTCATCGCTCCCGAGGCGAGGCTGTTCGACGACCACGGCCAGCCGGTGGGAAGCCACGGCGCCGGCCCGACCTGGCAGGCGCTGGACGGCAGCCGAATCGTCGGCACGGTGGTCGCCAAGGTCGTGCCGCGCGAGGACGACGACGCGATCCCCTGGCTGCTGCTGCACACCCGCAGCGCTGGCGGCTCCGGCCGCCTCGACGGCATCACCAGCGTGCAGCGGATCCACACCCGGGGCGGCACCGCGCCGGCGGAAAGCTGCAGCGAGGCGACGGTCGGCCGGATCGCCCGCGTGCCCTACACCGCCGAATACATCTTCTTCGAAGGAGGCAGGACGTGAGCGCGGTCGCTTCCGCGTCGGATCCGGGGGCGGCCCTCAACCGCATCCTGCGCGGCAACTTCCAGCAGGCGGTCGACGCCTGGGCGACGCTCGAGCCGAAGCTGCGCACCTGCGCCGACGGCCTGGCCGCGGCGATCCGGCGCTGCGACCTCGATGTGATGAGCTTCGAATACAAGCGGGTGGAGGCCTTCAACCGCGGCGTCGGCGCCCTGCTCAACCGGATCGCGGCGGCGCTCGAGGATCTCGAGGCGATCGCCGGCGAGCCCGAGTTCGCGGCGGTGCAGACCCGGGCGGCGATGCATGTGCATGCGCTCGGCGCGATGAAGAAGACGCTGGCGAAGAAGCTGCAGCTCGTCAATCGCCTGCAGGCGCAGGCGGCCAAGGCGCTCGAGCGAGCGAAGCGGCGCAGCGCCGAGTTCGATGTCGACTGGGAGCGGCTCCAGGACCAGGCCGAGCAGACGCTGAAGTCGTTCGAGTCGCTGAACGACCGGATGGCCAAGCTGCGCAGCGCCCTCGCCTCGGCCAAGCCGCTCACCTTGCCGATGGCCGAGACCGGCGAGGAAGACGCGAACAAGATCGCCGGCGCCGAGCCCGCTTCGAGCGTGGTGCGCCTGCGCCGCGAGCTGGGCCGGATCGACGACGCTGTCGTGATGGAAGCGACGAGCCCGGCGTTCGCGGTCCAGTTCCGCAAGGAGCGGCCCAAGCTCGAGCAGCAGTTCGAGCGGATGGCGTCGGTCTCGTCCTACCTGCGCGCCACGGCGCGCGAGATCTCGGCGCTCAAGGTCCGGCTGCGCCGGTCGCCGCCGAGCTGAGGGCAGTGGAACCGGCCCGGACTCCGCTCAGACGACCCGGGAGAAACGGCGCTCTTCCCTGCCCTCCCGAAGATGGCGGTCGAACACCATCGCAATCGCGCGGACGAGGAACCAGCCCGACGCCGTCACCTGGACGGCGCCGGCTTCGAGTGCGACCAGCCCGGAATCGGCAAGGCCGCGCAGGCTCTCGAGCTCGGACGCGAAGTAGTCCTTCATGCTCACGCCGTGAGCCCGCTCGATGGGCGCGAACTCCAGCCGGCCCTGGCACATCAGCGCCATGATCACGTCGCGCCTCAGCTCGTCGTCGGGCGTCAGGGCGTAGCCCCGGACGACGGGCAGGCGGCGTTGCTGCAGCGACTCGTAGTACTCCGGCAGGGTCTTCGCGTTCTGGTAGTAGGCGGCGCCGATCCGGCCGATGGCGGAGACGCCGAGGGCGACGAGGTCGCAGTCGGGCTGCGTGCTGTAGCCCTGGAAGTTGCGGTGCAGCCGGCCTTCGCGCTTGGCCACCGCCAGCGTGTCGTCGGGCAGAGCGAAGTGGTCCATGCCGATGTAGCGGTAGTCGCGCGCCAGGAAGCCGGCGATGGCGTCCCCGAGCATGGCGATGCGCTGCGTGGCCGCAGGCAGGTCTGCGTCGGCGATGCGCCGCTGCGGCTTGAAGCGCTCGGGCAGGTGCGCGTAGGCGTACAGAGCGATGCGGTCGGGCCGCAGCTCGTTGACCTGCGCCACCGTCCTGGCGAAGCTCTCCGGCGTCTGCCGGGGGAGCCCATAGATGAGGTCGGCATTGATCGAGGCGTAGCCCAGCTCCCGGGCACTCGTCATCAGCTCCCGCACCATCTCGAACGACTGGACGCGGTGCACCGCCTTCTGCACCGCGGGATCGAAGTCCTGGACGCCGAAGCTGAGACGGTTGAAGCCGAGCGTGCGGAAGTGAGCCAGCCGCTCGGGCGTCACGGTGCGCGGGTCGACCTCGATCGAGACCTCGGAGTCCGGCGTCAGGCGGAACGCCGCGGCCAGCGCGGTCATCACCCGCGTGAGCTCGGCGTCGGACAGGAAGGTCGGCGAGCCGCCACCGAAATGGAGTTGCGACACCGGCCGGCCCGAACCCAGCGATTCGAGCACCAGGGCCAGTTCGGCCTCGAGCGCGTCGAGGTACCCGCCGGCCCATTCGTGGTGCCGGGTGATGATCTTGTTGCAGCCGCAGTAGTAGCACAGCGACTCGCAGAACGGGATGTGCACGTACAGCGAGAGCGGCGCCGTGGCGCCGGTCCGGCTGCGCGCCTCGAGGATGCGGGCGGCGTCGGCCGAGCCGAACTGCTCGGCGAAGCGGTCGGCCGTCGGGTACGAGGTGTAGCGCGGGCCGGGCGTGTCGAACTTGCGCAGCAACTCCTCGGTGAGCACCGTTCGCACGTCCGCAGTCCGATCGCCGGCGGTAAGCATGGCGTATGGTGGCCTCGACGACGGTCCGCAGGCTTGATGCGCGTCAAGCGACGAGCGTGCCGAGCATCGCCAGGAAGCCCCTCGGGTTCTTGGTGACGGCCACGGAGGCGATCCAGCCGACCGTCGCCAGTGCCGCGGTCCAGGCCGCCGCCCGGACCGCGAGCGATCGCCCGGGGCGCAGGGCGACGACGCCGAGGCCGACGTAGAGCACCAGGCCGACGATCTTGGCCAGCAGCCAGGGTGCGTTGCCGGGCGTGAGCCGCAGCATCCAGGCCATCGCCAGCGCCGACAGGAGCAGCACGGTGTCCACGGCATGGGGCAAGGTCCTGGCCGCGCGGCTGCGCACCCAGCCGGCCCCGGAAAAGCTCGCCAGGCCGCGCACGAAGAACCCCGTCACCGAGAGCGCCACCGCGCTCTGGTGAACAAGCTTGAGGGCGGCGTAGTCGAGGCTCATCCCGGCTTGCCGTCGAGCCGCGGCCGAGTCAGCGCAGTCCAGTAGCGCACGGCGTACAGGCCGAACCCGGCCGACCACAGGGCGGCGGAGCATTCAACGGCGAGCAGTGTCTGCGCCGGCGCCAGCATCGGCAGAACGACCCGCAGCACGCCGGCCAGGGCGACGAGCACGTAGCAGGTCGTATCGAAGCGGTCGGCACGGAGCGGCCGCGCCGTGTGCCCGCGGGCGGTGCGGGTCATCATGCCGATGACCAGGCCGCCGACGGCCCCCACGGCCAGCGCATGGGTCGCGGACGACGGCGCGACGACACCGAGTTCGGCCAGGGCGCGCAGCGCGAGATGCGCCGGCACCCAGAAATAGGCGAGATGGAGCACCCAGACCAGCGGCGCGGCGAGCGTCTTCCAGGGCTGCCAGAGCGCCCAGCGGATGGCGTGCGCGAAGCAGGCCATGGTCGCGACGACGGCGAGCGGCATGCCGTCGAGCCCGACCGCGTCGGCGACGAGCAACGTGAGAACCAGCCCCAGCGCCGCCTTCTCGACCAACGGCTTGCGGGTGGCGGACGCACCGCGCACACCGTTGTTCGTGAACATGGGAATCACCCGACCGCCCATCACCGAGACGATGAAGAGGACGATGTCCAGGCCGAGCCGCAATCCGGCCCAGGCCGGCAAGCGGAGGACGCCGAGTTGCGCCAGATGGACGACCCCGGCGGCGACCGACATCAGGGCCAGCAGGCCGACGAAGAAGTAGTTTCGGCGGTTGCCCGCCTTGACGAACGGAACCGCCAGCGCGATGGCCGCGGCCAGCGGGAACGCGACGTTGGCGGCCGCGGCGGCCCAACCGAACGGCGTCAGCACCAGCACTCGCGCGGCAAGCCACAGGCCGGCCAGCGCCGCCAGCCCGGCGCCGCTCGGCGTCGGCCGGTTGCTCCAGTTTCTGCCGGCGGTGAAGAGGAAGCCGACGATCACGGCCAGGGCGAAGCCGAAGAGCATCTCGTGCGCATGCCACACCGGCCCGGCAAGGTAGGCGTGCGGCAGCAGGCCCGAGAACTGCAGCGCCCAGAGCGGAATCGACAGCGCCGCGAACAGGCTGGCGAGCAGGTAGAACGGCCGGAAGCCCAGGTCCCACAAGGCAAGGCGGGGCTGCGGCGGCGCAAGGGGCTCTTCAATGAGGTGCAGAGATCGCATCGTGTGTCCTGGATGAGGGCGAATGCTTCAGGCGCCAGGCGACCGCGGCGCCCGCCACGGTCAGGGCGAAGACGCCGATGGCGGCCGCGTTGCCGATCGCACCGGCGCTCAGCATTCGCAGGTCGTTGGGGCCGAGGAACAGCCGGACCGCCAGCGAGAGGTGCAGGACCGCGAGCGGGATGTAGAAGAACCGGCCGAACCGGAGCTTGACCCGGGCGAGCGCCGGCAGGATGACCGGCGCATGCCCGAGCATCATGCTGAAGATGAAGCCCAGGCCGAGCGCGTGCAGCGCGGCGTCTCGCGCGGCGATGCCCGCGGACGTCGCCATCCACGCCAGGCCGGACACGGCGAGCCAGGCGTAGCCCAGAAGCAGGGAGACGGCCATGTAGCGGCTCAGCCCGTCCGTGGCGACCGTCCGACGGGCGACGTCGAAGCAGACCAGCCACGCCGCCAGCCCGGCGAGCGAGAGCCCGTACAGCCGGCCACCCCACACCGGCGACCAGGCGAAGGCCGCCGATCCGGCCAGGACGAGGCCCAGGCAGGCGTAAAGCGCCACGCCGGCACCGGGGCGGCGGCGCATGAGCCGGGTCATCTCGAGCCGCTCGGCGGCGATGGTCAGGACGAGGAACGAGAACCACCAGGGGACGACCATCGCCGGCCGATTGCCCAGGGCGTGCAGCAGGTTGCCGATCAGCCAGGCGGCAGCGCCGGCCAGCAGCAGCGCGGTGTGCGCCGCCCGCTGCCGCGCGACCACGATCGTGTTCACGGCGATGAAGGCGAGCGAGGCGCCGACGGCCAGCCACGCCGCCGCAGCCGGCATTCCTGCCAGCATGAGCACGCCGGCCAGGGCCGATGCCGCGGGAGCCGCGAACGCGAGCCGCTCCTTGACGGCGACGGCGCGCTCGATCGCGATCACGGTGCCCATGAAGGCGCAGATCATGAGGAAGGCATGCGCCGACACCGCCCGCCCCGGCCAGGCACTGTCGTCCGGCACCGGCACGGCGACGCCGGCGCGCAGCAGGCCGCCGATGACGCCGCTGGCCAGCAAGGCCGCGGCCAGCGCCACGAACGCCCAGCGCCCGACCCGCAAGGATGTCGGCGTCCCGGTGTGCGATCGGGTCTGCATGGCGGCTCGCGGGCGGATCACCAGCCCATGAAGGACCGGGCCCGCTCGCTCATCCTGTCAGGGGTCCAGGCCGGTTCCCGGACCAGGTCGACGTGCATCGTCATCTGCGGCGGGACGACGCGGTCGAGCTCGGCCTCGACGTCGCCGACGACGACGTCGGTCACCGGGCAGGCCGCCGACGTCATCGTCATCACGACCTCCACCCGGTCGTCGCCGACGGCGACTCCGTAAACGAGGCCAAGGTCGACGATGCTCATCGCAACCTCGGGGTCGACCACCCGGCGAAGCGCAGCCTCGATCGGTTGCCGGAGCGCCTCCGGCCCGGCGTATGCGTACGGCGAATCGGCGCCGGCTGGAATCTGGATCCTGTCCATCGCTCAGGCGGCGCGAATCATCAGGACCTTGCCCAGGACCAATCGATTGCGCGAGATGTCCTCGAGCGTGTAGCGGTCGAGCACGGCATAGAACGCCCTGACGGCCTCGCCGAGCACGCCTTTCAGCCGGCAGGAGCCGTCGATGACGCAGCGATCGTCGTCGTCCTCGGCGAAACAGACCGCCGGCATCGCCGCGCCTTCCGTGCCCCGCACGACCTTGCCGACGTTGACCTGCAGGGGCGGCATCGCCAGCCGGATGCCGCCGCCCTTGCCCCGGACGGTCTCGATCCAGCCCTGCTTGCCGAGGAAGTGAACGACCTTGACGAGATGGTTCTCGGAAACGCCGAATGCCTTGGCGATCTCCGCGATGGTCGCTCGGCGCGTCGTGTCGATCGCGAGGTAGATGAGGACGCGAAGGCTGTAGTCGGTGAAGGCGGTGAGCTTCATGGTGTGTCGAAGTGCGCCGGCTCTCCTTGGCAATGCCGGCCCGTCGGGTTCGTGCAGCGATTGTAGGTGTATCTGGCATGCACCTTATAGTGCCGACGCGCGGATCCTGACGCTGGTCAAAGGGCACGGAAGAGCCGGCCCACCCTAATGCGGCTCTAATAGACATCGATTCCACTCGATCGCGACGGTGAACCCGAGCTCCTTTCGTGCCGCAAGCCCCGAGTTCGCGATCGAGACCGCCTCGGCGAAGAAGATCCTGATCGTCGAGGTGGCCGGCCTTGGCGACCTCGTGCACTCCCTGCCGGCGATGGCGGCGGTGCGCCAGACCTACCCGCACGCCGAACTGCACTGCCTGGTACGGCGCGAGTACGCGAGCCTGCTCGCCCTCGCGCCCTGGATCGACCGGGTCTGGCCCTATCGGCGCAACCGCCGCACCTTGAGTCTGCGCAGCATCGCGAGCACGACCCGGGCGCTGCGCGCCGAGCATTTCGACCTCGCGATCGACCTCATGGGCTCGGACCACGCCAGCACGGCCGCGTGGCTGAGCGGTGCGAAGCGGCGGCTCGTGCGCCGCCCCGGTCCCGTCCGGGCTCGGTTCGCCTGGCGCTGGTTCGCCACCGACGTGATCGAATCTCCCTTCGGCCAGGAGCGGATGTACCTGCAACGCTGGCACAGCCTGCAGCGGGCCGGTATCCGCTCGGCCGCGCCGGACTTCGAGCTCTTGCCCGGTCCCTCGCTCGGCTCGCTGCTGGGTGTCGAGGCGGCGACGCTGCCGTACCTCCACCTCAGCCCGTGCACCAAGCAGGGCCGCAAGGAGCTGCCGCAGGCGCAGCTGGTCGAGCTGCTGCTCAGGCTGCGCGAGGAACGAGGCGACCTGCAGCTGGCGATCTCCTGCTCCGGCCAGGAGCGCGAGCAGCGCGCGCTCGACGCCTTGCTGCGCGCCCTGCCGTTCACGCCCTGGCGGGTGTTCGCCGGCACGCTCGACATCCCGCAGCTCCACGCCCTGATCGGCGGCGCGGCGCTGCACCTGGGCGGCGACACCGCCTCGATGCACCTGGCCTGGCTGGCGGGCACGCCCTCGGTCTGCTGGATGTCGGCCCTCGCCAGCCACCGCACCTGGGCGCCCGAGGGCGAGCGGCACGCGATGGTCTACTCGGACGTGCCGCCCGGCGACCATCTCCTCGGCATCTCGACCGAGGCGGTCGTGGCCCGCAGCCTCGAGCTGCTCCGCGCCTCGGCGGCTTCTTGACGACAGAAGTCAGTCGTCGTCCGGCTCGACGCCGGCGAGCACGGGCAGGTCCTCTTTCACCAGCAGCACCGTGCACGGCGCCCGCATGGCCACCTTGACCGGAATCGTCGGCACGACGGGCTGAAACTTCAGGCCGTGCGTGGCGGCACCCATGACGATGATGCTCACCGTGTTGCGCTTGGCATAGCGCACGATGGCGCCGGCCACATCGCCGGACTCCAGCACATGGAAGGACACCTGATGCTGGCTCAGGTCGAGCGGCTCGGCCCAGCGCCGCAGCTGCTCGAGCAGGCGGCGCGGCGTGTCGGTGTCGTCGGGCCCGATGGGCGGCGTCACGGTGACGCAAGCCAGGCGCGCGCCGGGCCGCGCGCCCAGCGAGCGCGCGGTGGCCTGGCGCAGCGAATAGAGCGTGCCGTCGCTGACGTCGCCGTGGGGCAGCGCCAGCAGGACGATGGGCACTTCATCGATCTGGCGCGACGGCATGGTGCTCGGCTGGTACTGCAGGCCGGCCGCGCGCAGCCAGCGCCGCAGGTGCCGGTGCCAGGGCGTGCCGCGAAGGCGTTGGCCACGCGCAGTGACGGCGACCTGGCCGGGATTCTCGAGGTCGAACACGAGGTGCTTGGCCGACGGATAGCGGTGTTCGGCCTGCGGTTCCAGCAGGCGCAGCACCACCTCCTGCAGCCAGGCCGGAATGTCGGGACGCAGGCGCCGGGGCGGCACCGGGTCCATCCACAGGCGCTGGCGCAGGCCGCCCGCCGTCTTCGGGTCGCCGAACGGCAGCTCTCCGGTCAGCATCTCGTAGAGCATCACGCCGATGGCAAACAGGTCGCTGCGCGAATCGCCGCGAATGCCGAGCACCTGCTCGGGCGCCATGTAGGCATGGGTTCCGATCGGCTGGCGCGTCTCCTCGGCGAGCAGATCGGGAAGCTCGGCGTGGTGCGACAGCCCGAAGTCCAGCAGAACGGCGATGCCGCCGTCGCGCCACACCACGTTGGCCGGTTTCAGGTCCTGATGCACCACGTTCTGCCGATGCAGGCTGTGGCAGGCCCGGGCCAGCGCGATGCCGAGCGAGACGGCCTGGTCCAGCGCGAGCCGAGGGGTCTCGTCGAGCAGCTGCTGATAGGTGCGGCCCGGCACGAGTTCGAGGACCAGATACGGATGGACCGCCAGGTCGCCGCAAGCCACGAACCGCGGCACGTGCGGCCCGGTCAGGAGGGGCAGCAGGCGGTGCTCGGTCTCGAAGCCGATGATGTGCTCGGCGCCGTCGCCCGGAATCATGCGCGGCACCTTCATCACCATCGGGAAGCCGGGGTCGCGTGCGCCCTCTGCATAGTGCACGCTGAAGATGCGGGCCATCGAACCGGCATGCAGCACGGGGCCGATGACGAACCCGTCCAGCGTGTCGCCGGGTTGCAGCGCGACGGTGCTCATGGATTCAGCGCGCCCTTTCCAGGCGTTGAACCGCTTCCTGCGGCAGGCCCTTGCGGCGCGCCAGCGCCACCATCGCACCCACGTCGTAGGGCACGCGGTGGAAGGTGATCTGTGCCGCCTGGGTGTCGAGCATCGCGAAGGCTGCGGCTCGATTGCCGTCACGCGGCTGTCCGACCGAGCCCACGGTGGCCAGCCAGCGACGGTGCTGCGGCACCGGGATGGCCTTGCCCGGCACGGGCTCGAACAGCATCAGCGTCGAACCCCGGCCCTGGTAGTACAGCGCCTGCAGATGCACATGACCGCCCAGCACGTAGCAGACGCCCTCCTCCCGGACCGCATGCGCCAGGCTGTCGGCCGCCACGAGGGGGTTGTTCACGTAGCGCCAGGCAGCAGGAGCGTCGGCACTGGCGTGGACCAGGAAGCAGGGCGGCCGGATCAGCTGGAGGGGCAAGGCCGCGAGATAGTCGCGCTGCGACGCGTCGAGCTGGTCGTGGGTCCAGCGCGCGCCGGCTTCGTCCGTGGTCCGGGGCTCGGCCGGAGGCGCCGCCGCCAGGGTGTCATGGTTGCCGCGAAGCACCCAGGCGCCGGCCGCCTGCAGCGCGCGAATCTGGTCGACCACCGCCGCAGGGTCGGGGCCGTAGCCGACCAGGTCGCCGAGCAGCGCCAGCTGCGTTGCCCCCAGCTCCCGGGCGCGCGCGAGACACGCCTGCAGGGCCAGGGGGTTGGCGTGGATGTCCGACAGTAGGCCAAGACGCATGGCAGGAGTGTTGCATCCGCCGCGGAGTCGTCCTTGTGTCAGATCATGCCCGGGCGCCCTGCCGGCTGACTAACCCGCCTGCTTGAGCGCTGTGACCTCGATCTCGATCTTCATCCTCGGATCGGCGAGACCGGCCGAGATCATCATCGCTGCAGGCCGCACCGAGCCCAGGTACTTTCGCAACACGGGCCAGCACTGCGGAAATTCGTCGCCGTCCGGAAGCACATACGTGACACGCACCACGTCGGCGAGGCTCGATCCGGCCTGCAGGAGCGCTGATGCGATGTTCTTGAAGCACTGTTCAGTCTGCTCCTGTAGATCCGGGGAGATGGTCATGCTCGAGTAGTCGAAGCCGGTTGTCCCGGAGACAAAGACCCAGTCGCCTTGAACGACCGCGCGGCTGTAGCCGATCTCGGCTTCGAACGTTGAACCAGAACTGAACAGGGTGCGGTTCACGGCTGGCAGTGCTACGCGGAAGAACAAGACGATCGTTGGCCGGAGGGACGAAGGGGATCTCACGAGCGGCGGCGAACCGGCAGCAACATGCCGACCTCGGCCCGGTAGCGATGGTAACGCTCGCCGAACTGCCGCAGCAGGTCCCGCTCTTCGAACGCGATGCCGATCAGGATGTAGGCACTTGACCCGATCGCGAAGACCAGGCGTCCGGCCGTCATGAGCGGCACCGACCAGAAACCCAGCAGCAAGCCCGCGTACAGCGGGTGGCGCACGTAGCGGTACAGCAGCGGCGTTCCGAACTCGGGCTCAGGCAGCGCCCGCCTCTTGAGGCGCGCGAACACCTGCTGCAGGCCGAACAGCTCGAAATGGTTGATGAGGAAGGTGCTCACCAGCACCAGTACCCAACCGAGCCCGAACAGGCTCCACAGCAGCGCCACGCCGGCCCGGTCTTCGACCTGCCACGCGACAGGCGCCGTGATCGGCACCCAGAACCAGAACATCAGCGCCAGCACGACGCATGTGGCCACCACGTAGGTGCTGCGCTCGACGGCAGGAGGGACAACGCGGGTCCACCAACGCTTGAAGCCGCGACGAGCCATCACGCTGTGCTGGATGCCGAAGAGGGCCAACAGCAGCACATCGATGCCCAGGGCCGCGGCCCAGGGTGCGCCCGCACCGACGTCGACCGACTTGGGCACCAGGAGGTTGCCGCTGAAACCGATGAAGTAGAGCAAGGCGACGAGGCCGGCCGCGTAGGCGGCCACGCCGTAGAGAAAGGACAACAGTCCGCGCATGGCGTCCTCCTGGCAAGTTCAAGTGATGCCTTTGCGCGGCGCGCCGAGGCTGGATGGGCGACAGGGACGCCCGGCGCCGGCCTTCTAGTTCGCGGGTGCCCTGACCATCGCGAAGGTCTGCGCGACGATCCTGCCCTTGCGCACGACGAAGGTGTCGGTGCCAAGAGGTAGTTCGGGCCCAGCACTCCAGGTGATGTATGCCACGTCGCTATGCACGCGCAGGCTGCGCAAAGTGAACTCGGCGATGGCCTGCGGGGGAAGCGAGGCGATGAACGCTTCGAAGAACTCGCGGATCGCCGGCTTGCCGCAGTACGCACGCCCTTCACTGAGGAAGCACGCATCGTCCGCATAGTCGTTGACGATCGCATCCAGGCCTTGCTGCTCCAAGAAGGCCTCCAAGTGGTGACGCACAGTGGTTTCGGTGTCGCTGCAGTACGGATTCATCGCGGTCTCCAAGATGAACGGTTGGGAGGAAGCATCGTCGCCAATCGGGCCGCGCCCTGCCCTACCGTGCGTCGACGGCGTTTGATCGGCAATCCGCAGACGCGCGCGGACCGATTCCAAGCCTGCCGTGCGTCCGGCAGAATGAATCGAGACTCCGCAATGAAGCAGGACACCCTCTCCGACGTCTTGCGCAGCGTGCGCCTGCACGGCGCGCTGTACTTCTCCGTGAGCGGTGACCGCGACTGGGCCGCCGAGGCGCCGCCGTCGCGCGAGATTGCCGCCGCGGTGATGCCGGACGCCGAGCTCGTCATGGAGTTTCACGTGGTCCTCTCCGGTGCCTGCTGGGCGGCGGTGGTGGACGGACAGCCGGTGCACCTGGGGGCGGGCGACCTCGTCATCTTTCCGCACGGCGACCCGCATGTGGTCTCCAGCGCCCCCGGCATGCGCTCGCCGCCCAACGCGCAGGGCTATTTCGAACGCCAGCGACAGCCGCGGCCCTTTGCGCTGCACCTCGATGCGTCCGAGATCCCTGCCGACACGGCCCTGCCATGTCATCTACCACGGTGCTGGTATGCGGCTTCCTGGGCTGCGACCTGCGGCCCTTCAATCCGCTGATCGCCGCGTTGCCGCGCCTGTTGCACCTGCCGTCGGCGGGCGGCCAGGACTGGGCCGTTCAGTGCATGCGCCAGGCCGCGACGGAATCGACGAGCCGGCGGCCCGGGGGCGACGCCATGCTCGAGCGCCTGAGCGAGATGATGTTCATCGACGCCGTGCGCCGCTACCTCGATGCGTTACCCGAAGACAGCCTGGGCTGGCTGGCCGGGCTTCGTGACCGCTTCGTCGGCCGAGCGCTCGCGCTCCTTCACGCGGCGCCCGAGCAGCCTTGGTCGGTGGAAGAGCTTGCCGAGCGCGTGGGGCTGTCGCGCTCGGCGCTGCACGACCGCTTCGCCTCGTTCGTAGGGCAGCCGCCAATGCAGTACCTCGCCAATTGGCGCATCCAGGCGGGGGCGACGCTGCTGCGCGACACAGCCTTCACCGTGGCTGCCGTGGCCCAACAGGTGGGCTACGAGTCGGACGCGGGGTTTGCACGAGCCTTCAAGCGCCTGGTCGGCCAGCCGCCGGCGGTTTGGCGGCGCAAGGCCAAGACCTGAGCGGTCCTCTCGTTTGCGCGCCCGCAAGCATGCCGGATGGACCCGATGGACCTCGAAAGCTACTCCCACTCGATCGTCGCCGGCGGCTTGGACGAGACGTCGTAGGTGACCCGGTTGATGCCGCGCACCTCGTTGATGATCCGACCCGACACCCTCTTCAGCAGCGCATAGGGCAGCTCGGCCCAGTCGGCGGTCATGAAGTCGCTGGTCTGCACCGCGCGCAGCGCCACGACGTGCTCGTAGGTGCGGCCGTCGCCCATGACGCCGACGCTCCTGACCGGCAGGAACACGGCGAAGGCCTGCGAGGTCAGCTCGTACCAGGTCTTCCTGCTCGCCGGATCGATGGTGTTGCGCAGCTCCTCGATGAAGATCGCGTCGGCCCGGCGCAGCAGGTCGGCGTGCTCGCGCTTCACCTCGCCGAGGATGCGCACGCCCAGGCCCGGGCCGGGAAACGGATGGCGATAGACCATGTCGTGCGGCAGGCCGAGGGCGACGCCAAGCTCGCGCACCTCGTCCTTGAACAGCTCGCGCAGCGGCTCGAGCAGCTTCAGGCCGAGCGTCGCCGGCAGGCCGCCGACGTTGTGGTGGCTCTTGATCGAGATCGCCTTCTTCGACTTCGCGCCGCCCGACTCGATCACGTCGGGGTAGATCGTGCCCTGCGCCAGCCACTTGGCCTGCTTCAGCCTGCCGGCCTCGCGGGTGAAGACCTCGACGAACTCGCGGCCGATGATCTTGCGCTTGGCTTCCGGGTCGGCGACGCCGGCGAGCTGGCCGAGGAACTGCTCGCTGGCGTCGACCGCGATCACCTTGACGTGCAGCCGGTCGGCGAACATCTCCATCACGAGGCGGCCTTCGTCGAGGCGCAGCAGCCCGTGGTCGACGAAGACGCAGGTCAGCCGGTCGCCGATCGCCTTGTGGATCAGCGCCGCGGCGACGCTCGAGTCGACGCCGCCCGAGAGGCCGAGGATGACCTCGTCGTCGCCGACCTGGTCGCGGATGCGCGCCACCGCCTCGTCGATGTAGTTGCCCATCACCCAGTCGGGCTTGGCGGCGCAGATCTCGAGGACGAAGCGCTCGAGCAGCTCTCGCCCCTTGACGGTGTGGGTGACCTCGGGATGGAACTGCACCGCGTAGTAGCCGCGGCGCTCGTCGGCCATGCCGGCGATCGGGCAGCTCGGCGTCGAGGCCATGAGGGCGAAGCCCGGCGGCAGCTCGGTGACCTTGTCGCCGTGGCTCATCCACACTTTGAGCATGCCGTGGCCCTCGGTCGTGGAAAAGTCCTCCAGGCCGGCAAGCAGACGGGTGTGGCCGCGCGCCCTCACCTCGGCGTAGCCGAACTCGCGGTGCGTGCTCGCCTCGACCTGGCCGCCGAGCTGCACCGCCATCGTGAACATGCCGTAGCAGATGCCGAGCACCGGCACGCCGAGATCGAACACCGCCTGCGGCGCGCGCAGCTCGTGCTCCTCGTAGGTCGAGGCATGGCTGCCGGAGAGGATGATTCCCTTCGGCGCGAACTCGCGAATGAAGGCGTCGCTGACGTCGTTCGGATGGATCTCGCAGAACACGTGCGCCTCGCGGATGCGGCGGGCGATCAGCTGCGTGACCTGGGAGCCGAAATCGAGAATCAGGATCCGGTCGTGCATGGGCGTTCCTCGTTCAGGTGGGTCGCGGCGCCGCGGCGAGGCGGGTCCGCCGGGCCTTGCGGAAGTGCGTCCAGGCGAGGCCGAGCGCGACCGCCTGGACCGCGGCGCAGAAGTAGAACGGCGTGCCGATCCGCCAGTCGCCGCGCGGCAGGTGCGAGACCACGCCGAGCAGCGGCGCACTGAGCACCGGCGCGACCACCGCCATCAGGCTCTGCAGCCCGCTCACCGCGCCCATCGTCCGCCCCTGGGTGGTCGGATCGGCGGCGCCGGAGATGATGCTCTGGATCGACGCGGCGACGCCGAAAGCAAGGATGTTGGCGACGATGACGACGAACATCATCCAGCCCTCGCTGATGGCGCCGTAGCCGATGTAGGCGAGCGTCGACGAGACCAGCCCCCAGATCGCCAGCTTCTGCGGCGAGAAGCGCTTCAGCAGCCGGCCGAGCAGGAAGCCCTGGACCAGGGTCGACATGACGCCGACGGCGAACAGCGACCAGCCGTTCTGCAGCGGCCCCCAGCCGAACTTGAAGGTGGTGTAGAGCACCCAGCTGGTGTAGAGGATGAACTGCGCCAGGGCGGTGCAGGCGACCACCGCGACCAGCACGCCGACGCCGCGCAGCTGGCCGAGCTCGGCGAACGACTTCACCGGGTTGCGCGCGGCCTTCCAGTCGACCGGTCGGCGCCGCTCCGGCGGCAGGGACTCGGGCAGCACGAACCAGCCGTAGAGGAGGTTGATCAACGCCAAGGAGCCGGCGGCGAAGAACGGCAGATGCAGGTCGATGGCGCCGAGCAGTCCGCCCATCACCGGGCCGAGGATGAAGCCGAGCCCGAACATCGCCCCGAGCAGGCCGAAGCGCTTGGCCCGGTCGGCCTGTGGCGTGATGTCGGCGACGTAGGCATTGGCGACCGAGATGTTCGACTGCATCGCACCGCTGAAGAGGCGCACCGCGATCAGCATCCACAGCTGGGTGGCGAGGGCGGTGACGAAGAAGCTGATCGCGAGGGCGCTGAAGCCGAGCAGCAACACCGGCCGGCGGCCATGCCGGTCGGAGAGCGCGCCGAGCAGCGGCGAGGTCAGGAAATTGGCGAAGCTGAAGGCGAAGGTCACCGCGCCATACCACCACGCCTGCTCGGTCTGCGAGGCGGTGAAGCTGCCCACCAGGGCCGGCAGCACCGGCACCATCAGGCCGATCGACACCATGTCGATCAGCACGGTGACCATGATGAACGGCATCGCCGCCGTGCGTTGCCGCGCGGCGTTCCCCGTGGCGGGCGTCGTCATTCGGCGCGGTAGTTCGGCGCTTCCTTCGTGATCTGCACGTCGTGGACATGGCTCTCGCGCATGCCCGAGGAAGTGATCTCGACGAACTCGGCCTTCTGGTGCATCTCGGCGATGCTGGCGCAGCCGCAGTAGTGCATCGAGGCCCTGAGGCCGCCGCCCATCTGGAAGATGATGCCGACGACCGAGCCCTTGTACGGCACCTGGCCCTCGATGCCTTCGGGCACCAGCTTGGCGCCGCCGACGTTGCCGGATGCGCTCGCCTCGCCTTCCTGGAAGTAGCGGTCGGCGGAGCCCTGCTGCATCGCGCCGATCGAGCCCATGCCGCGGTAGCTCTTGTAGGTGCGGCCCTGGTAGAGGATGACCTCGCCCGGCGCCTCCTCGGTGCCGGCGAAGGCGCCGCCCATCATCACCGCGTCGGCGCCGGCGGCGATCGCCTTGGCGAGGTCGCCGGAGAAGCGCACGCCGCCGTCGGCGATCAGCGGCACGCCGCTGCCGGCGATCGCCTTGGCGACCGCGTCGATCGCCATGATCTGCGGCACGCCGACGCCGGTGACGATGCGGGTGGTGCAGATCGAGCCCGGGCCGATGCCGATCTTGACCGCGTCGGCGCCGGCCTCGACCAGCGCCTTGGCGGCCGCACCGGTGGCGATGTTGCCGCCGATGACGTCGACGCCCGGGAAGTTGCGCTTGACCCAGCGGACCCGCTCGACCACGCCCTGGCTGTGCCCGTGCGCGGTGTCGACGACAAGCGCATCGACGCCTGCCTGCACCAGCAGTTCGGCGCGCTCCTCGGTGCCCTCGCCGACACCGACTGCCGCGCCGACGCGAAGCTTCCCGTGGGCGTCGCGGGCGGCGCTGGGGAAGCTGGTCTGCTTGAAGATGTCCTTGACGGTCATCAGGCCGCGCAGCTCGAAGGCGTCGTTGACGACGATCACGCGCTCGAGCTTTTCCTTGTGCATCAGCGCCTTGCCGTCGGCCAGCGACGCGCCTTCGCGCACCGTGATCAGGCGCTCGCGCGGCGTCATGATCTCGCGCACCGGCGCGTCGAGCCGCGTTTCGAAACGGAGGTCACGATTGGTGACGATGCCGACGACGGTCTTGCCCTGCACCACCGGGAATCCGGAGACGCCGCGCGCCTTGGAGAGCTCGATCACCTCGCGCACCGACATCTCGGGCGAGACGGTGAAGGGATCGCGCAGCACACCCGACTCGTAGCGCTTGACCTTGGCCACCTCGGCGGCCTGCTGCTTGGGCGTGAGGTTCTTGTGGACGATGCCGATGCCGCCTTCCTGGGCGAGCGCGATCGCCAGGCGGGCCTCGGTGACGGTGTCCATCGCCGCCGAGACCAGCGGCAGATTGAGGCGGATGTTTCGGGAGAGGGAGGTAGAGAGGTCGGTGTCGCGCGGCAGGACGCTCGAAAACGCGGGAACCAGCAGCACGTCGTCGAAGGTCAGCGCTTTGCCCAGAAGGCGCATCAGAAAGTCTCCAGACGCAAAAGCGAATTATACGGATGCAGTCGGAAAGTTCCGGTTTGAGCGGGTGGCGCGGGCTTGGAAGCTGTTGCGCGGCCGGTAAACTCGGCGCTAGTTGCAACGACCCGCGCCCTGCCTCATGGTGAGAGATAGCGTCTTCCGCACGATCATGGCCGCCGCCGCGGCCCTTCTCGTGCTCGTTTCCTTGCCGGCCGAAGCGCAGTGGAAGTGGAAGGACAAGGGCGGCCGGATCCAGTACAGCGACCTGCCGCCGCCGGCGGGCACGCCTGACGACGACATCCTTTCCCGACCGGCGGCGCCCCGGCGTTCCGGCACCACCGCCGCGGCGGCCTCGGCGGCGGCCTCGGGCGCATCGGCGCCGTCGGCGCCCGTGGTGACCGCCGGCGCGCAGGCGCCGAAGGCCGCCGATCAGGAGTTCGAGGCGAAGCGCAAGAAGGCCGAGAGCGAGGTCCTCGCCAAGAACAAGGCCGAGGAGGACCGTGTCGCCGCGGCCAAGTCCGACAACTGCGGCCGCGCCCGGGCGCAGCTGCGCACCCTCGACAGCGGCGTCCGCGTCACGCGCACCAACGACAAGGGCGAGATGGAATACCTCGACGACAAGCAGCGCGCCGCCGAGACCAAGCACGCCAAGGACGCGATCGCCGCCGACTGTCCGAGGTAGCGGCGGAGCCGCGCTTCACTCCCGGCTTTCTCTCGCTATTTCCGGCGCTGGGCGCGACGCCGCCGCGCCTCCTTGGGATCCATCCGCAGTGGCCGGTAGATCTCGACCCGGTCGCCCTCGGCGAGCGGCGCATCGAGCGCCACGGTCCGGCCCCAGATGCCGACCGCCTGGGTGGAGATGTCGATCGCACCCTCCCCCGTCATCGCGCCGCTGGCGCGGATCGCGTCGAGCACGCTCGTGCCGGCCGGCAGTTCGAGGCCGACCTCGCGAGCCTCGCCGGTCCGCGCCGACCAGGCGACGGCGACCTGCAGCAGCCTGGCGCCGCTAGCGCGGCCCATGGACCTGCTCGGCGCGGCGGACGAAGGAATCGACGAAGGTGCCGGCGATCTTGTCGAACACCGGGCTGATCGCGGCATCGAGCAGGCCGTTGGCGAAGGCGTAGCGCAGCTCGAACTCGATCTTGCAGGCATCGGCGGTGCCGGGATGAGCGGCGGCGCCGGGCAGCGGCAGCGGCACGAAGCGCCACAGGCCTTCGAGCTGCGAGAACGGGCCGTCGACGAGGGACACCTGCACCGACTGGTCGGGGACCTGGACGTTGCGGGTGGTGAAGGCGTGGTGCAGACCCGAGTAGGCGAGATGCAGTCGCGCGGTCAGGCCCGCGGCATCGCGTTCGAGGATCTCGGCGCGCTCGCACCAGGGCAGGAACTTCGGATAGGACTCGACATCGACCACCAGCTCGTAGATCTCCTGCGCCGAGTACCAGAGGAGCACCGACTTCTTGACGTGCTTCATAGAATCGACTCATTTTAGGAGTCGCCCCCTTGTCCATCGCCGAGAACCGCCGTGCCCGCTTCGATTACCACATCGAAGAGCGCCACGAGGCCGGCATGGTCCTCGAGGGCTGGGAGATCAAGGCCATCCGTGCCGGCCAGGTGCAGCTCACCGACGGCTACGTCGTCATCCGCGACGGCGAGCTCTACCTCATCGGCTGCCGGATCAACGCCTTGCGCAGTGCCTCGACCCATGTGCATCCCGAGGCCGACCGGACCAAGAAGCTCTTGATGCACAAGGAGGAGATCCGCCGCCTGATCGGCAAGGTCGAGCAGAAGGGCTTCACCCTGGTGCCGCTCGACCTCCACTACAAGGGCGGACGGGTCAAGGCCGAGATCGCGCTCGCCAAGGGCAAGGCCGAGCACGACAAGCGCAACACCGAGAAGAAGCGCGACTGGGAGCGCGAGCACGGGCGGCTGATGCGGCAAAAGGTCAGCTCCAAGACCAAGCACTGAAGGAGCTGCCCTTGTCGACGCCGAGCGAAGCCCTGCCCACCGCCCCGCCGCCCGCGCTGCGCGAGATCGACGAGCTGCCGCATCCGCCCGGCCTGCCGTGGATCGGCAACACCCTGCAGATCGACAAGCCGCATGTGCACCTGCAGGTCGAGGGCTGGGCGCGCCGTTACGGCGACTTCTTCACCATCACGATCGGCGGCCACCGGCTGCTGGTGGTCGCCGACCACAAGGCGATGGGCGCGATCCTGCGCGACCGCCCCGAGGGCTTCCGGCGAACGCCCCGCTTTGCCGCCATCGCCCGGGAGATCGGCCTCGGCGCCGGCGTCTTCGGCGCGGAGGCCGAGCCCTGGAAGCGGCAGCGGCGGATGGTGATGGCGGGCTTCGACCCACGCCACCTGCGCGCCTACTTTCCTTCGCTGGTGCGCGGCTGCGACCGGCTGGAGGGCCGCTGGCGGCGCGCCGCCGCGGCGGGTGCGGCGATCGACCTGCAGGCCGACCTGATGCGCTTCACCGTCGACGCGATCTCGGGACTGGCCTTCGGCGCCGACGTCAACACGCTCGAGTCCGACGACGACATCATCCAGCGCCACCTCGACAAGATCTTCCCGGCGATGTTCCGCCGCCTGTTCGCGCCCTTCGCCACCTGGCGCTGGTACAAGACGCGCGCCGATCGCGAGCTTGATGCGAGCGTGCTCAAGGTCAACGCGGCGATCGACGGCTTCGTCGCCGCAGCCCGCAAGCGCCTCGACGCCGACCCGGCACGGCGCGCCGTCCCAGCCAACCTGCTCGAGGCGATGATCGTCGCCGCCGACGACCCGGGCTCGGGCATCACCGACGGCGAGGTCTCGGGCAACGTCATGACGATGCTGCTCGCCGGCGAGGACACCACCGCCAACACCCTGGCCTGGGCGATCTGGCTGCTGTTCACCCATCCCGAGGCGCTGGCGCGGGCGCGGGCCGAGATCGACGCCGTCGCCGGCGATCCGGCGGCCTGGACGCACGAGCGCTTCGCCGAGATGCACTGGCTCGAGGCCTGCGCCAACGAGACCATGCGCCTCAAGCCGGTCGCGCCCTCGCTGACCTTGCAGGCGCTGCGTGACACCACGGTCGCCGACATCCGCGTGCCGGGCGGGACGCTGGTCTTCCTGGCGATGCGCAGCGATTCGCTGCGCGAGGCCTACTTCACCCGCGCCGCCGCCTTCGATCCGCAGCGCTGGCTCGACCCCGTCAGCGGCCCGGACGCCACCTCGGCGAGCCGGGTGTCGATGCCGTTCGGCGCCGGACCCCGGGTCTGCCCCGGCCGGCACCTGGCGATGCTGGAGATGAAGATGGCGCTGGCGACGCTGATCGGCCGCTTCGAGATCGAGAGCGTCGGCACGCCCGGCGGCAGCGAGCCGGACGAGCGGATGTCGTTCGCGATGGGTCCGAGCGGCCTGGCGATGCGGCTGCGCCCGCGCCAACGCACGGCCCGCGACTAGCGCAAGGCCGCCAGCGCCTGCTCGCAGTCGGCGATCAGGTCCTCGACCGCTTCCAGGCCGACCGAGAAGCGCACCAGCATGCCCGTCCCGGCCGCCTGCCTGCGGATCGTCGAAAGGTCGTACGGCACCGCCAGGCTCACGGGCCCGGCCCAGGAGTAGCCGATCTTGAAGAGCTTCAGGGCATCGATGAAGGCATCGACCTTCTCGCTCGGGAAGCGGGCATCGAAGACGACAGAAAAGAGGCCGGCGGCCTGGGAGCACAGCGCGGCCCAGTGCGCATGACCCGGCGAGCCGGGCAAGGCCGGATGGAGCACGGCCACGACCTCGGGCCGCTTCGCCCACCAGGACGCGAGCTCGCGGCCGCCCCGGTCCTGTGCGGCATAGCGCAGCGTCAGCGACGGCAGCGCGCGCAGCACCGCCTCGACATCGTTGACGCCGACGCCCCAGCCCATGCGCATGTGCGTCGCCATGATGCGCTGGTGCAGCGCCATGTCGCGCGTGGTCACCGCACCCATCAGCAGGTCGGCGCCGCCCGAGGGGTACTTGGTCAGGGCCTGGATGGAGATATCGGCGCCCAGCGCCTCGCCCTCGCCGCCGAGCGCGAAGGCGTCGAACGCGAGCCCGACGCCCCAGGTGTTGTCGAGGGCGACGACCAGCTCCGGGCGCTCGCGCAGCAGCCGCAGCAGCGCCGGCAGGTCGGGAAACTCCATCGTCACCGAGCCCGGCGGCTCGAGCCAGACCAGGCGGGTCGCCGGCGACAAAGCGGCGCGCAGCGACTCGACATCCATCGGGTCGTAGAAGCGATGGGCGATGCCCCAGCGCGCCAGCTCGTTGCGCGCCAGCTCCTTCGCCGGACCGTAGGCGTTGTCCGGAATCAGCACCTCGTCGCCGCTCTTCAGCAGGGCGGCGTTGACCAGCGTGATCGCCGCCAGGCCGCTCGGCGTCAGCAGCGTCTGCAGGCCGCCTTCGAGGGTCGCGATCCGCTCCTCGAGGATGAAGGTGGTGGGCGTGCCGTGCAGGCCGTAGGTGTAGCCGGTCTTTTCCTTCCAGGTGCGGGCGCGCAGGGCGGCGGTGTTCGCGAACAGCACCGTCGACGCCTTGTGCACCGCCGGCTGCACCGAGCCGAAGCCGGCGGGCGGCCGGTAGGGATGGGCGATCAGCGCGGTGCTGCTGGGCGGCTTTGTCTTCGCCATGCAGACTAGACCGGGACGCCGACCAGATCGTGGCCGTCGACGGCGACGATCTTCGCGCGCGTGAACTCGCCGGTCTTCAGCGTCTTCGAGGCCTTCTCCGGCGGAAGCAGGCGGACCCGGCCGTCGATCTCGGGCGCATCGGCGTAGCTGCGGCCGATCCCGCCCTTTCGTCCCAGGCCGGGAGCGGCATCGACCAGCACCTGCATGGTGGCGCCGACCCGGCGCGAAAGCTTCTCGATCGACACCGCCTCGGCGACCGCCATGACGCGGGCACGCCGTTCCTCGCGCAGCTCGATCGGCAGCATCCCCGGGATCTCGTTCGCGGCGGCGCCGTCGACCGCGGAATAGGCGAAGCAGCCGGCCCGGTCGATCCTCGCTTCGCGCAGGAACGCAAGCAGGTCGTCGAACTCGGCCTCGGTCTCGCCCGGAAAGCCGGCGATGAAGGTGCTGCGCACCACCAGCTCGGGGCAGATCTCGCGCCAGCGCGCCAGCCGCTCCAGGTTCTTCTCGCCGCTTGCCGGCCGCTTCATCCGGCGCAGCACGTCGGGGTGCGAATGCTGGAACGGCACGTCGAGGTAGGGGAGGATCCGGCCGGTCGCCATCAGCGGCAAGATGGCGTCGACGTGCGGGTACGGATAGACGTAGTGCAGCCGCACCCATGCGTCGTGCGGCTCGGCGATCTCCGCCAGGCGCTCGCACAGCTCGAGCAGCTGCGTCTTCACCGGCCGGCCGTTCCAGAAGCCGGTGCGATAGCGGACGTCGACCCCGTAGGCGCTGGTGTCCTGGCTGATGACGAGGAGCTCCTTCACGCCCGACTCGAACAGCGCCTTCGCCTCGGCGAGCACGTCGCCGACCGGGCGCGACACCAGATCGCCGCGCAGGCTCGGGATGATGCAGAAGGTGCAGCGGTGGTTGCAGCCCTCGCTGATCTTCAGATAGGCGTAGTGCTTCGGCGTGAGCTTGACGCCGATGGAGGCCCCGGGCGCAGGCACCAGGTCGACGAACGGATCGTGCGGCTTCGGCACGTGGGCGTGGACCGCGTCCATCACTTCCTCGGTCGCGTGCGGGCCGGTCACGGCGAGCACGCTCGGATGCATCTGCCGCACCAGGTTGCCGCCGCCCTCGCCCGCCTTGGCGCCGAGGCAGCCGGTGACGACGACCTTGCCGTTCTCGGCCAGCGCCTCGCCGATCGTCGCCAGGCTTTCTGCGACCGCAGCGTCGATGAAGCCGCAGGTGTTGACGATCACCAGGTCGGCACCGGCGAAGGTCTTCGAGGTGGCGTAGCCCTCGGCCGAGAGCCGGGTCAGGATCAGCTCGGAATCGGTCAGCGCCTTGGGGCAGCCGAGCGAGACGAAGCCGATCTTCGGTGCGCCTGTCGAGCCGGCGGCCAGGGGCGGGGGTCGAACCAGCGTGTCCTCTGTCATCGCGGGATTTTCGCCGATCGAGGCCGGCGCCGCCCGCAGCGGGAGAACAGAGCCTCGCCCGTCAGCGCTTGGGGGGCGTCTTCAGGGCCGGCAGCCCGGGGAACATCGTCGTCGCCTGCTTGGCCATCTGCTCCTGCATCTTCAGGAACACCTGGCGCGACTGCTCCATGTAGTTGCCCATCAGGCCCTGCACCATCGGCGCCTGGCCGGTGAGGAACTGGTTCCAGAGCTCGGGGCTCTGCGTCTTCGGATCGACCATGCCCTTCGACTGCTCGGCAAGCCGTGACTGGATGTCGGTGAAGGTCTGCAGGTTGGTCTCGAGGTAGGAGCCCATCATCCCCTGCATCGCATGGCCGTAGAAACGGATGATCTGCGACAGCATCGAGGCCGAGAAGATCGGCACGCCGCCGGTCTCTTCCTCGAGGATGATCTGCAGCAGGATGCTGCGCGTGAGGTCCTCGCCGGTCTTGGCGTCGCGGACCTCGAAGTCGAGGCCCTGCAGCACCATCGCCTTGACCTCGGCGAGGGTGATGTAGCTCGATACCTCGGTGTCGTAGAGACGCCGGTTCGGATACTTCTTGAGCACGCGCGTCCCGGGACGAGTGGCGGCGGGCTCCTTCGGCGCACCGGCGCGACGGGTCGTGGGCATCGAGAATCCTGGAGCGGGAATGCCAAGATTCTATGAAGGCCCCCTTCGCCTGTTCGAAGGGGTTTCCCCCGCCCGCGTCCGCCCTAGATGCCGGGCGGCGGGCGCAGGCTGCCGAGGACCGCTTCGAACGCCAGGCCGATCGCGATCAGCCGCCGGTCGGTTCCGAGCGGAGCGTCGATCTCGAGGCCGACCGGCAGGCCGCCCGGCGTCATCCCGGCCGGCAGGGCCAGGCCGGGTATGCCGGCGTTGCTTCCCGGATCGGTATTGCGGATGAAGGTGCCGAAGGTCTCGACCTGGGCGCCGTTGAGCATGAACTTGCCCGAGCCGGCGACCGGATCGATCGCCACCGCCGGCGCGACCGTGGTCGGGAACATCATTGCCTCGAGCCGGTTGGCCGCGAAGTAGTCGGCGTAGAGGCGCTGCATCTGCGGCCGGTGGACGCGGATCGCATCCGCGTAGCCCGGCCCGGCGACGTCGCCCTGGATCGCGCCGAACGCGCCCTTGACGTCGGGGCTGGCGATGGCGGCGGCGATCTCGCGGACGCCGATGCCGGTCACGCCGCTGGCGGCGAGGTAGGCCGGGATGTCGGCGATCGGCTCGTGCAGCGCGACCGGAAACGAGACCTTTTCGTTCAGCGCGCCGAGTCCCGCCGTGTCGACCTCGACGAACGCGACGCCGGCCGCCGCCAGGCGGGCGCGGGCCTGCGACATCACATCGGCCACCTGCGGGTCGAGACCGGCCCAGAACGAGGCGGGGATGCCGATCCTGAGGCCCGACAGCGAGGCCGCGGCGAAGATCGGCGGCTCGTTGGTGATGATCGCGTCGAGCAGGGCGACGTCGGCGACGGTGCGGCCCATCGGCCCGACCGTGTCGCGGGTGTGGCTGATCGGCACCACGCCGGCGCCGTTGTAGCGACGCTCGGCGCCGCCGTTGCCGACCGAGGGACGCAGGCCGACGATGCCGCAGAGCGCAGCCGGGATGCGGGTCGAGCCGCCGGTGTCGGTGCCGAGGCCGGCGGGAACGATGCGCGCCGCGATCGCCGCGGCGGTGCCGCCGGAGGAGCCGCCCGGGATGCGCGAGCGGTCGTACGGGTTCTTCACCGGGCCGGCGAAGCTGGTGAGGTTGGTGCTGGTGATGCCGAAGGCGAGCTCGTGCAGGTTCGACTTGGCGATGACGATGGCGCCGGCGTCGATCAGCTTCTGCAGCGTCGGTGCGTTCGCCGTCGGGCGCACGCCGCGCAGCGCCATGGTGCCGCCGGTGGTCGGCAGATCGCGGGTGTTGATGTTGTCCTTGACGACAATCGGCAGCCCGGCGAGCACCGGCAGGGTGGCGCCGCTCGCGCGCATCTCATCGACCTTCTTCGCCTGCGCGATCGCCCCCTCGCGGTCGATCGAGATCAGTGCATCGAGACCCTTGAGGCGCTCGGCCCGGTCGAGCATCGCCGTGACGTAGGCCTCGGCCAGAAGCCGCCCGGAGCGGATGCGCGAGAGCGCGTCGGAGGCGGTCATCTCCTGCAACGTCGTCTCGGTCATCGGCGCCGGTGGGGCGGCGCAGCCGGTGAGCAGCGCCAGCCCGGGCGAGGCGCTGCCGGCGACGAGCAGGCCGGTCGACTGCAGCAGGCTGCGGCGAGACGCTCGGTTCAGCATGATCTGTCTCCTCGATGGGACCGGCCGCGCCGGCGATCGTGTTCGTCCGTGACCCGGGATCCGTTCGCCGCCTCCGGGGTCCTTGGCCTTCAGCCGGCGCGCTTGGCCACCAGCGTCAGGATGTCGTAGCTCGCCACCAGCTCGTCGGTCTGGTTGGTGACTTCCACGTCCCAGGCGACGACGCCCTGGCCCCTGCCCTGCGCATCCTTCTTGTTGCGATCGATCTTGCGCTTGCAGGTGAGGCGGGCGCGAATCGTATCGCCGATCGCCACCGGCTTGACGAAGCGCAGGGTATCGAGCCCGTAGTTGGCGAGCACCGGCCCCGGCGCCGGCGAGACGAACAGGCCCGCCGCCGCCGAGAGCACGAAGTAGCCGTGCGCGATGCGCTTGCCGAAGGCGGATTCCCTGGCCGCGATCTCGTCGAAGTGCATGTAGAAGAAGTCGCCGGAGATGCCGCCGAAGGCGACGATGTCGGCCTCGCCGACGGTGCGCCGGTGGGTGAGCAGCGAGTCGCCGACCGCGAGCTCCTCGAAGTGCTTGCGGAACGGGTGGACGCCGCTTTCGTCCAGCGCCGCGCCGCGGACGTATTCGCCGGTCACCGCCATCAGCATCGTCGGCGATCCCTGGACCGCCGCACGCTGCAGGTAGTGCTTGACGGCGCGGATCCCGCCCAGCTCCTCGCCGCCGCCGGCGCGGCCGGGGCCGCCGTGCTTGAGCATCGGCAGGGGCGAGCCGTGGCCGGTCGACTCGGCCGCCGCCTCGCGGTCGAGGATGTGCAGGCGGCCGTGCCACGCGGCCATCTGCGGGATCGCCTTGGCGGCCACCTTCGGGTCGTGCGTCACCAGCGTGGCCACCAGGCTGCCGCGGCCGCGTGCCGCCAGGGCGAGGGCTTCGTCGAAGTCGCCGTAGGGCATGAGCGTGCTGACCGGGCCGAAGGCCTCGACGTCGTGGACGGCGTCGTTCTTCATGCCGTCGCGGCAGAGCAGCAAGGTCGGCGAGAAGAAGGCGCCGTTGGCCGCGCCCTCGCCGAGCGGCGCGAACGATTCGCCGCCGCCGTAGACGAGCTCGTTGCCGCGCTTCAGCATCTCCACCCGCTCGGCCACATCCTGCTGCTGCGCCCGCGACGCCAGCGCACCCATCTTCACGCCCTCGACCGCCGGGTCGCCGAAGACGACCCGCGACAGCCGCTCGCGCAGCTTGGCGGCGACGGCATCGAGATGCTGGCGCGGCACGATCGCGCGCCGGATCGCGGTGCATTTCTGCCCCGCCTTGGCCGTCATCTCCCGCGCCACCTCCTTGACGAACAGGTCGAACTCCTCGTCGCCCGGCTGCACGTCGGGGCCGAGGATGGCGGCGTTGAGCGAGTCGGCCTCGGCATTGAACGGGATCGACTTCGTCAGCAGGTTGCGGTTGCCGCGCAGCTTGAGGGCGGTGTCGGCCGAGCCGGTGAAGGTGACCACGTCCTGGCTGTCGAGCCGGTCGAGCAGGTCGCCGGTCGAGCCGATCACGAGTTGCAGGCTGCCGGGCGGCAGCAGGCCCGATTCGACCATCATCCGCACCATCGCCTCGGTCAGGTAGCTGGTCGCGGTGGCCGGCTTGGCGATGCAGGGCATGCCGGCGAGGAAGGTCGGCGCGAACTTCTCGAGCAGGCCCCAGACCGGAAAGTTGAAGGCGTTGATGTGCACCGCGACGCCGCCGCGCGGCACCAGGATGTGGCTGCCGGCGAAGTGCCCCTTCTTGCCGAGCTGCACCGCCGGCCCTTCGTGGACCACATTGCCCGAGGGCAGCTCGTTGCCGCCCATCGAGGCGTAGGCGTAGAGCGTGCCGGTGCCGCCTTCGATGTCGACCCAGCTGTCGCTGCGGGTCGCGCCGGTATGGCGCGAGATCGTGTAGAGCGCCTCCTTCCTCTCGTTGAGGTAGGCGGCAAGCGCCTTCAGTCGCGCCGCGCGCTGCTGGAAGTCCATCGCCATCAGGGCGGGAACGCCCGTCCTGCGGGCATGGCTCAGCGCTTCGCCGAAATCGATCTCGTCGGCATGGGTGTGATGAATGGCGCTGCCGTCGATGGCGCTTGCCAGCGAGGCGCCGGCGCGCGTACCGACCCATCGGTCGGCGATCAGGCTTTGCAGGATCGAAGGGTCGGACATGGGATGCTCTTCAGGTCAGGGTTGGTACTTCCAGGCGCCGTTCTCGATCTTCACCATCACGCGAGCGCGCTGGTCGAGGCCGAGGTGGTCGGTCGGCGACATGTTGAAGACGCCGTGCGCGCCGTGCAGCTCGCTGACCTTCTCGAGCGCGTCGCGCAGCGCGGCGCGAAACGCCGGCGTGCCCGGCTGCGCCGTCTTCAGCGCCACCGCCGCGGCGGCGCTCATCAGCCGGCCGGTGTCCCAGGCGTGGGCGCCGAAGGTCGAGACCGAACCCTTGCCGTTGGCCGCCTCGTACTTCGCGATGTAGTCGAGCGCGCTCGCCTTGACCGGGTTGTTCGGCGGCAGCTGCTCCGCCACCAGCACCGGGCCGGCGGGGAGGTAGGTGCCCTCGACGTCCTTGCCGCCGACGCGCAGGAAGTCGTTGTTGGCGACGCCGTGGGTCTGGTAGTACTGGCCGGCGTAGCCGCGCTCCTTGAGGGTGCGCTGCGGCAGCACCGCCGGCGTGCCCGAGGCGGCGATCAGGATCGCGTCGGGCTTGGCCGCCACCAGCTTCAGCGCCTGGCCCGTGACCGAGGTGTCGGTGCGCGAATAGCGCTCGCTGGCGACGATCGTCAGGCCCTTGACCGAGGCGACCTTGGAGAACTCGCGAAACCAGCCTTCGCCGTAGGCGTCGTTGAAGCCGATGAAGCCAACGGTCTTGATGCCCCGAAACTGCATGTGGGTGGCGATCGCCAGCGACATCATGATGTCGTTCTGCGGCGTCTTGAAGACCCAGCGCCGCTTGGCGTCGACCGGCTCGACGATCGTCGACGAAGCGGCCATCGAGATCATCGGCGTCTGCGATTCGGAGGCGACGTCGATCATCGCCAGCGAGTTCGGCGTGGTCGTCGAGCCGAGCACGATGTCGACCTTGCTCTCGGTGATGAGCTTTCTCGTGTTGGCCACCGCGGTGGTGGTGTCGGAGGCGTCGTCGAGGACGATGTAGTTCACCTTCTGGCCGCCGATCGTCTGCGGCATCAAGGCGATCGTGTTCTTCTCCGGGATGCCGAGCGAGGCCGCCGGACCGGTGGCCGAAACGGTGACGCCGACGTTGATGTCGGCGTTGACTAGCGTGGCCGCGGCGGCGAGGCCGATCGCGACGACGAGCTTGGCGGGGTGAGGCATGCGGTGTCTCCGTTGTGCATGGGGGAAAGGGGAAGGGAAGGCATGCCCGGCGCGCGCACCGCGCCGAGGCCGCCGAAGAACAGGTCGGCGACCACCGGCGCCATGTCGGCATGGCTGAGCTCGCCGCGCGGCTTCAGCCAGGTGAACATCCAGTTCATCATGCCGAACAGCAGCATCGTCAGCGGCTTGTCGAGCGCGTGCACGCGCAGCTCCGGCCGCGCCTCGGCGATCGCGTCGGCGAAGGCAGCCACGACCTTGCGCTCGCCGTCGAGCACGCGGCGGCGGTCGGCCGGCGGCAGGAAGCGGACGTCCTCGGTCAGGACCCGGTGCTCGGCCTGCGCGCCGGCGTAGACGTCGAGGAAGGCCGTGATCAGGCGCCGGACCCGGGCCTCGGGCTGGTGGGTCTCGGCGCCGACCTCGTCGACCAGGGCCTCGAGGCGGGCGACGTGCGCCGCGGCGATCTCGAGCAGCAGGTGCTGCTTGTCGCGGAAGTAGTGATAGAGCGAGGGCTTGGAGACACCGCAGGCCTCGGCCACCTCGTTCATCGAGGTCGCGGTGTAGCCGCGGCGGGCGAACAGCTTCGAGGCGCGGCCGAGGATCTGCTCGCGCTGGTCGTCGTAGCCTCGGGCGCGTCCGCGCGGCATGGGTGGTCAGCGCCCGCCGGGCCGCCCCAAGGGCGCTGAGCGCGCCGGGAGGCAGCGAACGAAGCGAGCGTGGAGGCTCATGTCGTCCTATCTCTCGTCGAACGAGAGGACGACGCGCTCGGTCAGCGGATGCGCCTGGCAGGTAAGGATGAAGCCGGCCGCGACCTCGTGCTTTTCCAGCGCGAAGTTGCGCTCCATGCGCACCTCGCCCTCGAGCAGCTTGGCGCGGCAGGTGCAGCACACGCCCGACTTGCAGGAGAACGGCACCTCCAGGCCGGCCGCCGCGGCGGCGTCGAGCACGTTGCCCTGGTGCGCATGGAAGTCGATGACGCTCTGCACGCCGTCGCGGATGATGGTCACCTGGGCGTCGGCGGCGTCGCCTTCGCGCACCGGCTGCACTGCCTTCGCGCCCGCGGCATCGGGGATGCCGAAGCGCTCGATGTGGATCCGCTCGGCCGGCACGCCGGCGGCGAGCAGCGCCGCCTCGGCCTCGTCGTTGACGCCGTGCGGGCCGCAGACGAAGGCATGGTCGATCGAGGCCGGATCGACCAGCGTGCCGAGAAACTCGCCGATCTTCTCCCGGCCGATCCGCCCGCCATGGAGCGGCAGGTCGGTCGATTCCTGGGAGAACACGAGGTGCAGCGTCAGGCGCGACAGGTAGCGGTTCTTCAGGTCCTCGAGCTCCTCGAGGAACATGGTCGAGCGGAGCTTGCGGTTGCCGTAGATGAGCGTGAAGCGCGACCCGGGCTCGGCGGCGAGCACCGTCTTCATGATCGAGAGGATGGGCGTGATGCCGCTGCCGCCGGCGATGCCGAGGTAGTGGCGCTCGGCATCGGGCGCCAGCGGCACGAAGAAGCGGCCCTCCGGCGCCATCACCTGGATGATGTCGCCGGGCTTCAGGGATTCGTGGATCCAGGTCGAGAACCTTCCGCCCGGCACCCTGCGGATGCCGACGCGCAACTCGCCGTCGGCGACGCCGGAGCAAATCGAGTAGGAGCGGCGCTCGTCGCTGCCGCCGACGGTGTTGCGCAAGGTCAGGTGCTGGCCCTGGGTGAAGCGGAACGCGTCGCTCAGGTCTCCGGGCACGTCGAACGAGACGATCACCGCCTCGTCGGTGTCGGGGCGGACGCTCTTCACCTTGAGCGGATGGAAGTGGAGGCTGGTCATGGCCGGCTCGGGTTGTCAGATCGGCTTGAAGTGCTCGAACGGCTCGCCGCAGGCGAGGCAGCGCCAGAGCGCCTTGCAGGCGGTGGCGCCGAAGGCGGAGATCCGCTCGGTCTCGAGGCTCGCGCAGCGCGGGCAGGCCAGCGCCAACGGCTTCGAGCGGGGAACGAAGCGAAGCGGCACCGTCGCCGGCGCGGCGACCGGTCCGGGCGGGGCGATGCCGTAGTCGCGCAGCTGGCGCCGGCCCTTCTCGCTCATCCAGTCCGTGGTCCAG